>Ga0307374_10009898_pt1 | contig 13949 bp, 9 predicted proteins | sample OX3MG_FD_202532 | JGI IMG/M metagenome (GOLD analysis project Ga0307374, IMG submission 202532) | Soil microbial communities from Risofladan, Vaasa, Finland - OX-3 | ecosystem: Environmental > Terrestrial > Soil > Coastal area > Acid sulfate soil | place: Finland: Risofladan, Vaasa | collected... | reverse complement strand
CTGCTCCACGCGCGGCTGGTCAAACTCGGGCTGGGCGGGCGGTTCACGGCGGTGCTTTCGTCGTTCGACTTGGAACGGACCAAGCCCGACCCCGTCTGTTATCGAGCGGCCTTGACCGCGATCGGAATGCGGGCCGAGCAAGTCGCCTTCGTCGGCCACGACGCCGAGGAAATGGCCGGCGCGAAGGCGGTGGGGTTGCGCACACTGGCGTTCAACTTCGAACCCGGCACGAAGGCCGACCGCTATCTGGCGCGGTTCGAGGAATTGCTCGAATACGCCGGCCAGCGGGCGGCGCGCAGCGCCGAGTGCATGGAGGCCGCCTGAGATGCGGATTTTCGCGCGTCACGAATTGCTGGGCCCGTGGGCCGACGCCGGAGAGCCCGCCGTGCTTTTGGAAGGTCCCTGGCCCGGCGGGCCGTTTCCGGCCCGATATTGGTCGCTCGACGAGGCGATCGACTCGCGGCACCGATGGATCGACCGCGCCGCGGCCGAATTTGCCGAGGCGATCGGGAGGTCTTCCGCCGCGGGGCGGGACGAAGCGAATATCGCTTATCTCAACGCGCTGGCGCTACGCTATTACCTGGTCAAGCTGCTGCGTGTGGTCGCGTTCTTCGACGGTGTCCATCGGCCGCCGCCCGGCGCAACCATCGAGTTGCACCTTCAAACGGGCCGGGACGATGTCTATGCCGAGTTGTTGAAGCAAGTCGCGCACGCACACTCGCTGCATCTGCGGACCGAATGGCACGCCGCAGGGAGCGCGCCCCTTCCCGCCCAGCCGCGCGGCGCGCCGTGGAGGCGCTGGGCGGCCCGTGCCGCGCGATCGGCCTCGTGTGCTCCAGCGCGAAAGGGGTCCGCTCGGCAGCGCGTGGTGCTCTGCGGCAACCCACACCTGCTCGACGGGGTTTGCAATGAATTGCTCGAACGCGGCTGCCGTGTTTGGTGGCTGCATGAACAGTTCGCCGTGCGCAATTGGCGGCGTTGGCGACGGCACGGCGTGGGACAACTGACCTGCGAAGCCGGCGACGTGTGCCCGTGGCACTTCACAGACGGCCCGCTTGCGACCGACCTCGTCTGCCGCGGTGTCGATCTCGCGCCGGCCGTCGACCGATGGCTGGCCCGCGCGGCGGCCGACCTTTGGGGCCGACAATTGAGCACCGTGCAGCGGATCGACGGCCATTTTCGCGCCCTCCGCCCGACGCGCCTGGTGCTCGACGAGGACGCCACGCCGCTGAAGCGCGCGGCGGTGATGATCGCCCGGCACTGGGGCACACGGTCGACCGTCGTCCAGCACGGGGCGCCCTGCGGCCCGTTCGGTTTTGCCCCGCTTGCCGCCGACGAAATCTGCGTGTGGGGCGAAATGACGCGTCGCGCATTGGTCGATTGGGGCGTGCCGCGCCGGCGCATCCGCGTCACTGGTTGGCCTGACGTCGAGCGGCGTTGGCCGCGATGGGCGCGGCAAGCGAGTCGGCGCCGTGCAAGGAAGTCGCCGACCATCCTGCTCTTGGCCACGGTCCCTCCACGTGACTCGCGACCCGATACGGTCGAATTCCATCTGACTCGGGAAACCCACGAGGCGTTGGTCGACATGGCCTGCGCGGCGGTGGCCAAGATCGCCGGCGCTCGGATCATCGTCAAGCTCCACCCACGCACACACGACGCCCGGACGTTGGTCGACGTACTGAAGAAACACCCGACCTTACGTCATCGACTCGTACGCTCCACTCATCTGGACTCGATCATCGCGCGCTGCGATTGCGTTTTGAGTTGCACTTCGACGGCCGGGATCGAGGCCGCGTTGGCGGGGGCGCCTGTGGTGCAGATCTTGCCGGCCGGTTCAGGCGACGTGTTGCCGGCCGAGAACTGGGGCCTGGTCGGCTCGGCACGCGACGCGCGCCGGCTCGATGTGCTGCTCGGCGCCGCGCTGGCGTTGGGATGGAGCGCCGCGCCTCGGTGGAACTCTGACGTGCTGGGCGATGGACGCCGGCCCGCGGTCGAGCAGATCGTCGACGCCGTATTGGCATCAGCTCATTCACTTGCTCCGCCAGCGAACGGCGAAGAAGACGCGGAGACATGGAGCGTGGAGGAATCTCTGTGTGGATGATTTCTCGTTCCCACGCTCATACGTGCGAACGAGAGACCACATTAAAGCGTGTCATCCCCTCATCCCCTCATCCCCTCATCCCCTCATCCCCTCATCCCTCATCCCTCATCCCTCATCCTTCATCCCTCATCCTTCATCCCTCATCCCTCATCCCTCATCCTTCCCCGTGTCCACAGTCGCCACAGTCGCCGCTTCCACCGCCCCGGCCCCCGTCAGCGGTTGGCGGCGGATGCTGGGCGACTCGCTCGTGGTCAGCGGTTCCGCGGCGATTTGCCAGGCCTTGGGCGTGGTGACGAGCCTGTTGCTGCGCTTGGCCCTCGATCCGGCCCAAATGGGCGTCTGGCAGGCCCTGCGCCTGTTTTTGAACTATGCCAATTACGCCAACCTCGGCATCAGCAAGGGAGCCGCGCGCGAGCTAAGCGTCGCCCTGGGTCACGGCGAGACGGTCGAGGCCGAGCGAGGGCTGCATCTGGCCTTCACCGTGAACACGCTCAGTAGCTTCGTGTACGCCGCGGTGCTCGCCGGAGTCGGCGTGTGGTTGGGTCTGGCATCGGGCGGACTTTGGAGCGATGCCTGGGCCGTCGGGCTCTTGGCGCTAAGCGTGCTCGTCGTGCTGCAACGCCACGTGACGTTTCGGGTCACCATCCTCCGCTGCCGCCAGGCGTTCGGCGTTACGGCGCAGGTGTCCGTGGTCGAAGGGATCTTGACGCTCGTCGTGGGCGCTTCGGCGGCCTGGTGCTGGGGTTTGAACGGCCTTTACGCAGGCACTCTCGCCGTACTGGTCGGGTCGCTGGCATTCCTTCATTTCCGGGGAGCGGAAAGGTTCGCTTGGGCGTGGGACCGCCGCGAGATCGGCCGGTTGATCGGCATTGGAAGCCCGATCTTGCTCGCCGGCGCCGTGACGACGTTGTTCCAGTCGCTCGATAAATTGATGATTCTGGCCTACTCGAGCGATCGCGAGTTCGAACTGGGCTGCTATTCGTTGTCGCTTTTGGTCAGTGGGCAGATTTTCGGCCTGGCGAACATGCTCTCGCTGGTGATGGGACCGCGTTACGGCGAGCTTTTCGGCCGCGTCGGCCGGCGGCGCGATGTGGCGATGTTGGCCGCGCGGGCAAGCGAGTTGCAGGCCGCCGCGTTGGCGATTCTGGCCGGCGTGGCGATTGTCGCGGCGGGACCGGTGCTGGGACGAATGTTGCCCGACTACGGGCCGGGCGTGGCGCCGGCACTTTGGCTCGTGCCCGGAGCGGTGGCTCTTGGGTTGAGCCTGCCGGCGAACCAGTTCCTGGTGGCGGTCGGCCACGAGCGGCGGGCGTTGGCGGCGCTGGTGGCGGCCACGGCGGTCGCGGCCGTGGGCAATCACCTGGCCTTGACGTTGGGCTATTCCCTGGTTGGCGTGGCGATCTCGACTACGCTCTCCTACGTGGCCTCCTACTTGCTGATGGTTGCGATTTCGATCTGGCCCGAACTCGACCGGGCCGCTCGCGAGAGATATGCCATCGTCACGTCGTTTACTTTGGTCCCCTCTCTGGCGTGTGCCATGTCGCTGGAGGTCGGTTGGCCCTCGGTTGACACCGGGCCGGCGACGACGACGTTGAAGATTGCCTTGGTGTTCGTGGTCTGGGCGGCGACGGTGCTCGTCGGCTGGCAGTGGGGCGGTTGGAAGGCGGCATGCCGAGCCGAGGGGGGTGCATGACGCCGGTTTCTCCGTCCACGGCACGGCCGTCGTTGGCCGAATTGGGGCGCCGTTGCCATAAACCGGACCATCGACGGTTCGGCACATGGATGGCGCGGCGCGTGAGCCGGCCTCTGGCGCTGCGCGTCACCTGGTTCGTGCTCCCCTGGGGAGTGTCGGCGCACGCAGTGACGCTCGTGGCCTGGCTGTGCGCCTCGGTAGCCGCGGCCGTATTTGCCGTCGGCACGATCGACGCCTGGCTAGTGGCCGCCGCGTTGTTGCAACTGTGGTACCTTCTGGACCATGTCGACGGCCAATTGGCGCGATGGCACGGCACGGCCTCGCTTGACGGCGTCCAACTCGACTACCTGATGCACCACACGGTAAACCTCTGCGTGCCGCTGGGCGTCGGCTACGGGCTCGCCGCCGCGCTCGACGAGCCGCGCTGGTTGGCGTTGGGGTTGATGTGGGGCCTGGGCTTGCTCGTAATCGGCCTTTCGAACGATACGCGTTACAAGGCGTTCATCGAGCGGCTCAAGACGGTCGAGGGCCAGTTGTTGGTGGTTGGCGGCGGAGGCTGCCGGTCGGCGCAGGCGGCGCCGCCACCCCGTGTTCGGTTGCGCACCGCCTGGTGGCTTGCGCGCAAGGCTTGCGAAATCCACGTCCTGATGAACGCGCTGACGTGTGTGGCCCTCATTCAGTGGCTGTTGGGCGACGAGGGCCTTGTCGGCGGCAGGATACTCGTCGCGTGCATGTCCTTCTTGGCGGCCGCCACGGCGATCGCCGCACTGATCCGTTCGGTGCGTCGCGAAACTGCCGAGCGGGAATTCGCCGCCTGGTACCGAGTGCCGGAGGGTTGCGAACTGGTCTTCGACGCCGGCCGCTGGAAGGTTTGCGGGCGGGCTGAGTCGCCTCCCTGATTCGAAACCCTCGTGAACCACGTTCCGCGGCAAACGTCGGCGGTGCGCGGTGGCGCAACGAGTTGGAAGGCGCCATGGCAGCGCGCGCCGCCAAGCAACATCGATGGCGGCGTGAACTAATAACTGGCGACTTCGCGCCCGCACCAACCGGACGCCACCGAGAGAGGATTTTAGAATATAGGGGGAAACAACTGTCCGCACTGTCCGCAACGGCCACACGCCGCTGGCAAGTGATTACTGACAAACGTCTTGCGACGATTCTGCATGCGGACAGTACCCCCTCCGCAACTGTCCGCGACTGTCCGCAAGTGTCCGCGATGGCAGGAGGTTTGGGAAGACTGGGAAGCTCAGGTGGATTTCCAATGCCTGTTAGGATGGCGTCGGCAGCGATGATCTCTGTAGGGAACGCCCTCTCGCGGCGCGCGACGTCGCGTAGGCTTTCTTGTAGGGGGATGCGGAGTCGCTTTTATTCGCGTAGCGTTTTGGGCCGGCAGGGCGGCGCTGTCGCCGCTTTGCCACGGCGCTTTCGGTCCCTCACCTGCGGACGGTGGGCGTCGCAGCCGCTTGGGCAAGCTTACGATCGCGGCCCGCCAAAATGATCTCCGAGCTTCCCCAGACTCAGGCGAATCCAAAGTAACTTTGTCCGTTTTTCATCGTCACCATCGTCACGCATCGTCACGCCCCTATGCGGGGGGTGATCAGGAATGGCTTGCCCAAGTCACGCGGCTGGCACAGCGGCGATGGTGGTCATGCTCGACTCATGGTTTCTGTAGGGAACGCCCTCTCCCAGCGCGCCGGGATTCCGTGATCTGAGTGCGGGTCTGCCCGTTCTTTTGAGCATGTTTCGGCCCGTCATGGACGGTCGATTTTGCGGTCTCGGCGAGCGCCCGCGACGTTCTCCGCCGAATGGGAGTTCTGCAAGCTGAGAACACCGCGAGTTGAGCACCTTGCCCGCGAATTGAGCACCTTACACCGCGAGTTGAGCACCTTGCTCGTACAATTTGCATTTCGCATCTCGCATTTTGCATTTTTTCCCCTGCCCCCTGTTGAGCACCCGGCGACATCCGCCATTGGCGTGGCCCCCTGCCTCCTTTTGTTTTCATCCTTCATCCTTCATCCTTCATCCTTCCCCCCTCCCCCCTGGCAGTAAGTTAGGAATTTCAGCGTCAGCAGCGTCAGCAGCGTCAGCACGAACCTGTGTGCCGCGCGCAACATCCTGCTGCTAATGGGCTTGCGAACGTCGCCGCGATCTCAGCGCCGTCGAATGGCCAGCGTCAGCCAGCGTCAGCATCGCAACGGTCCAGCGTCAGCGTTGTAGGTTAGGCTTCCCAGCCTGCCGGACGTCGCTCTTGCGCAGTCAGCCTGGAAGACCTTACCTAAGTCAAGCCTCCCCTCCCCCGCGGCGCTTTCGCTTCATCCTTCATCCTTCCGCCTTCATCCTTCCTGAGCTCCGCCGCGAGCACGAAATCTGTCGAAAACGGCGTTCAAGTCGTCCAAGTCGTCCATCTACTAATAGGGGGGAATGTCGCGCGCGTCGCAAGCCTTTCCTGATACATGACTTGCGCACACACGTCCTTTGTGGCCATGCCGGAGTGGGCGGCCCAAGTCGTCCAATAAGTCGTCCAAAAACCGCGCGCAAGTCGTCCAATTTCGGTGATTTCGCCTGCCAGGCAGTCGGTGGCGGTCAAAAACAAGTCCATTGTGGCGGTGACCCGGCTGCTCATCGCCAGCCCTGATCCTTGAAGTCTTCCCGGCTCGCCTCCCATTCGACGCCGTCCAGCTCCTCCAGCGAGCGGGCCTCGATCGTGGCCGGATCGCCGGCCACCACCTTGCCCTCGGCGACGTCCTGGAGCTGCCCCCAGATTTCCAGCCAGCGGCTTTGGCGGCGTTTCGGCGTTATCATCTCTTCGTTTCGCTGGCTGGGCGAACCCTCGATCACCTTAGCCCTGTTCAGGTACGGGCGGATAATCCGGTCCACGTCCGAACCGTCTGGGTGGGCTTTTGCCAGCTCACGCCAGACTTGGCGCAATACGTTCAGGTCGCCGACGCCCAAATGGAGTGCCAGCGACTTCAAGACGCGGTCGGCCGTTTCCCGCGGCTCGTCGGAGAGCCGCTTTTCGATGGTACTCTCGCGTCGGTCGCGCAGCACCCTCCCGTACGCCGCGGCGATGGTCCGTGCCGCAAACTCGTCGCGCTCCGGGTACCGGCGCCGGCACTCCGTAAGCACACACCGCGCGTCGGGGTGGACAGCCTCCGAGTCGTCCGGCGCAGCGGCGCCGGTTTGCGCTTCCACTCTTTGGTACGGAAGCAGGTCCGTTTCGATCTTGGCCGACCGGATCGCGCGGCTAATGGCTGCCAACAGCGCGCGTTCATCAGCGCCCCGGGCCGCGACCGGGTCGTTCCGGTGCTTGTCACGTCGTGTTGTCGTGTCGTCGTTGTCGCCATCCGGCGGAAGCGACGAAGAAGAATCATAATCCTCCATTTGCGGGCCTCCTCGAAATTGAGGCGCTGCACCGCGACGAAGGAATTTGTGAACAAGGCAATACTACGCACCAAAGGCCCTTTGAGTTCTCCTGGAAACTGTTTTCTAAAATCCGTCGAGACGACCAATTTTTCCCGCGACGATACGGCGGCCACGGCGCCTCTAATATAGAGGACGATGTTTTTCCACCACATGAATGGAGGATTGGATAACGTCAAGAATGGCGCTCCGGTACTCCCCGTCGCCCACCGGAAAGCAATGGGGAGGACTGTAGGCATCACGCTCCGGCGTGATGCCGCGGCACGCGTCCGCGCCACGGCAACCACACCAACCCGCCGCGCCAGCAAGGTAGCCACCGGGAGACCGGCGGCAGAGGAACCACGAAACACACGAAACACACGAAAGAGAAAACGGAGGACGGACGAGACGAATGACGGGGTATCCACAGATTTCGCAGATTTCACAGAGTGGGAACAGTAATCTGTGCAATCGGTGAAATCTGCGGTTGACCTTCCTCGTTCTCCTAACGCCTAACGCCCAACGCCCAACGCCCAACGCCTAGACGCCTTCTCCCAAGAACCAAGAACTAACAACTAAAAACTAGGAACTTTCTCAAGGAGTTTTTCCCATGCTAGGCTGCACCAATCTCGTCAACGGCAGCACCACCGCCGGCTCCAGCGCCGTCGTCAACAAGGGCACCGGCACCTCCTTCACCTACACCAATCGCAACGCCGGGACCGGCGTCTACACGGCCCCGCCCAACGCGATCAACAAGCTGGTCGGCAATGCCAACGGCACCTGGACCGAAACGCAGCCTGACGGGTTGACGCTCAACTACAACAGCTCCGGCGCGCTGGCCACGATCAAGCGCACGAGCGACACCTGGACGCTGACCTATAACGCCCAACAGCAAGTGGCCTCGATCAAAGATCCCGTCAACCACGGGCCGTTGGAATTAGGGCACGAAAAGTACCGGTTGGGGGACTTGAACCCCTACGTCCTTGCGGACCCCTGATTTGCACTCTGGGGGTTTTCGACCTATGTTTCAGATGGTTCAGCGCTCACGTGGCGTCGGCTTTGGCCGGCCGCCGTGTTCCGGGCCTCAAGCCATGACACACCTCGCAGGCATAGAAATCTCGAAGCGCGAAAACGCGCGGCACGGCATCGCGGCCGTGGAAGCGGCGTTTATCATGCCGCTCTTGGTGCTCTTGATGCTTGGCATCTGGGAAGTCGGTCGGCTGTTGGACGCGGCGCAAATCGTGGCCAACGCCTGCCGCGAAGGGGCGCGTCAGGCGGCGGCGGGGCAGAAGACCGCCGCGCAAATCCAGCAAGCCGTTCTGACCTATCTGGCGCAGAACGACGTGCCGACCACGGGGGCGACGGTGACGGTCGCCGACTTGACCTCCGCCGGCACCGACCCCACGCTGGCGGCGCAACTCGATCAACTGCAGATTTCGATCGTCGTGCCCACCGCCAACATCCGCTGGCTTGGGACCGGCTGGTTCGACACTTCGGCCTCATTCACGGCCACGTCCACTTGGAATTCGATGAACGATGTACCCGTCAGCGTGACCCCAACGGTCCCGCCCGAATGAACGGAGGCAAATTGGACGGAGCCGAATTAGACGGGCAGAAATGAACGGAGCAGGGCGGCACGAGTAACCGCGGTTGTTTGTCGAGGGCACACTACGATGTCTCGCACGCGACACTGGCGGAAACGAAGAGGGGCGACGCTCGTCGAGACCGCTCTCGTCTTGCCGATGTTCTTCTTGTTTCTCTTGGGCATTTTCGAGTACGGCCAGTACGAAATGGTCCGGCAGGTGGTCGAGAACGCCGCGCGCGCCGGGGCACGGTACGCCGTCGTCAACTCGGCCGACGCCAGCACGTCGCAAGTGCAACAAGTTGTTTCGCAGCAGCTCAATAACATGCCGATGTTCAACTCGCCGACGATCCAGGTCTTCAAGGCCGACCCGACCAGCGGCGCGAACATCGGCGCCTGGACCGCCGCCAAATTCGGCGATTGCATCGGCGTGCAGGTCCATGGAACGTACCAGCCGGTGACGGCCCAATTACTGAAATTGCCGGCCAGCCTTCCTTTCCAGACCGAGGCCATGATGACCTGCGAAGCCAATTGAGCTTCGCATGGGACCGTCGAAGACACACTTCGGGTATAGCTATCCAGAGATAAGCAGGTGCAACCATGGCTCGAACTTCGAATCGCCGTGCCCGACGCGGCAACGTATTGGTCTTGACCGCCCTGTTCCTCGTGCCGATTTTCGCCTTCGTGGCGATGGCGGTCGACCTGGGGCTGCTGGCACTGGCCCAAACGCAGTGCCAGAACGCCGCCGACCTGGCCGCCCTGACCGGAGTGCGCACGGTCAACGGCAACGCCCAGGCCAACTTCCAGGCCGGCACCGCGACGCCCAACGCCGTCACTGCCGCCGGAAACAACTACATCCTCTCGAAGGCGGTCGAAGGCGACTGGCTCACCATCCAGCTCGGCACCTACTCCTACAACTCGGCGCTGCAGAAATTCGTCGCCAACGTGGGGTCCGTGCCCAGCGGGCAGCCGCCCACGTTGGTGAAAGCCACCGTCGATTACGCGGGAAATTATGCCTTCGCCAGGGCCCTCGGCATGAGTGGGTTCAATCTTTCGGCCACGGCCACGGCCGTACATCGACCGCGCGACATCTCGATAGTTCTCGACTTCTCCGGCTCGATGAACAACGAGAGCGACCTCTGGAACTGCGAGACCTACCTTGGCACCTGGGACGGCACGCCGAACAATCCCGAGGGCGTCTATCCGCTGTTTGGACACTATTCCTCCGGCTCCGCCAACTTGCAGCAGACCAGCAGCAATCCACTGGTCGGCACCAGCAACATCAGCACCAGCGTGCTGGGAATGCCCCCGTTGGTCAACGACTTCGTCAGCAGCAACCGCGGCGTGCAGCCCTCGACGTCGGCGTTCACGTCGGCCCCCGATTCGTACGCCACGGTGCCCGCCGGCGACAATTACCTGTTGCAAAACCTGAACACCGGCGGCAGCTACGCCCAAACGGTGGCCGACTTCAACAACGGCAGCGCGACGAAGAACGCCACGTTCGAGAGCAAGGGCTATGCCCAATACACCGGCCAACCATCGAACGGCTACACGGAAGGGCCGCGCTACTGGGGCAAGTCGTTCTTCATCTGGCCGCCCGACCCCAAGAACGACTGGCGTGTGAAGTTCTTCGGCACCAACGACAACACCAAGCTATGGGATGCCAGCGGCAACTGGCGAACGCCGACCGCCGGCGGGTACACGATCAATTACGCGGCGATCCTCAATTGGATGCAGAATACCGGTCCGAACCCCTTTCCCAGCCAACTTCGCGCCCCGCGAATCACCTACTATTCGTCGATCCCCAGCGACGTTCCGGCCAGCGCCTACAACTATGCCAACACCAACGAACAGATTGGCAACAGCGATCAGCGGTTCTGGAAAGAGTTCATCGACTTCGCGCTGGGCGTCTGGAAGGACCCGACCGGAACGACGCAGACGCCGGGCAATCCATCGTGCAGCTACGGTCCCGACTTCACCTGGGGCACCGTCCACGTCAGCGCGCCGCCGGGCGGCGCCTCGCCCGCGTACATGAATTACCTCGACAACCCAAAACGGCCACGGCACCGCTGCTGGTTCGGCCCGATGACGATGATCCAGTTCATCCTCGACGCCGGCATCGCGCCGGGCACCGCCCACGACATTTCGATGTTCGCCGCCAAGATGGGCATTCAAGCCGCCTTGCAGGATATCCAGACGAACCATCCCAACGACCTGGTCGCCCTGCTGCTTTTCAGCCGTCCGCACTTCAGCGGCGAAAGTACCGACGCCGGCGCCTTCAACAGCGCCCAATTCAGCCTGGGAAACGACTACGCGACGATGGTGAACGGCCTCTGGTACGCGCCCAACAGCTCCGCGACCGATGTCGTGCCCTGGGACCCCAACGGCCTGCAATGCCCGCACTCACACGGCGACTACGACGCCAACACGACCTCCAACTACGGGTTCATGCTGGCCCACAACGAGTTCTACAGTTCGACCACGGGGCAGGCCACCGGCGGCAACGGCCGCAACGGCGCGAACCGGCTGGTGATATTCGAGACCGACGGCATGGCCAACTGCGCCGCCGACGGCGGCGCCACTTGGAACGGCACCGACTACAATATTGGGGGCGGCGCAAGCTTGAACCAGTGGTCGGGAATGGCCGCCGACCAGGCGGTTTATACGTGCGCCAGGCGGATCACGGCGCTCACCACCGACTTCACCAACGGGCCCGGCTTCTCCACGCCCAGCAAGCCGGTGATCATCCATTGCATTGCCTTCGGCGCGATTTTCCAGCCAACGGCGCCTGCCAGCTCCACGGCCTCCGCGGTGACCTTGTTGCAAAACATTTCGAACTACGGCCAAACGATCTTCCCTAGTTCGGCCAGCGACCCGACCAACGGCTACAAGTGGTGCATCGGCACGCTTAGCCAACGGCAGGCAAAGCTACAGCAGGCGTTCCAGGCGATCATCAACGGCGGCGTGGGAGTTTCATTGATTCAGTGATCATCGATCCGCTCGGCAACTTGCCGCGACCGCTGCCGATGGTACTTCAGCCCCGGCACGAAGAAACAGGCCCCCGAGACGACGCCGAACAACGTGATACCAATCTGAAGGCCCTGGCGGTCGAGCCAGGCCATCGCCAGCGCCGTCACAAACAGCGCGGCGGCCTGAATGTAGAACTCGCCCGTAAGAATGCCGGCCTTGGCCAAGAAGACCATACCGCTGGAGATGGCCAACACCGGCGAAAGCTTCAGCACGGGCAGATCCAGCAACATTTCGATCGGGAAGAGTACGGCAATGCTGATCACGCTGGCCGCCCAGATGTGGGCGATCTGCCGCTCGACGAACGTCACGGGCCCGGCGCGGCGGCGCAAGGCCCAGAAGATGGCGGCCCAGGTGCCCATGCCCGCCGTCCAGAGGGCGAAATAGGGCCCGGGCGACGTGATCCTCCGCCATTGGAAAAAGTTCGTCACGACGCAGATCACGATCAGTGCCAGGCTGTGCCACATCCAGAGCAAGCCCCAGTTTTCGAGCACGGTGGCGTGGTGGGTTTCGCGGAACCAACGCGCCAGCACCTGGCTGAACAATCCGCTGCGCGCTGTTATCGGTTCGTCGTGAAGGTAGGCGGTCAGGTCGTCGCCCAACGCCTTGGCGGTCGCATAACGGAGCGTGGGGGGCTTTTGCAGGCAGCGCAGGGCGATCATCTCCAGGTCGCGATCGGCGCGCGGGTTCAAGAGCCGCGGCGGCAGCGGGTCTTGTTCCAGCACCAGAAGCACCGTATCGATCGGCGTGGCGGCCTGGAACGGCGGCCGCCCGGTGAGCATCTGGTAGAGGACCGTGCCGAGGCTGTAAACGTCGCTTGCCGGGCCCAACTGGCCACGCTTGCCGGCCGCCTGCTCGGGCGCCATGTAGCAGGGGGTGCCCAGGATGGCGCCGCTGCGCGTCAACTGCGTGTCGCCCGACACGCGCTTGGCCAGGCCAAAATCGGTCACATGCGGCCGGCCTTCCGGGTCGATCAGGATGTTCGAGGGTTTCAGGTCGCGGTGCAAGATGCCGCGCTGGTGGGCGAAGTGAATTGCCTCGCAGATCGGCGTCAGGAGGGTCGCCGCCTCGCGTGCCGGAATCGGCCCGTCGGCCAACCGGCGAGTGAGCGTCGTCCCCTCGACGTATTTCATGGCAAAGTAAGGTTGTCCCCGCCAATCGCCGACTTCATACACCGGCACGATGTGCGGATGATCGAGCCGCGCGGCAGATTCGGCTTCCGAGCGAAAGCGTGCCACGTCGGCCGCTGAGGCCAGTTCGCCCCGCAAGATCATTTTCACCGCGACCGTGCGGTTCAAACTCCGTTGTCGCGCCTTGTAGACCACGCCCATCCCGCCGCGTCCCAGCTCCTCGAGCAGCTCGAAGTCCCCGAATTCGCGCGGCAGATCGCCGATGGGGCCCGCGGGACCCACACTCGCTCCATAAGCTCCGGTCCGCGGATCGTCGTCGTCCGAAAGACCAACGGCAATCCCTTCGGCCACCTGGACGGCCGCCCACAGCTCGCGCAGCTCGGCCGAAAGCGCCGGGTGCTTCCGCGTCATGGCATCGACGTCGGGCAGGCGGCCGGCGCGGAGCTCGTCGGTCAACCGGCCCAGAAGACCGGCCAGCAGATCCTCGCGGTCGGTTGCCGATTCGGTGGCGGCGTTCAGTTCGGCGGGATCCATGTCTACGTTCGATCTTCCCCCGATGGCGCTTCGTTCAGCATGGCCCGCAATCGCCGCACGGCCCTCAAGTAGCGCATCCCCGCCGCGGGCTCGGAGAGGCCCAGCACCTGGGCCGTCTCCTGGTTAGACAACTGTTCGAAGTGCCGCAGCAGAATCACCTCGCGGTCGTGCTCGTCGAGCTGCTCGATCGCCGCTTGGAAGCGGCGCTCCATTTCGTGCCGGGTGGCGGCCGCCGCCGGCGTCAATTCCCGGTCGCAGAGTTGGGCCGCCAGATCCATCGTCGATTGGTCGAGGTATCCGGGCGCCACGAGAGGTTGTTCGCGATCGACGCTGCGGCGCGCCGCCGCTCGGTGGCGCCGGTGGGCGTCGATCAACCGGTCGCGGGCAATGTGCCGAAGCCAGAGGTGGAACGGCATCCGCGGATCGGAAAGGTACTCCCGCAGCCGACGGTTGGCTTCCATGAGAGTGTCTTGCACGATGTCG
>Ga0307374_10009897_pt1 | contig 13949 bp, 12 predicted proteins | sample OX3MG_FD_202532 | JGI IMG/M metagenome (GOLD analysis project Ga0307374, IMG submission 202532) | Soil microbial communities from Risofladan, Vaasa, Finland - OX-3 | ecosystem: Environmental > Terrestrial > Soil > Coastal area > Acid sulfate soil | place: Finland: Risofladan, Vaasa | collected... | reverse complement strand
TAATGCTCCGTCAGCCCCTCCAGCTTGGTCTTGGAGATCTCCGGCTGTCCCGCCTCGATCGCATACAGCACCGCCAGATGCTCCAGCACGTCCCCCCCGGCCGTCCAGGCCTGCACGCACTCCTCGGTCTGCGCCAGCGCCTGCACGCCAGCGGGCGGACGGGCGCCAGCCGCCCGGGCAAAGTCCTCCCATAGCTCCACGTGCGCCGTCTCCTCTTCGGCGTGAGCCCTCAGCCCACCCGCATACCCCGGCCCAGCCTTCGCCGCCGCCTTCTCCGAGGCGTCTGCCAGCGCCATTACGGCGTGGCGATACTCGCCGGCGTAGAGCCCCAGCTCGGAGGCGCTCAGCTCGCCCGCGCTCCAGCGTTGGTAGAAGGGGTGCTCCAGCACGTTCGTCTGGCTTCTGGCCTCGTCGAGCCTGGCAAGGATGTCCATTTAGCTTCCTTCCTCTTGATTGTCCGTCTAGGAGATGGTGAGCGTGCCTTCCATCCCAGCCTGCCGGTGGCCGGGGACGGAACAGTAAAAGGTGTACCTCCCGGGCTTCAGGTTCAGCGTGAGCGTCTTCGATCCCCCTTTGAACGTCGGGGTCGCCCCCAGGACGGTGCTGCCCTGCGCGACCGTCACGTTGTGTTCCACTGGAGAGGAGTTCGCCATCGTGATCGTCACCTTCCCGCCCTTCGCGCTCAACTGCTTGGGTTCGTAGCTCAGCTGGCCTTCTGGGTTGGCCGCGAGCTTCAGCGGCGCAACCGCCGCAGGCGATGAAGGTGGCGCAGGAGTCCCAGTCGTGGCTACGGGTGCTTTGGTGCTGGTAGAAGCAGCCGGGGCGATGGACGTGCCTTCGCTCACCGGAGCCTGCGCGGAGGGCCCAGCCCCGCCAGTCGCAGATGCCGCGGCCTTCGGCGTACTCCCGCCCGAGGTGAGCACCGCAGCGCTAACTGCTGCCAGCACGAGCACAGCGGTCACCGCGATGACACCGCGCTGAGCCGCCGCGTTGCGCGGAAAGCCGGGTATCCGCATGCCCATACCCAGCGAAACGACCAGCGCCCACAGCACCAGCGCGCCGCCCGCCACGTAGAACGGGACCTTGATCTTCTCGGCGCCCAAAATGGGCGCCAGCTGAAGGACTGCGGCGTGCATCGAGCGCGAGCCTACCGAACAGGCCGGTAGGACGACGGGACGATCAGTCCCCCGCGGCTTGGGTGATCTGCGGCTGCTCGGAGGCCGGCGGCAACCCTGGCTCCGAGCGCGCCGCGCGCAGCTCATAGTCGCGGCGCACCGTGGCGTCGGCGTCGGCCAGCACGCGGTCGACTTTCATCGCGCGTCCGATGCCCTCGGCGAGCGTCCGCGGCAGCAACGTCCCCACCTGGTAGGTGCGCTTGGACGATTTGGGCACCCACACTTCGACGGTCTGATGCTGGAGGGCCTGCACGATCGCGTCCGCCACTTCGGAGGGCTCGAGGTTGTGCTGGCCGCGTGCCGAACCGAGCCCGCCGCCCAGTTCAGTGTTGACCACATAGGGCATGACGTAGCTGAGATCGATGTGGGCGCCCATCATGCGCAGCTCACCGCGCACCGCCTCCGTGAGGCCGACCACAGCGTGCTTGGTCGCCGAGTATGTCGCCCCTCCGGGCGCCCCGAACTTGCCGGCTTGGGAGGCGATGTTGACGATGTGCCCCCGGTCGCGCGGGACCATCCGCGCGAGCGCCAGCTTCATCCCGAAGATCACACCGTGGAGGTTGATATCGATCATCCGCTGCGCCGTCAGATCGTCCTCGTCGACGAACCGGCCGAGGGGCATGATCCCGGCGTTGTTGACGAGCACATCCACCGGGCCGAGCTGCTCCTCGGCACCGTCCAGGAACGCCGCAAACGACTCCCGGTCGGTCACATCCAGCGCCAGCGCCACCGTGTGGGTGGGGCTCCCCATCTCCTTGGCAGCCTCCTCCGCGGCGCCGAGGTCCACGTCGCCGATCGCCACCTTCATCCCCTGGCGCAGGAATGCCTGCGCGGTGGCCCGGCCGATGCCGCGTGCACCACCGGTGATCGCAGCGGTCTGACCGGCGAGGATGCGCGGCTGCTTGGCCATAAACCAGACACTAGCGCGACAGTCCGGCCAGCGCACCTTCCGCACCGCTCGCGGGTTATATGGACGGGTCAGCTGCTGGACGGTACCTGCCAACCATCCTCAGAAGGCCACTAGGAGAGGGACAGGGGAGGGCACCACCGAGCCCGGGCGATCCACGGCAGCGCCCGGGCTCGCGTGTGTGGCACCCCATCGCCCGGGGTAAAGTAAGAGCCCGTGCCGGCCTTTCGCTTCCAGAACCAGCGCATCGCCTACACCGAATATGGTGGCGGCCCGGCGGCGGTCACCGCTGCGGGGGCGCGCGGACGGACCGCAAAGAGCTCGCCGGCCCGGGGGCGCCCGGTGATCCTCGTCCACGGCCTGCTGCTCTCCCAGGAAATGCACCGGCCGCTCGCCGAAGACCTCGCGGCGCGAGGCAACCGCGCGATCACCGTTGACCTGCTCGGCCACGGCGAATCCGATCGCCCACGCGACATGTGGCGCTACTCGATGAGCATCTTCGGTGAGCAGCTGCTCGCGTTGATGGACCATCTGGAGATCGAGCAGGCCGTCGTGATGGGGACCTCATTGGGCGCCAACACCGCGCTCGAGGTCGCCTCGGCGGCGCCCGGGCGCCTGCGCGGGATGGTGATCGAGATGCCCGTGCTCGACAACGCGCTGCTGTGGAGTGCGCTCGCCTTCACTCCGCCGCTCGTCGCACTCACGTTCGGTGAGCCGCTGATGAAGCTGGTCGCGCGCGGGGCGCGCGCCGTGCCGCGGCGGCTGCTTCCCCATTACGGCAACGTCCTGCTCGACCTGATCCGCCAAGAGCCCGGTCCGGGCGGCGCCTTGATGCAGGGCCTGTTCTTCGGGCGCATCGCCCCGCACCGCTCAGAGCGGCAGACCTTCCAGATGCCCGCGCTCATCCTCGGGCACCACCGCGATCCCGTGCATCCCTTCTCCGACGCGGGCATGCTCGCCAAGGAGCTGCCAAACGGACGCCTCCTAGAGGCGAATTCGCTCGTCGAGCTGCGCCTGCAGCCGGAGCGGCTCACAGACGAGATCGCCTCGTTCCTCGACGAGGTCTGGGGCAAGCCGCGCCCAGTCGCGAAACGTGCGGCCAAGCGCACGCCGGCTAAACGTGCGGCGCGCAAACGCCCGGCAAAGCGCGCGGGCTGACCGGACCTATTTCGCCGGGAACAGTTCGAATTCGTTGAGGCTCACGTGGGCCGGCGCTGGGGTGCCGGCCGATGCAGCCGGAGCCTTGCTGATCCACAGTGTCACGAAGCGAAACGCTTTCGTGGAGTCCCGCAGCTTGATGTGCGTGCTGCGCTTCTTCGTGACCACATATGAGCTCAGCTGAACCCAAGCCGGGTCGGTGATCGATGTGGGCAACGTGTGGCCGTTGGCGCCATACACCTGCACGCTCATCCCAGGGGTGGAGGTGACCAGGCCAGCCGCGGACAATCGCCGTGCAGTCTTCAGGTCGATCACGAGACCCTCGGCCATCTTCGGGGCCACGGCCGGGTTGACCTGCGCGGTCCATGCCGTGGTGGGGTCGCCATCGATCGCCAGGCTTGGGTCGCCAAATTCGCTCGCTGGGTAGGAGTAGGGGTTGTAGGTGGTGGCCGCGTTGGTATCGAACACGATCGCGGCTGGTGTCTTTCCGGTGCTCGTGCCGCCGCTGGATTCCGGTTCAGGCGCGGTGGCCGTGGGAGAGGATTTCGGTGCCGGTGCCGTGAGCGGGATTTTCGGGGGTTTGGCCGAGCCTGTGAACAGCGGATTCGAAGAGGGTGTCGCGGGCGTTTTCGCCGCGGGCGGGAGCGCTCCCGGCGTCGCCGGCGTAGGTGTGGGCGTGACCGTTCCCGGCGTCGCCGGGACGGGAGTCGCCGAGACGGGGGGCGGCGCGACCGCGACGGTCACCGGGCGGGGCTTATGAGGGCCTTCCTTGGTGAGCGCCGCATAGGCCGCAGCGGCGGCGCCGAGCACGAGGATCGCAGTGACAGCGAGGATCGCTGCCGCAGAGCGCCAGCCGGGAGCGTCCCCATCGAGGCTGCCGGGCGCACCAGCGCCACACTGCAAGCACCAATCCTGGGTACCGGCCATCGGTGCTGAGCAGTTTGCGCACCTCGGCTGCGGTGCGGAGGGCGCAGACGAGAACCCGGGCGCGGAGGAGGGCGGTAGGGCGTCGGCTGAGGGTGGCTGCTCGGGGCTCGCAACAGCCGGCGGATCGGCGAGCAATGTGTTCACAGGCGTCTAATTCTAGCTCCAGCGCCAGCTACCTTGGCGCAGGTGGCCCGCCGGGGACAATCTCACGGCCGGTTGGAGTGAATTGGCCCCCGCCCGCCCCGTCGAGCTCCATCTGCCAGTAGTAGCGCGCGAAGGTGGTTCCCGCACGCATCTGCCCGACGTGGGGCTCGAGGAGCTCACCGCGTGCCATCCGCACGATGAGCTCCGGAAAGGTCTGTCCGGGCAGCGCCCCATACATGTGTGAGGGATAGCCACCGCCAAAGCGAACGTTGACGTCGGTCACGCGCAAACCCAGCTCGGGATCGCGGAAAGCCTGCACCATGCAGGGCCCGCGCGCACCCACCCCCTCCGCGACGGCTCGTCCCAGCTCGATCAGCCCGGCGTCGGCGATCACCGTGCCCTTGACCGACTCTCCCCCTCGCGACTCGATCATCGTGCGCGGAATCGCGTTCAGGCAACGCCCGTCGAGATCACACAGGCAGTCGATCGAGAACTCCGGCCCGTTCATAGCGCGCTGCAGGATGACCGGCTCGGATACGTAGCCGATGAAGAAGCTTGCCTGCTCGGGGTCCTTGGCCAGGAAGATCGAGCGCGAATTGGAGCCCCGGCGGGGCTTGACGATGACCGGATAGTGCTCCGGCTGGGAGCCTGAGAGCACGGTCGGCGGCGATGGCAAACCGAGGCGCTCGAGCAGCAGGTGGGTCTCGTACTTGTCAAATGTCGCCGCCGCCATCTCGGGATCCGGTACCAGCGCCGGCAGCAGTCCATCGGCTCTGGCTCTGGCCAGCACCTCGATGTCGGGGTCGATCAGCGGGATCACCGCGCCAGCGTTGTGCTGCTCGCAGAGGCGGATCAACTCGGGTACGTATCCGGGGTCCTCCAGGCTGGGCACCAGCGCGCGCACCTGGGCGGCGTACTGAGCGGGCGCCAGTGGCGAGGTCTCGGTCGCGATCACCTTGGCGTGCTGGGCAAAGGAGGCGACGATGTCATAACGCCGCCCAACGCCGGTGATCATTATCGCGGGGTTCTCGCTCATGACCCAGCTCGCTCGTCAATATCCCAGCCGCCGCTCTGGCCCTTGTAGAGCCCGCCGCCGTGCAGGACGATCGCGACGGTGCGCCACAGGATCTGCAGGTCCAGCGCGAGCGAGCGATGCTCGACGTAGAACAGGTCGAGCTCGATCCGCTCTGGCCACGGCAACGAGGTGCGGCCGTTGACCTGCGCCCAGCCGGTGATCCCCGGCTTCAGCAGCAGGCGCCCGCGCTGGCGGGCGGTGTACTGCTCTACCTGCACCGGGACGGTCGGCCGCGGGCCGATCAGCGACATCTCCCCCCTCAGCACGTTGAGCAAGTTCGGCAGCTCGTCGAGCGAGGTTCTGCGCAGCCACGCGCCCACACGCGTGATGCGCGCATCGTTCTCGTTGACCGCCAGCCCCGCCCCAATGTGCTCGGCGCCGTCCACCATCGTGCGCAGCTTCAGCACGTCAAACGGCCGCCCGTCGCGCCCCACGCGCCGCTGCCGGTAGATCGGATGCCCAGCGGACTCGATCCGGATCGCGAGCATCGCCACGGCGAGCAGCGGCGAGGTGAGCAGGAGGACTGCTGCAGAGACGAGGATGTCAACCACACGCCTGATCACCTTGTTCCCTCAGCGGCTTCCCACGACGCGCTAGTGCCGTGACGCAGCCAATCCCACAGCCCCAGCGCGGGTGAAGCGGTCGTCAGGACGTAGTAGCGGGCCAGCAGCAGCGGGCGAGTCCGCACCACGCCCCCCACGCCCGCGGCAACCAGAAGTGCCCATTGCAGCGTCAGCGTGACCGTGTAGAGCGTGCCCGCGCCATCGAGCACGAGCAGCAGGTTCGCGACCAGCGCGACGGCGTGCAAGGCCGGGGTGGCATAGCGGAGGATGCGATGGGAGAGGATCATCAAGCCGTAGCCGAGGCCGTAGCCGCGGGGGGAAAGCATGCCACCACGCAGGACGATCGGCCAGGTGTGGCTCATCATCCGCCGCTTGCGCGCGAACTCCCCCTCGATCGAAGGAACCATCTTCTCCTTAGCGCGAGCGCTCGGCACATACACGGCCCGCCAGCCGCGCTTGACCATGTTGAAGGGGAACGACAGGTCGTGGCCCATGACCGGATCGACCTCGATGTAGGCCTCGCGCCGGGTCGCGTAGATCGCACCGTTGCCCGCGGTGATCGAGCGCAGCCGCGACTCGTAAGAACGGACTGACATCTCGTAGCGCCAGTACAGACCCTCCTGATTTGTGGCTCCCTCGCCGCGGGCAGCTTGCACGAAGCCGACCTGTCCACAGGCGTAGCCGACGGTGGGATCGGAGAAGGCCTGCACGAGCGAGCGCAGGGCATCGGGCTCCCACAGGGCGTTGGCGTCCGAGAACGCGACGATCTCACCACGACCGGCGCGCACGGCCGCGTCCTGGGCGCGGATCTTGCCCCCACGAGGCAGCTCCAGGACGGCGTCAGCGCCGGCCTCACGCGCACGTTGCACGGTCGCGTCAGTGCAGCCGTCACAGGCGACGATCACCTCCAGCAGCTGTCTCGGGTAGTCGAGCGCGAGTGCATTTCTCAGCTTGGCGGCGATCACCTCCTGCTCGTCGTGCGCCGCGACGATCAAGGACACGCTCGGCCGCTCGCCGGTATCCGCCGGCGATGACTTACGAGCGCCTAACAGGGCCGCTAGCGCTGCTAGCGCCAGCGCATAACCGAGCTGGGTCCACACGATCAGCGCGATGGACAGCCAGAAGAGGAGCTCGAGAACGGTGTTCATTTGATGGGGCTTCCACCCGCCCTCTCGCGAAGGAGCGACTCGTACAGATCGAGTGTGCGACGGGCGATCGCCTCCCACGAATACTTCCCCTCTGCCGCCGCGCGCGCGGCGGCGGCCATGGACACCAGCGCGGCGCTGTCGCCGAGCAGCTGCTGCAACGCGCCGCGCAGCGCAGCAGGATCTCCCGCGGGCACGGTGCGCGCGGCGCCGGTTGCAGCGATCTCGGGGAAGCCACCGACGTCGCTGAGCAGCAGCGGCTTGCCAAACGCGAGCGCCGTGAACAGCACACCCGACTGGTCGATCTCGCGGTAGGGAAGCACGACCAGGGCGGCCCGGCGGAAGTAGGCCGGCAGCTCGGAGTCTGTGATGAAGCGCGGCACGAAGCGGACGTTCGGCGGGGCGCCCGCGCGCAGGCGCGAGATGTCCATGCGTGGCATCCCGGCGATCCACAGCTCGGCGTCTTCGATGCCATGCCACGCCTGTAGCAATACGTCGATCCCCTTATACGGGCGCATCAACCCGAAGCACAGCACCACCGGCTTCTCCGTCTGGAAGGGAGCCCGCCCGCCCGCTCGCCCACCCGCTGCTCCGGACGATTGATCGACGGCGAGGTGATCGAATACGCCGTGGGGGATCACGTGGACCCGGTCCGGCTCCAAGTTCAGCTCTCCCGTCAGGCGCTCGCGACCGTGCTCGGAGTGCACGACGACCGCATCGAAGCGCTCGTACAGGCGCCGCTGCGCGGCGAGCTGGCCCGGGCGGGGCTCGCGCGGCATCACGTCGTGAGCGGTGAGAATGAGCTTTGGGCCCCATCCACCCCGGACGCGTGGCAGCAGGCCGCCGTCGAGTTGCTGGACCGGCAGCCACTGAAAGTGCGCGATGTCCGCTGAGCGCGCGGCGCGGCGGTAGCGCAGCATGTCGGGAACGTGCTCCGCCAGCTTGGTCGCGGTCCGCAGGCGCGAGCGCGGCGCGCCGCGGGCAGCCCGGTAGAAGAACTCGCGCCGCTCGTATCCGTCCGTCAGCGCGACAGGACCGTAGGCAAAGCGGCTCGTGAACAGCTCGACCTCCGCCCCTGCCGCCCCCAGCGCGCGACATAGCGCGTGGTCATACGGAGGCGTATAGGCGGAGGGATCGATGACATGGACGCGCATCGCAGGAGACAATAGGCGCGTGTCCGGTGTCGAGCTGAGCTACTGCGTGGTCAACACATCCCAGCGGGAGCTGCTCCTACGGGGGCTGGAGGCGATCGCGCGCGATCGGGCGGGCCTGCCGTTCGCGACCGAGGTGCTCGTGCTCGACAACGGCTCACGCGATGGCTCGGCCGAGGCTGCGCGGACACATTCCGCCGTGGACGAGGTGATCGCACTCGAGCACAGACGCGGCAAGGGCGCCAACGACACCGAGCTGCTGCAGCGGGCACGCGGACGCTTTGCGCTGCTGCTCAACGAGGACTCCGAGCTGCATCCAGGCGCAAGCCTGGCGCTGCACCGGGCGCTCGATGAGCGTCCGGACGCTGCCTGTGCCGGCGCGCGCCTATTGCGTCCCGATGGTCGCCAGCAAGCCTCGGCGTGGCGCTTTCCCACGCCGCTTACGGCCTTGGCCGGCGCGTTTTTTCTGCACCGGCGGCTAGTCGTGCAGAGCACCGGCGAGCAAACCCGCGAGGTCGACTGGTGTCAGTCCGCGGCGCTGCTCGTGCGCAGCGAGGCGGCCGTCGCGGTCGGCTATCTGGATCCCGGCTTCTTCGTCTACTCGGACGAGGTCGACTTCGCCCGGCGCCTGCGCAACGCCGGATGGCGCAGCCTGTGGGTGCCGGCGGCCGTGGCGGTGCACCACGAGCAGCTCTCGACCGATCTGATCCCCGAGCGCAGGATCGTCGAAATGGCGCGCAACCGCGACCTGTACATACGCAAGCATCATGGCGACGGGGCGGCGCTGGCGGTGCGGTTGTTGACGGCATGGGCCTATGGGCTACGTGCGCTCGCCGCGCTAGTGCTACCGGGACACGTGGGTGGGCGGGATTCGAATCGCTACTGGCGCCACGTCACGGCTACGCTGCGACCGGGGCGGGGTGAGGGACTGCGCGAGGCGGCCGAGCGCTACAACCGCTCCGCGTGAGACCGAGCTCCTCCAGCAGCGCCTCCACGACAGCCCCGTCGAGCTGGGAGCCAGAGACGCGCTGCAGCTCGGCGAGCGCCTCTGCGACGCTGAGCGCTTTGCGGTAGGGACGGTCTGTGACCATCGCCTCGTAGGTGTCACAGGCGGCGATGATGCGCGCCGCGAGCGGGATCTCCTCGCCGGCCAGACCATCGGGGTAGCCGGCGCCATCCCAGCGCTCGTGGCTGGCGCGCACGGCAGGAGCGAGGTGGGCGAAGGCATCGATGCGTGCCACAAGCTCACCGCCAACGGCCGCGTGGGTCTTCATCGTGATCCACTCGGCGTCATTCAGCGGCCCCGCCTTAAGCAGGATCTCGCTGGGCACCGCGACCTTGCCGATGTCGTGCAGTAGCGCCGCGTAACGCACGTCGCGGGCGCGCGAGCCCGGCGCCCCGAGGCGCACGGCGACCCGCTCAGCAAGCTCGGCGACCTGCTGCTCGTGGGAGGCCGTGTACTCGTCCTTCGCCTCGACGGTGCTCATCAGCGCGGTCAGGGTGGTCGTGAAGGTGCGCTCCAGATCGGCGACAAGTCCCGCCCGGTGCACGGCCGCGCCGAGGCTCGCAGCGATTGTCTCGACGAGCACCGCGTCGGCCTGGGTGAAGGCGTTCGCCTCGTCCGCCTCGATGTTCAGCACGCCCCAGACAGCCTCGTCCACGATGATCGGCACACTCAACTCCGAGCGCGGGTCCGTTTGAGGATCGCGCACGATGTAGTCGCTGTCCATCCGAGTGTCCACGACCAGCGCCGTGGCTCCCGTGCGCGCCACGCGCCCGTTGACTCCTTGCTGAACCGGCTGCTCGACGAGCAGGAACTCGGCCATAACCTCGGCCAGCGCGCCGCTGCCAGCGACCAGGCGCAGCAAGCCGTCACTGTCCAGGCGCTGAATCGCGGCGAGATAGAAGGCGAAGGTGCCGTGGAGCTCCTCGACAACCAGCTTGGCCATCGCCTCGATCTCGTGCGTCGCCGCCAGCCGTGCCGTGAGGCTCGCCGCTACCTTCAGCTGTGTGCGCAGGTAGGCGAGCTCGCCGGCTGAGGCCATGCTCTGGGCACGTGCGTCAGCGCGATGCCTGCGCAGAGCCTCTGCCCGGCGGCGGCGCTCACGGGCGCCTGCAGGGCGTGGTGAAGTAACGGATAGCTCCGGCATCCGGCGATCGGCATCGGCCTATCCGCTCAGCGCCTTGAGGTTCGCGCCCCTGATTCGACAGCTCGGCGGCAGCGAACGTGGCGGATGGCTCTCAGAGATCGCGGAGGGGATCCTCCGCGTACGCCTCGACCTCGCCCCCGCGGGCACGAAAAGAGGCCACGCGACGCCGGGCCTCGGCCAGGAGAGCGCGCGCGTGGCGGAACTCTTCGGGCGCGAAGAAGTGGGTGCCGAGGAGCAGCACCGGGGCCAGCGCCAGCCAGGCGGCGCGCAGCAACAGGCCCACCATCCCGTGGGTGGGCAGCAGCAGCTCGCCCGATACGGCCACACCCGCGAAGATCGCCGTCAGCTGGGCCAGCCGCCGCCACTGAAAGCCGACCGCAAAAAGTGAGCGTGTGAGCATGTAGAGCACGGTCAGCATCACCAGATAGGCGACGCACAAGGCGATGCCTGCGCCGGCGATTCCCAGTCCCGCTCCGCTGGGAGGGACCAGCACCAACAGCAGCGCGACGTTGGCCGCCAGGCCAAGTGCGGTGGCTGGGAAGTTGCGCCCCATCACGCCTGCTCGGCCGGCGATCACCATCAGCACCGGGTAGAGCCCATACAGCGCCCAGCCGAGCGCCAGCCAGGGCAGCGCTTTGTAAGCACCGAAGAACTCCGGGGCCGCCAGCAGCCGCACCACCCAGCGCCCGAGCAGCGCCACACCACAAACGACCACGCCGGTGGCGAGTGCGTAGTAGGTGGTGACGAGCGAGTACAGCCGCCCTGCCTGCTCGTCTGACTCGATCGAATATGCCAGTGGGGGCCACGCGTACTGGAAGCCGCGCACCGCCACGAACACGACCGTGGCGAGCTTGATCGCCACGGCGTACAGCCCGGCCGCGTGATGGGAGTAACCGCGGAAGATGTAGAAACGGTCGGCGAACTGCAGGGCGTACACGCTTGCATCCGCCGGCACAGTCGGCAGCCCGAAGCGCAGCATCGCATTGAGCTCAGCACGACGCACGCGCAGGGAGAAGCGCTCGCGCAGCAGGAACCACAGCCCCAGCACGACCAGCGCAGAGGCCCCGAAGTTGCCGAGCAACAGCCCGCGCGCCCCCTGGCCCGCGAACACCACCAGCGCCACGGTGAAGGTGACCGTCATCGCCACGTTCGCGCCCGAGGCATAGATATACGTGCGCGTGCGTTCGTCCACGCGCAACTGTGCGTAGGCCATCTCGAGGTTCGTAAACGCCCACAGCCCGAGCACCGCACAGTCCAGCAGCAGGGGATCCCTGAAGCCCAGCAGCAGCTTCGAGCACTCGCCCGCGAACACCACCGCCAGCAGCGCGGCGACCGTCGTGGTCCATGCCACCGTGGCCGTCGCGGTGCGCGCGATCCGCTCGCGCCTGGCTTTATCAGCGTCGTTGAAGTAGAAGCGGATAAACGCCTCGCCCACGCCGGCGCGGAGCAGGATGCTCGACAGGATTACCGTGGTCAGCAGCGTTTCGGCCGCGCCGTAGGCCGCCGTGCCCAGATGGCGCGTGTACAGCGGCAGCGTGATCAGCGCCAGGGCCTTCGCGAGGATGTCCCCGAACTGATAGGCCGCGCCGGTACTGACGAGGCGCTTCAGATAGTCGCGCACGGCTCAGACGCTACTGGCAGCGAGAGGCTGCCCGCGGGGCGCCGGCTCGGCCGGCGGCTGCTGCGCCCCACCCCCGCGCGCCAGCGCCACGCCGATCGCGAGGATCGCCCAGGTGAAGGGGTCCTCGAGGAAGTCCGCGTAGGTCCAGGTGTGCAGGACGAGCGCCGTGAAGCAGGCCGCCAGGGCGATCCGGGGCGGCGAACGCCCGGCGCCTCTGAACAGCACCAGGAAGGCGAGCACGAGCAGCGCCAGGTAGACGGCGAGACCGGGCAGGCCCTGCTCGGCGGCCACCGTGACGGGGATCGTGTGGGAGGCGGAGGTCGCGTTCTGCTCGGTCGCCTGGCTGGCCTTGCTGTGTCGCTTGTACTCAGTTTCAAACGAGCCCGTACCGAATCCCTCGAGCGGCCGCTGCGCGAACAGTTCGAGGCCCCCTTCGATCAGGCTCGTGCGGCCGTTCGAGGCGTTCTCGGCCGAGCCGCCTTTGCCTTTCAGGCCGAAGTGCAGCGAGCTGGGGGCGAGCGCCAGCACCGCTACGCCGAGCACCAGCACCGCCGCCGAGGCGTAGAGCGTCCGGCGCAGATCCCATCGCCAGGCGGCGAGCACCGCCAGCCCCAGCAGCAGCGCAGCGATGCTCGACTGCGAGAAGCTCGTCACCAGCCCCGCCAAAAGCCACGCCAGCACGAGCGCCCCGGCCTGCGCCTCGCGGCGCCCTCCCCACAGCACGGCGGTGGTGACGGCGATCATCACCAGGATCAGAAAGCGGCCGTAGATGCTGGGGTCGAAGAACACCGAGTTGACCCGGAAGTAGTTGTCGTATTGGTTGGCGGCGACCAGCTTCGGGTTCAGGAACAGGCTCTTGCGCGCGTACTCCACGAACCCGACTCCCGCCAGCAGGATCGCGATCGCCACGAGCAGGCCGAGGCAGCGCAGCAGCAAGCGGCTAGTCCAGGGCACGTCGCGCAGCAGCACGAACAGCAGCCCGAAGGGCAGATAGAAGAACGCCACGTTCTCGGCCGCCTTGGCGCGGTCATGGGAGTAGGAGATCTGCAGCACGTAGAGCACAACCGCCCCCAGCAGCACCCACTGCAGCTGGCGGATCGCCGGGTTCGCCGGATCGCGCGCGGCCACGCTCCGGGTGGCGGGATCGCCGCCGCGAGCGCGGAGGATCGCAAGCAGGCGAACGGCGATGCCCGCGGCGACGACCACGTACAGGGGTATCAGCAGGTTGACGGTCCGCCCGTCGGCGGAGATCGGCAGACGGAAGGGCAGCGCGGCGGTCACGAGCAGCGGCAGCGCTTCGGGCCAGCGATGGATCAGCATGGCGAGCAGCCCGATGGCGAGCAGTCCCGCCACAGCCAGCGGCACGAGCGTGCCGGCCGAGGGCAGACTGGTCGCGGTGGGCACCGGGATCATCTGCGCACCAGCGCGAAGCTGCGCGGCGAGAGTACCGGGCTGGACTGGCCGCTGAGGGTCAAGCGCACCCTGTATTCCCCGGCCGGGGCTGCGGGGCCCTCGGTCTCTGCCACCAGGAACGGGTGCCCGCCGGGGGTGGTGCCGGTCCGGTAGGCGGACGCCGTGCCGCGACGTCCGTTCCAGCGCAGCGAGAACTGTTTGTAGCGGGGCACGGGATGTTCGCGCAGCAGGGTCGCCACGACGTTTCCCCGCGAGTCGATCACGGCCGCCGTCACCCGTTCGGCGTGGGAGAGCTTGAAGGAGATCGACTCTTCTTTGTGGCGCCCGCCCGGCACCGGCGAGAAGTTCGAGGTCAGCTGAAACCTCTGGACAGTGGTCGGGGTGTGCTTCAAGCGCTGGGTCAAAAAGAAGGCGAGAAAGCAGGCCACGACGAGCGCCCCGAAGACGATCCGTCCCAGCGGATCGCCACCGTCGTTCTCACGAGGGGCCCGAACCTCCCCCGCGGCGGCTGCGGTCAATC
>Ga0307374_10009895_pt1 | contig 13955 bp, 10 predicted proteins | sample OX3MG_FD_202532 | JGI IMG/M metagenome (GOLD analysis project Ga0307374, IMG submission 202532) | Soil microbial communities from Risofladan, Vaasa, Finland - OX-3 | ecosystem: Environmental > Terrestrial > Soil > Coastal area > Acid sulfate soil | place: Finland: Risofladan, Vaasa | collected... | reverse complement strand
GTCGCCGGCGGTGCCGACGGTGCCGACGGAACGGTCGAGCGCCGCGCGCTCGCCCTCGAGGATCTCCTCGAGACGGCGCTGCGCCTCCTCGTGGAGCCGGCCCAGGTCGCCGCTGCCGAGCAGCTCGTCACGCCGCGCCTGGAGCCTGTCGAGCAGCTCACGCAGGCCGGCGAAGTGGTCGCCTGCAGGCGTCGCGAACCCCTGCTGGAGCGCGCGACGGAGCGCCGCGTCGAGGTCGCCGTGGTAGAGCAGGTCGTCGGCGACCGCGCCGAGCACGTCGTCCGCCGACGGTCCGGCCGGCTCCTGGGAGCCGTCCCAGCGCGAGTACCGCCACGACGCCCCCCGCAACGCCCCTCTCCCGCGCGACCCGCCCTGCACGACCGGTCCCGTCAGCGGGCCCGGTACGCGGCGCCCCCGGGGAGCACGTCCTTGTTCAGCCGGCGCGAGAGGTGGAGCCCCTCGAGCACGAGCTCCACCGCGCTCGCGACGAGCTCGGGCCCGGCGTCCGGCCCGACGAGCGCCTCGACCGCCTCCGCGAGCCCGGGGGTCGACCCCGCGATCTCCACGTAACTCGACGCGGGGACCTCGGGCCCGACCTCGGCGGTCGCGCCGTCGCCGAACGCGGTGACGACGTGCGCGAGCGAGGCCTGGGGGCAGCGCTCGCGGAAGACCTGGAGGACCGCCGAGGCCACGAGCTGGGCGACGATCTCCTCGTCGTCACCCTCGTCGAGGGCCTCGACCTCGATCTTGCCGATCGTCGACGGCACGAGCGCCGGGAGGTCGCTCACGCGCGGGACGGCGACCCGCTCGCCCGCGCGCACGGCACGGCGGACGGCCGCAGCGGCGAGCGTCTCGTAGTTCGCGACGCTCGTGCGCACGGACACGCCCGAGCGCTGGTCGACGCGCGAGCTCGCGCGCGCGGCCTGGCTGACGGTCGCGACGGCCTCGGCCATGAACCCCGGGAAGGCGACCTCGACCCCGTCGGCGACGAGCGGAGCCGCCTCCTGCGCGACGATCGCCATCTCCGTCGCGACGTCACGCGGGTAGTGCGTGCGGATCTGGGCGCCGAACCGGTCCTTCAGCGGCGTGATGATCCGGCCCCGGTTCGTGTAGTCCTCGGGGTTCGCGGTCGCGACGAGCAGCACGTCGACCGGGAGCCGAACGCGGTGCCCGCGGATCTGCACGTCGCGCTCCTCGAGCACGTTGAGCAGGCCGACCTGGATCCGCTCCGCGAGGTCGGGCAGCTCGTTCACCGCGAAGATTCCGCGGTTCGTCCGCGGCACGAGCCCGTAGTGGATCGTGAGCTCGTCGGCGAGGTACCGGCCCTCGGCGACCTTGATCGGGTCGACCTCCCCGATGAGGTCCGCGATCGAGGTGTCCGGGGTCGCGAGCTTCTCGCCGTAGCGGTCGCTCCGATGGACCCACGCGACCGGAGTCGCGTCGCCGAGCTCCGCGACGAGGTCGCGCGCGAAGCGAGAGACCGGCCGGAGCGGGTCGTCGTTGATCTCCGAGCCGGCGACGACCGGGGTCCACTCGTCGAGCAGTTCGACGAGCGACCGCACGACGCGCGACTTCGCCTGGCCGCGCTCACCGAGCAGGATCACGTCGTGGCCCGCGATCAGCGCGTTCTCGAGCTGCGGCACAACGGTGTCGGCGAAGCCGAGCACCCCGTCGACGAGGGGCTTGCCGGCGGCGACCCGGGCGAGCACGTTCCGGCGGATCTCCGCCCGGACCGGCTCGGCGCGCCAGCCGGACGCGCGGAGCTCGCCGAGCGACGCCGGGCGGTCGCCCGGGCCGTGGAGCGCGGACGTCTGTTCGACCATGGGCCGAGCCTAACGGTGGGCCACGCGGGCACGACCTGCGCCCGCGGCCCGGCACGGCGCGGCGCGGCCGTTTCGCCTCGCGGCCGGCGTTGGCGCGAGGATGATCGGCGGTCGGGCCGGCGTGCGACGCCGAGCCCGCGCGAGCGGACCGCGAGCGGCCGCCCGAGGGCTTCGACATGGAGGAGTGCCGGTGACCGTCGTGGACCAGACGCAGGGACCGCCGCGCCCGACGCCGGTGCGGATCGGCGGGACCAGAGGTGGTCCACCGCTGTCGACCGTGCTGCGCAAGGACCGCTGGCGGCTGCAGCCGACGCTCACCGCGATCGGCCTGCTCGGCTTCATCGGCTACTCGATCTGGGCCGCGCTGCGCAACGGCAACTTCTACGCAGGCAACGTCGGCCGGGACTACCTCTCCCCGCTCTACTCGCCGTGCATCACGCACAGCTGCGTGTCCGCCGGCTACGTCTGGGGCCCGATCTTCGGCGGGTGGTGGCGGATCTCGCCCGCGTGGCTCATCCTCGTCTTCCCCGGCGCGTTCCGGACGACCTGCTACTACTACCGCAAGGCCTACTACCGGTCGTTCTGGCTCTCGCCTCCGGCCTGCGCTGTCCCCGACGCGGGCTCGACGAACCCGACGAGCCCGCGCCACCGCTACACGGGCGAGACGAGGCTCCCGCTCATCCTCCAGAACATCCACCGCTACACCTGGTACGTGGCGGTGGTCTTCGCCGGGATCCTCACGTGGGACGCGATCGCCGCCTTCCGCTTCCCGAACGGCGTGGGCGTGGCCGTCGGCACGCTGTTGTTCGTCGTGAACGCGGTGTTCATCTGGGCCTACACGCTCGGGTGCCACGCCTGCCGGCACCTGTGCGGCGGTAACCTGAAGCGCTTCTCGGACGCGCCGGTCCGCCACTTCTTCTGGAAGAACATCTCGTCGAAGCTCAACGCGCACCACCAGCTGTTCGCCTGGTGCTCGCTGTTCTCGATCATCGCGACCGACCTCTACACCTGGCTCGTTGCGAGCGGGACGATGCACGACCCGAGGATCTTCTGATGGCCGAGTACGAATCGCACACCCTCGACGTCCTGATCATCGGCGCCGGCGGCGCCGGGTTGCGCGCCGCGATCGAGGCGAGCGCGACGGGCGCGCGGACCGCGCTCGTCTGCAAGTCGCTGCTCGGCAAGGCGCACACGGTCATGGCTGAGGGCGGCGTGGCCGCGGCGCTCGGCAACGTCTGGCCGGAGGACAACTGGAAGGTCCATTTCCGCGACACGATGCGCGGCGGCAAGATGCTGAACAACTGGCGCATGGCCCAGCTCCACGCGCAGGAGGCGCCCGACCGCGTCCTCGAGCTCGAGGAGTGGGGCGCCGTGTTCGACCGCACGGCCGACGGCCGGATACTCCAGCGGGACTTCGGCGGCCACCGCTACGCGCGCCTCGCGCACGTCGGCGACCGCACGGGCCTCGAGCTCCTGCGCACGTGCCAGCAGCGCGCCGTGAGCCTCGGCATCGAGGTGTTCATGGAGTGCAAGATCGTGCGGCTCCTCACGGACGCGACCGGGGCGGTGAACGGCGCGGTCGGCTTCTGGCGAGAGTCGGGGACCTTCGTCGTGTTCGGCGCGAAGTCCGTGGTCATCGCGGCGGGCGGCGTCGGCAAGACCTGGAAGTTCACGTCCAACTCCTGGGAGGGCACGGGCGACGGGCACGCGCTCGCGCTCTGGGCGGGCGCCGACATGATCGACATGGAGTGCGTCCAGTTCCACCCGACCGGGATGGTCTGGCCGCCGTCGGCGCGGGGCATCCTCGTGACCGAGGGAGTGCGCGGCGACGGCGGCGTGCTGCGCAACAGCGACGGCGAACGCTTCATGTTCAACTACATCCCCGACTTCTACGCGAAGGAGACCGCGGACACGATCGAGGAGGGCGACCAGTGGTACGAGAACAAGACGGACTTCCGCCGGCCACCTGAGCTCCTCCCCCGCGACGAGGTCGCGCGCTCCATCAACTCCGAGGTGAAGGCGGGCCGCGGCAGCCCGCACGGCGGCGTCTACCTCGACATCGCCTCGCGGCGCTCGCCGGAGTACATCAAGCGGCGCCTGCCGTCGATGTACCACCAGTTCAAGGAGCTCGCGGACGTCGACATCACGGTCGAGGCGATGGAGATCGGGCCCACGTGCCACTACATCATGGGCGGCATCCGGGTCGACGCGGACACGGCGGCGACGACCGTCCCCGGACTCTTCGCCGCGGGCGAGGCCGCGGGCGGCATGCACGGGGCGAACCGGCTCGGCGGGAACTCGCTCTCCGACCTGCTCGTGTTCGGCCGGCGCGCCGGGCAGTACGCGGCGGAGCACGCGCTCGGGCGCTCCGGTGACGTAGAGGTCGACCGGGCCCAGGTCGACGCGGTGGTCGGACACGCCCTCGCGCCGTTCGCCCGCGACGGCGAGAACCCGTACGCGGTCCATCACGCGCTGCAGGAGACGATGCAGAGCCTGGTCGGGATCATCCGGACCGAGTCGGAGCTGCTCGAGGCGCGCGAGGCACTCGACGTGCTCGAGGAGCGCGCCGCGGCGTCCGGCGTCGAAGGACACCGCCAGTTCAACCCGGGGTGGCATCTCGCGCTCGATCTGGAGTCGATGCTCGCCGTCGCCCGCTGCACGACCCTCGGCGCCATCGAGCGCAAGGAGAGCCGCGGCGGGCACACGCGCGACGACTTCCCGGGACCGGATCCCGAGTTCGCGAAGGTGAACATGGTGACCCGCATGCACGACGGCGCCGTCGTCGTCGCGGCCGAGCCACTGCCCGAGATGCCGGACGAGCTGAAGACACTCTTCGAGGAGGCGCACTGATGTCGAGCGAGGCGACCGTCACGGCCGCGAACCGTCCCGCGGGCGCGCCGGCGGGCTCGTCGAGCCCGGCGAACGTCACGATGCGGCTCTGGCGCGGCGACGCCTCGGGCGGCGGCTTCGTCGACTACACGATCGAGAACCTCGGCGGCGAGGTCGTGCTCGACGTCGTCCACCGGATCCAGGCGGAGCAGGCACCCGATCTCGCGGTGCGCTGGAACTGCAAGGCCGGCAAGTGCGGCTCGTGCAGCGCCGAGGTCAACGGGAAGCCCCGCCTCATGTGCATGACCCGGATGAGCACGCTCGAGCTGAGCGAGCCGATCACGATCTCGCCGATGCGGGGCAACCCGGTCATCCGGGACCTCGTGACCGACGTCTCGTTCCACTTCGCCGTCGCGCGCCGAATCCCGGCGTTCCACCCCGGGCCGCGCGAGGCCGACGGCACCTACCGGATGGCGCAGGTCGACGTCGAGCGCGTCCAGGAGTTCCGCAAGTGCATCGAGTGCTTCCTCTGCCAGAACGTGTGCCACGTGATCCGGGACCACGAGGAGAACAAGCCGGCATTCGCGGGGCCGCGCTTCTTCGCACGGCTGGCCGAGCTCGAGATGCACCCGCTCGACACGCTCGACCGGCGCGAGCTCATCTCCCGCGACCTCGGCGTCGGACTCTGCAACATCACGAAGTGCTGCACCGAGGTGTGCCCGGAGGGGATCCACATCACGGACAACGCGATCATCCCGCTGAAGGAGCGCGTCGTCGACGCGCGCTACGACCCGATCGCGTGGCTCGGGCGCAAGATCCGGCGACGCCCGTCACCGACGCCCGCGCACGTCACCGCCGCCCTCGCCCCCGCAGCCGCGACCGGCGAGGTGATCTCGACCGAGCCCGCGCCGCGGGCGACCTCCTAGTCGGCGCCGTGGCCGACGTGTTCTCGAACGAGTGGCTCGACGCGCTCGGCGTGCACCTCGCCGAGCTCGGTCCCCTCGACTCGCCCGCGCCGCTCGCGCTCGGCCAGATCGTCACGGGCGCGCCGGGCGGGGACGTCGAGTACACGATCGTCGTCGGCGGCGGGAGGCGGGGCGAGGTCCACCGCGGGCTCGACGGCGCGGCGGTCACGATCGTGGAGAGCTACGAGACTGCACTCGCGATCGTGTCGGGCACGCCGGCAGCCGATCTGCTCGCCGCAGGCCGGCTGAAGGTGCGAGGTGACGCGGGAGCGCTTCTCGGCGCCCAGGACCTCCTCGCCGCGCTGGCTCCCGCGCTCGTCCGGCTCGCCTCGCCGCGCACCTGACGCGGCGCGCCGTTGGGCCACGCACCATGCGCGCGGGGGTCCGGTCGGCGCGGTGTCCGGTCGGCGCGGTGTCCGGTCGGCGCGGGGTCCGGTCGGCGCGGGGTCCGGTCGGCGCGGGGTCCGGTCGGCGCGGGGTCCGGTCGGCGCACGGGGAGCTCGTTGGCGGGCGGTATCGGGAAATCGCCAAATGCCGATGGCGCTCACCTAGAAGATACCGACGCAACGGGAGGCCACGCGTAGCGTCGCAACCCGGCACCCGCGCCCGCTGCGAAGCGCAGCTCGGCCGGCGGCCACGCCGCGGCCCTCACGCGCCGGGGAGCAGCTCCGCGACGTCGGCTCGCTCGCCGAGCAGCTCGTCGGTCGTCGTGCGGATCCGCGCGGCGGCGAACTCGTCGTGCTCGAGACCTTCGACGATCTCCCACCCGTCGGCGGTCGTGCGCACCGGGAAGCCGAACTGCAACCCCTCCGGCACGCCGTACTCGCCGCGCGAGACGACGGCGAGCGAGGTCCAGTCGTCCCCGGCGGTCGGCGTCCGAACGCTCACGATCGAGTCGACGGCAGCGGCGGCGGCCGAAGCCGCCGACGAGAGCCCGCGCGCCTCGATGACCGCCGCGCCGCGCTTCTGCACCGTCGTGATGAACTCGCCCTCGAGCCACGCGCGGTCTGCGATCGCGTCGGTGGCGGGCGCCCCCGAGATGCGTGCGTGAGCGAAGTCGGGGAACTGCGTCGAGGAGTGGTTCCCCCAGATCGCGAGGTTCGTGACCGACGAGACGGACACGCCGGCGCGGTGGGCGAGCTGCGACTTCGCCCGGTTCTCGTCGAGGCGCGTCATCGCGAACCAGCGGTCCGCCGGGACCTCGGGAGCGTTCGAGCGGGCGATGAGGCAGTTGGTGTTGCAGGGGTTGCCGACGACGAGGACGCGCACGTCGGACGCGGCGTGGTCGGCGACCGCCCGGCCCTGCGGCTTGAAGATACCGCCGTTGATACCGAGGAGATCCTTGCGCTCCATGCCCGCCTTGCGCGGGACGGAGCCGACGAGCATCGCGACCGACGTCCCGTCGAACGCGGTCGCGAGGTCGGACGTCGCGTCGATGCTCGCCAGCAGCGGGAACGCGCAGTCGTCGAGCTCCATGACGACGCCCTCGAGCGCCTTCATCGCGGGCTCGATCTCGAGCAGGCGGAGAGCGACCGGCTGGTCGCCCCCGAGCAACGCGCCCGATGCGATGCGGAAGAGCAGCGAGTAGCAGATCTGGCCCGCGGCACCGGTGACCGTGACGCGCACCGGGGACTTGGTCGTGTCGTTTCGTGTGTCGCTCACGGGGCGAGGCTACCGCCGCGGCACCCTGCCGGTCAGATCCGCCACGCGTGCCCGGGAGCGGCGATGCGGCTCAGATCCGCCGACGCCGGTCGAGAAAGCCGTAGACGTCGACGAGGTCGACCCCGGGGAACGGGTTGAACGAGGCCGCGTCCGTCGGCAGCCCGGAGACGAAGTGACTCCGATCCCGTGCGGACGCCCACGCGAAGCCGCCCCACCGGCGGGCGACGTCCGCGCGCGGCCGGCGGCAGCACGACGGGTCCGGGCACGTCGAGACGGCCTCGACCGACGTCTCGTGGCCGCGGAAGTACCGCGCGTGCCCCGCGGGCGTGCCGAGCGTCACCGCGTCGATCGCCGCCCCGTCGGTCTCGATGTTCGTCACGCACCAGTACCGGCCGGCCGGGGTGTCCGTGTACTGGTAGTGGAGGCTGAACGCGTCCTCGGACTCGAAGGCGCGGCGCGCGCTCCACCTCCGGCAGAGCTGCTGGCCCTCGATCGTCCCGTCGTCGTCCGCGGGGAGCGGGACGCCGTCGTTCTCGTACGCCTTCCACAGCACGCCCTCCGGGTCGGAGCGCTGGAAGTGGACGGGCACGCCGAAGTGACGCGTGAGCAGGTTCGTCATGCGGTGCGCCGCCATCTCGTAGGAGATGTAGAAGACGTCGCGCACGTCCTCGACCGACAGGTCCCCTCCCGCCTTCGCGCGGGCGAGGAGCGGGAGCGCGACCCGCTCGGGCGCGAGGAGCGCCCCAGCGAAGTAGTTGGCCTCGACGCGCTGGCGCACGTACTCCTCGAAGTCGAGCGGGTCCTTGTGGCCGAGCGCGAAGTGGCCGAGCGTCTGGGCGACCACCGAGCGCGCGGCGCGCGTCGGCAGGTCGTTGCGCTGCGACACGTAGATCACGCGATTGCGGAGGTCGCTGATCGAGCGCGTCGACGGTGGGAGGTCCCGGACCCTCGCGATCGCGAAGCCGAAGTGCGCCGCGAGCTCGCCGAGCGCGCGCTCGGATACCGCGGTCGCGTCGGTGCCGACCGCCGCCGCCGCCTCGTTCGCGACGGCCTCGATCTCGGGAAAGTAGTTGTCGGCGCGCCGCATCTGGTCGCGCATCGCCGCGTTCGCCACGCGGGCGCCCTGGCCGGCGAGCGGTGCCTGCTCGATGTGCTCCGAGAGCTCGACGACCCGCTCGAACAGTGCGACGAGGTGCTGGAGGACCGCGTCGTCGGTGCGCGCCGACGGCCGGAGCTGCGGGAGACGCAGCGCGCGGTAGCGCGGATCCTCCTGCATCCGGAGCGCGCGGTGCTCGAGCGCGGCGCGCCGGTCCGGCGGCGTGCTGTCGAGCAGCTCGCCGACCGGGCACCCGAGCGCCGCGGCGAGATCCCCGACCGTCGTGAGCCGCGGCTCGCGTCGGCCGTTCTCGACCTGGGACAGGTAGGACGCGGGCCGGCCGACGAGGGCTCCGAGCTGCTCGAGCGTGAGCCCGGCACGACGGCGCGCGCGGCGCAGGCGCTGGCCGAGCACGAGCACGTCGAACGTGTCGACCCGATGATTCGACAATTTCTGCGAATCTTCCGTCATGCGCGAAGAGTAGCGCAGACAGTGAGTGACAATTCACCGATACTTCCGCATACTCACCCGACAGCCGCCCGGTCGGTTCTCCCACGGGACCGGCCGGGCGCTCGGGTTCCGACCGGGAGGACGGGCGCGGGCACGGGAGAGGAGGGTGAGGCGATGACGCGACCGACGGTCGGCGTGACGCACGCCGGGCACCCCCTCGAGGCGCGCGTGCGCGCCGGCGTGAGCGCGGCGACACCCAGGCGCAGGGGCACGGGCGCGGGCGCCGAGCGACCGGGCGCACCCGCGGCGGCCGAGACCGACGGACGAAGGACCGAGGAGGACGACATGGACAGCTTCGACATCGCGGTCGAGCAGCTCGAGCGATCGTGGCGCGACGAACCACGCTGGCGGGCGGTCGAGCGCCCGTACCGGGCCGAGGACGTCGTGCGCCTGCGCGGCTCGGTCGAGGTCGAGCTCAGCGTCGCGCGACACGGCGCCGAGCGGCTCTGGGCGCTCCTCGACGAGGAGCCGTACGTCGCCGCGCTCGGGGCGATGACCGGCGCCCAGGCCGTCCAGATGGTGAAGGCCGGGCTGAAGGCGATCTACCTCTCGGGTTGGCAGGTCGCCGCCGACGCGAACCTCTCCGAGCACACGTACCCGGACCAGAGCCTGTACCCCGCGAACAGCGCCCCCGCGCTCGTCCGCCGCCTCAACAACGCGCTTCGGCGAGCGGACCAGATCGAGTGGGCCGAGCGCGCCGGCCGTGGCGGCGGGCGCGACTGGATGGCCCCGATCGTCGCGGACGCCGAGGCGGGCTTCGGCGGCGCCCTGAACGCGTACGAGCTCATGCGCTCGATGCTCGAGGCGGGCGCAGCCGGCGTCCACTTCGAGGACCAGCTCGCGTCCGCGAAGAAGTGCGGCCACATGGGCGGCAAGGTGCTCGTGCCGACGTCTCAGCACATCCAGACGCTCGCCGCCGCACGGCTCGCCGCCGACGTCGCCGGTGTGCCGGCGCTCGTCGTCGCCCGGACCGACGCGCTCGCGGCGACGCTGCTCACGACCGACGTCGACGAGCGCGACCGCCCGTTCCTCACCGGCGAGCGGAGCGCCGAGGGCTTCTACCGCGTGCGCAACGGGATCGAGGCGGCGGTCGCCCGCGGCCTCGCGTACGCGCCGTACGCGGACATGCTCTGGTGTGAGACGTCGACGCCCGACCTCGACGAGGCGCGGCTGTTCGCCGAGTCGATCAAGGCCGCACACCCCGACCAGATCCTCGCGTACAACTGCTCCCCGTCGTTCAACTGGCGCCGGAACCTCGACGACGAGACGATCGCGCGCTTCCAGAAGGAGCTCGGCGCGATGGGCTACCGCTTCCAGTTCGTCACGCTCGCGGGGTGGCACGCGCTGAACGAGGCGATGTTCGCACTCGCGTCGGGCTACGCGCGCGACGGCATGAGCGCGTACGTCGAGCTGCAGGGCCGGGAGCTCGCGCTCGAGAGCGACGGCTACAGCGCGACGCGCCACCAGCGTGAGGTCGGGGCGGGTTACTTCGACGACATCATGACCGTGCTCTCCAACGGCGCGAGCTCGACGCTCGCACTCGCGGGCTCGACCGAGCAGCAGCAGTTCTGACCGGTCGCCCCGGACCGGGCACGGGGGGGCCCGGGGGCGACCGCGATCCGCAGCCCGATGGGGGTCGGGCACGGATCGGGCCCCCGCCGCGGCGATGGCCGCGGCGGGGGCCGCCGGGTCAGCGGGGGTGGCCGTTCGCCGCGACGGCGGCGGCGGGCGCGGCGACGAAGATCCGCGGTGCACCGAAGCCCGCGGCCGCGAACGCCGCGCCGACCGCCTCCGCGACCGCGCCTGCCGCGCCGGACCGCACGAGCGCGATCGCCGATCCGCCGAACCCGCCGCCGACCATGCGCGCGCCGAGCGCTCCGGCGCGCAGCGCCGCGTCGACCGCGGTGTCGAGCTCCGCGCACGACACCTCGTAGTCGTCGCGCAGCGAGCGGTGCCCGTCGGTGAGCACGGGGCCGACGTCCTCGAGGCGCGAGGCCTCGAGGAGCCGAGCGACCTCGAAGACGCGCGCTCCCTCGGTCACGACGTGGCGGACGCGACGCGCGAGCACGGGGTCGTCGAGGCGCGCGAGCGCCGCGCCGAGGTCCTCCGGGCGGACGTCGCGCAGCGCCCGCACGCCGAGCGAGGCCGCGGCTCGCTCGCACGCGCTCCTTCGGTCCCCGTAGGCGGAGTCACCGAGCGCGTGGCGGACGCGCGTGTCGAGCACCATGAGCACGAGCCCCGACCGTTCGAGGCCGAAGGGCACCTGGCGGTGCTCGAGGCTCCGCGCGTCGAGCAGGAGCGCATGGCCCGGCACGCACAGCAGCGACGCCATCTGGTCCATGATCCCGCAGGGCACGCCGACGAACTCGTTCTCCGCTCGCTGCGCGGCGAGCGCGAGCTGCTCGAGCGAGAGGTCGAGCCCGAACAGCTCCCGCACCGCGAGCCCGACCGAGCACTCGAGCGCGGCGGACGAGGAGAGGCCGGCGCCGATCGGCACCTCGCTGTCGACGAAGACGTCTGCTCCGCCGAGCGCGTAGCCGGCGGTGTGCAGCGACCAGAAGACGCCGAGCGCGTACGCGGGCCAGCCCGCGACGGTGCCGGGACGGAGCGCGGAGACGCGGACCGCGTCCGTCGCGGCGCTCGTCCCGTCCGGATGCTGGGCGGACGCGACGCGCACGAGGTCGTCGTCGCGCCGAGCGACGCTCGCCCGCGTGGCGAACGGCAGCGTCGTCGGGAGCACGAAGCCCTCGTTGTAGTCCGTGAACTCGCCGATCAGGTTGACCCGGCCGGGAGCGCGCCACGTGCCGTCCGGCGGGCGGCCGTAGACGTCCGCGAAGGTGCGCGGTGCGGGCGAGCCGGCGGTCACCTCGGGTCGCTGCCCGACCGGAGCACGTCCCACGCGTCGCCGATCATCTGCTCGAGCGACGGCCGCGCCGGCGTCCAACCGAGCTCGCGACGTGCCCGCGCGGCCGACGCGACGAGCACGGCCGGATCGCCGGCGCGCCGGCCCGCGACGGTGACCTCGAGCCTCACGCCGGTCACGCGCTCGACCGCCGCGAGGACCTCGCGCACGGAGAAGCCGGCCCCGTTCCCGAGGTTGAAGACCCGGTGGGCGCCGGGACGGGCCGACGCGAGCGCGCCGAGGTGCGCCTCGGCGAGGTCCGCGACGTGGATGTAGTCGCGCACGCACGTCCCGTCGGGCGTCGGGTAGTCGTCCCCGTAGACGACGAGACCGGCGCGCGTGCCGAGCGCGGCCTGGAGCGCGATCGGGACGAGGTGGGTCTCGGGGTCGTGGCGCTCGCCCCTGCCTGCGTACGCGCCCGCGACGTTGAAGTACCGCAGGCTCACCGCGCCGATCCTGCCGGTCGCCGCCTCGGCGGCGAGCATCTCGTCGACCGCGAGCTTCGACTCGCCGTACGGGTTCACCGGCCGCGTCGGCGCGTCCTCGTCGATCGGCACGGTCTCGGGCTCGCCGTACACCGCGGCAGTCGAGGAGAACACGATCGCCGGCACGCCCGAGGCGAGCAGCGTGTCGAGCAGCAGCCGCGTCCCGACCACGTTGTTGAGCCGGTACTTCTCGGGATTCGCAATCGACTCGGCGACGAGCGACGACGCGGCCAGGTGCACCGCGCCGTCGAACCGCTCGCCCGCGAGCGCCACGGCGGCGTCGTGCACGCGGCCCTCCACGAACGTCGCGCCCGGCGGGACCGCGTCCGCGTGGCCGGTCGAGAGGTCGTCGAGCACGGTGACCGTGTGGCCGAGCTCGAGCAGCCGCGTCGCGACCACGCTCCCGATGTAGCCGGCGCCGCCGGTCACGAGGATCCTCATCGCTCCGCCTTCCCGCCGCCGAGTCCGGCCACGCCGCCCGGTCCGGGTCCGAGCTCGCGAAGGCGCTCGGCGGCGTGCTCCGGGAGGACGTCGTTCGCGAACGCGTCCATGCCGGACTCGGACGCTGCGAGGTACTTCAGCTTGTCCGCGGACCTCCTCGTCGTGAACAGCTCGAGGTGGAGCGCGAAGCTCGCCCGGCCCGTGCGGGTGGGTGCCTGGTGCCACGCCGAGATGTACGGCGTGCGCGCCCCGAACAGCCGGTCGAAGCGCGCGAGCAGGTCGAGGTAGATCGAGACGAAGCCGTCGCGCTCGCCCGGGTCCAGCGCGACGAGGTCGGGGACGCGGCGGCGCGGGTAGACGTGCACCTCGTACGGCCACCGGGCGGCGTGCGGGACGAACGCGGTCCAGGTGTCGTTCTCCGCGACGACGCGCGCCCGGTCGGCGCGTTCGGCCTCGAGCACGTCGTCGAACAGGTTCCTCCCGGTCCGGCGCGCGTACGCGTCGACGGACGCGAGGACGCGAGTCGTGCGCGGCGTGACGAACGGGTACGCGTAGATCTGGCCGTGCGGATGCTGGAGCGTCACGCCGATCTCGGGGCCACGGTTCTCGAAGCAGAACACCTGCTCGACCGCGGGGAGCTCGCCGAGGAGCCGGGTGCGGTCGGTCCACACCGCGAGGACGAGTCCGAGCTGCTCCTCGCCGAGGTCGACGAGCGACGCATCGTGGTCCGGGGAGAAGCAGACGACCTCACAGCGGCCAGCGCCCGGCCGCGACACGAGCGGCGTGGCCGGGCCCGCGAGCTCGGCGCGCGACGGGCCGGGCCCGGAAAGGGCCGGGAAGCGGTTCTCGAGCACGACGACGCCGTAGTCCGCCGCCGGGATCTCGCTCGGGTGCCCCGGGCGCGACGGGCACAGCGGGCAGTCGTCCGGTGCCGGGAAGTACGTCCGCTCCTGGCGGTACGCGGCGACGATGACCCACGCGTCGAGGAACGGGTCGTAGCGCAGCTGCGAGGCCGGGGGTCGCGGCTCGAGCGCGCGCGCGTCCGTCCCGGTGCGCTCCGGCGCCCCGTCAAGGTCGTAGTAGACGAGCTCCCGCCCGTCCGCGAGCGCGGTGCGGGCAACCCTCACGTCGCCACCGCCGCGACGCGCCGCCCCGGTCGGGAGACCCCTCCTGCAACGCGCACGCCCGACCTCCAGTGGCCCGCGCGCCGGCGGGACCTCACACTCATCATATGACCTGTGA
>Ga0307374_10009891_pt1 | contig 13959 bp, 19 predicted proteins | sample OX3MG_FD_202532 | JGI IMG/M metagenome (GOLD analysis project Ga0307374, IMG submission 202532) | Soil microbial communities from Risofladan, Vaasa, Finland - OX-3 | ecosystem: Environmental > Terrestrial > Soil > Coastal area > Acid sulfate soil | place: Finland: Risofladan, Vaasa | collected... | reverse complement strand
GATCGACCATCAGGCTGGCGGCGCGCATGGCGGTCACCGGAATGCGGCCGATCAGCGGCCGCAGCGCCCCGATCAGGCGCGCGTCGCCGGCGCGCCTGGGCGAGACCAGCACCACGGCGTCGTAGGGGGGCAGGGCGTGGCGCGGATCGGCGAGCACGACCAGATCGTCTGCGGCGATGCGCCCGTCGCTGGAGAACGCCGAGATCACGTCGACCTGGCCCGAGGCGATGGCGTGGTACATGAAGGTCGGCTGGTATTGCACCAGGCGCTTGAACCTCAGGCCGTAGGCGTCCCGCACCGCCGCCCATTCGGGCCGTGAGAGGAACTCCAGGTCCGCGCCCATGGCGAGGTCGCCGGCGTGGGCGGCGAGGTCGGCCAGGGTGGCGATATGCAGGGCCTGCGCCTCCGAGCGACGCATGGCGAGCACATAGGCGTTCTCGAAGCCCAGTGAGCCAAGCACCACGACGCCGTCGCGGCGCTTCAGCTCGGTGGTGAGGTCGGCCAGCACCGCGGCGCGGCCCGGATTGTCGGTGCGCTTCAGCACATTGGCCCAGAGCGTCCCGGAATAGTCGACGTAGGTGTCGATCTCCCCTGCCTTCAGGGCGTCGAAGGCGATGCTGGAACCGAGATCCTCCTTCATCGCCACCGCCGCGCCGGCCCGTTTCAGGCGCTCGCCGATCAGGTCGGCGAGGATGTACTGCTCGGTGAAGTTCTTGGCGCCCACCACAAAGCGGACCGGCGCGGCGCCGAAGCTGACCAGCGGCGAGAGCGCCGCCGCCGTTCCCAGCGCCAGCCCCGCCGCGCCCGTCCAGACGCGCCAGCGCCGCCGGGCCGCGAGCCCGCTCTCGATCAGGCCGAGCAGCTGGTCGGCGGCGAGCGCCAGCACGGCGGAGGCGGCGCAGCCGAACAGCACGAACACCCAGTTCTCGGTCTGCAACCCCGAAAAGATGTAGTTGCCGAGCGAGGTCTGGCCCACCGTCGTCGCCAGCGTCGCCGCGCCGATGGTCCACACCGCCGCGGTGCGCACCCCCGCCATGATCACCGGCGCGGCCAGCGGCGCCTCGATGGAGAAAAGCCGCTGCCGGTCGGTCATGCCGACGCCGCGGGCCGCCTCGACGATCGCTGGATCGACCCCGGCGAGGCCGGCGACGGCGTTGCGCAGGATCGGCAGCATGGAATAGAGCGTCAGCGCCAGCAGCGCGGGCAAAAAGCCCAGGGCCGCGAAGCCGTGGCCGAACGCCGCGCGGCTGATCCCCGAGAGCGCCAGTAGCAGCGGATAGAAGAGCGCCAGCAGCGCCAGGCTCGGTATGGTCTGGACCAGGCTCGCCAGCAGCAGCGAGGGCCAGCGTACGGCGGCGCTGCGGCTGGCGGCCACCGCCAGCGGCAGGCTGAGCGCCAGGCCGAGCGCCAGCGCCGAGGCGCTCACCAGCACGTGCTGGCTCAGGTATCCGGGCAGCAGCGCCCAGGCGGCGGCGACGCTGGCGTTCATGCGCGGCCGGCCTCGGCAAGCTGGCGCACCCGCTCGGCCTGGCGCCGCGGCGTCTCCATCAAGGCGCGCACCCGCTGGTCCGGATGACCGGCCAGCAGTTCGGCGGGCGCGGCGTCCGCCAGCACCTCGCCGGCGTGCATCACCACGATCCGGTCGGCCAACAGCAGCGCCTCCCAGACGTCGTGGGTGACCATCAGGGTGGTGAGGCCCAGCGCCTCGTGCAGGGCGCGATAGTCGCGTCCGAGGCCGTCGCGGGTGATCGGGTCGAGGGCGCCGAAGGGCTCGTCCATCAGCATGATCGCCGGTTTGGCGGCGAGGGCGCGGGCGACGCCGACGCGCTGGCGCTGGCCGCCGGAGAGCGCGGCGGGCAGGCGCGCCGCAGTATCGGGTGGCAGAGCGATCAGCTCCAGCAGCTCGGCGACGCGGGCGGCGATGTCGGGCTTGCTCCAGCCGGCCAGCCTGGGCCCGACGCCGATGTTCTCGGCGACGCTCATGTGCGGGAAAAGCCCGATCTCCTGGAACACATAGCCGATGCGTCGCCGCAGCGCCGGCCCGGGCTCGGCGGCGACGGGCCGGCCCTCGACCCGGATCTCGCCCGCGTCGGGCGCCGCCAGGCCGTTGATCATCTTCAGCGCCGTGGTCTTGCCCGAGCCCGACCCGCCCAGGAGCGCCGTGAAGCCGCCTGCCTCCAGCGCCAGCGACAGCCCCGCCAACGCAACCACGGACCCGTAGCGCTTGGTGACGTTCTCGAGTTCGATGATCGGCCCGGCCACGCTCGCTCCGTAGCACGATGCTCCCGCGTCCCGCACGCCCGGCTTCCGTATCGGTGACCGGGCGCCGAACCAGACTCGTCTTTCGAGGTCGAGGGCGTTATCGGTCGCAGCCCCGCAGGAGGCGCCCATGGAAACCCGCACCGACGAGATCGCCGACGGCGTCTATCGATTCTCGACCGCGGTGGACGGCATCGGGGCGGAGCCCTTCACGTTCAACCAGTTCCTGATCGCCGCCGACGAGCCGATGCTGTTCCACCTCGGCCACCGCGGCTTCTTTGCGTCGATCTCGGCGGCCTTGGCGAGGGTGATGCCGATGCAGCGGATCCGCTACCTGAGCTTCGGCCATGTCGAGGCGGACGAGTGCGGCTCGCTGAACCAGTGGCTGGAGGCCGCGCCGCATGCCCAGGTGGCGCATTCGCAGATCGCTTGCCAGGTGTCGCTGAACGATCTCGCCGACCGGCCACCGCGGGCGCTGGGCGACGGCGAGACCATCGATCTGGGCGGGCGCCGGCTGCGCTGGATCTACACGCCGCACGTGCCGCACGGCTGGGAGGCCGGCGCCATGTTCGACGAGACCCACCGGGTGCTCTTCTGCGGCGACCTCCTGACCCACGGTGGCGACGGCCCGGCGATCACCGAGAGCGACGTCACCGAGGCGGCCTGCGCCATGGAGGACGTCTTCCACGCCATGACCATGGCGCCGAACACCGCAGCGGCGATCGAGCGGCTGGCGCAGCTCGCCCCCTCCACCCTGGCCCTGATGCACGGCTCGTCCTACCGCGGCGACGGCGCCGCCGCCCTCAGGCGCCTGGCGCACTATTGCGGGCGCGCCGCCGCGACGCGCTAGCCCGTCACCCGCGCAGGCGCGCTGTCGGCTTGGCTAAAGTCCATCGTAGGCCCGGCGGTCAGCCGCGCCTTCCCATTCGCCGAACGTCGCGAAGGGATCGTCGGCCGGCTGGGCCCTGGTCAGCACGACGGCGCCATCCTCGATGGCGTAGGCGATCTCGTCGCCCTCCTTCAGGTGCAGAGCGTTGCGGACGGCCTGCGGGATCGTGGTCTGACCCTTGGTCGTCAACCGGCTGGTGATCATGGGCCCGATATTCGCGCAGAATGCTCCTTACAGGAAGGTCTCGCGCCGCGGATGACAATCTGCGCCGTTCGTCTATAGGCCGCGCGGGGCCGCGCTCGGGCCGCCGGAGGGGAGAGACGCCATGCAGCCGACCGCGGCCCGTGCGCCCAGCTACGACGAGGTGGTGCTCGGGCGGCGCAGCATCCGGGGCTATCGCCGCGATCCCGTGCCGAGGCGGCTGATCCGCGAGATCATCGAGATGGCCATGCGCGCGCCCTCCTCGCTCAACACCCAGCCCTGGAACTTCTACGCGGTCGCCGGCGCGGCGCTCGACCGCATCCGCGCCGGCAACACCGAGCGCAATCTCGCCGGCGTGCCGGCCTCGCGCGAGTTCCGCGGCCACGGCGAATACGCCGGCGCGCACCGCGAGCGGCAGATCGAGATCGCCAAGCAGCTCTTCGGCGCCATGGGCATAGAGCGGCATGACCAGGAAGGGCGCCGCGACTGGGTGCTGCGCGGCTTTCGCCAGTTCGACGCCCCCGTCTCCATCGTCGTGACCTACGACCGCTCGATCCACGGCGGCGACATCGGCCCGTTCGACTGCGGCGCCGTGGTCAACGCCCTCGTCAACGCCGCCTGGTCAAGGGGCCTCGGCTGCGTCGTCAACAGCCAGGGCATCATGCAGTCGCCCGTGGTGCGCGAGCACGCCGGCATCCCCGACGACCAGGTGATCATGATCTGCATCGCCATGGGCTGGCCGGACGAGAGCTTCCCCGCCAACGCCGTAGTCTCGCGCCGCAAGCCGGCGGACGAGGCCCTGGTCTTCGTCGGCTTCGAGGAGGACGGCCAGGCGGCAGAAGCTGGTTGCCCGAACGCGGCGCCCCGTTGAGCACGACCCGCTGGAGGACGATGCCCCGCCGCCCCGGTTGACCTGCGTCCCGAAGCGTGGAGGCTGGGGGCTCGTCCGCGGCGCTCGCGTCGGGGCCAAAGGGAGCGAGACCATGGGCCGCAAGACCGAGGTTCTGGCAGAGGGGATCTATTTCGGCGAGGGCCCGCGCTGGCATGGCGGGCGGCTGTGGTTCAGCGACTTCTACGCCCAGGCGGTGAAGTCGGTGTCTCCCGCCGGCGATCTCAGGACCGAGTTCGAGATCGACGACCGGCCGTCGGGCCTCGGCTGGCTGCCCGGCGGCGACATGCTGATCGTCTCGATGACGAAGCGCCAGCTGTTGCGGCGCTCGGCGGACGGAAGCCTCAGCGTCCACGCCAACCTTTCCGCCATCGCCGATTTCCACTGCAACGACATGGTGGTGGACGCCGGGGGCCGCGCCTACGTCGGCAACTTCGGCTTCGACCTCGACGCGGCGATCGTGGCGCGCGGGGTGGAGAGCGTACTCGCCAATCATCCTACGGCGAAGCTCGCCTGCGTGACGCCGGACGGCCAGGCGCGCGTCGCGGCCGAGGGCCTGCACTTCCCCAACGGCTCGGCGATCACGCCCGACGGCCGCACCTTGATCGTCGGCGAGACCCTGGGCTCGCGGCTGACCGCCTTCGACATCGGGGCGGACGGCGGACTCTCGGGTCGGCGCGTCTTCGCCGAGACGGAGCCCAGGCCGCCGGACGGCATCGCCCTCGACGCCGAAGGCGCCGTCTGGATCGCCAATCCGGTGGCCCCGGAGTGCGCCCGCATCGCCCGGGGCGGCGCGGTGCTCGACGTGATCGAGACCGGCCAGCCCTGCTTCGCCTGCATGCTCGGCGGCGAGGACGGGCGCAGCCTCTTCATGCTGACGGCGCCCTCCTCCCTCGCCCACGCCGCCGCCGCCGCCCCGAAGGGGCGGCTCCTGACCGCGAAGGTGGAGTCGCCGCGCGCCGGGCGCCCGTGAGCCGCCGCCGCCAGCCGCCCCCTCAGATCGTCATGGCCCGCATCGCCTGGGCGATCATGACGCGCGGCGAGGCCTTCCGCGACGGCGCCAAAAACATGGCCATCGTTCGACGCTTCGCCCTCGACCTCGTCCGCGCGCACAAGGCTAAAGGCAGCATCAAAACCAGACGCCTCATCGCCACTGGAGCCCTGACTTCCTACTCCGGATCCTCAAAGGTCAACCGCCGTTAATCCGGACTCGTTGCCATGACGATTGGTAACTGACATTCCAGCGTCAGGTGGTCACTGCGGTCCGCAAGATGCGCTCCAGGCCCGATGTGAGCGCGTCTGTATCGCCGGCCGACCACCTGCGCCTTACCACCCGCCAGGCGCCAAAACGGCGGAAGTTGGCTCGACCTCCAGGAACCGACCTCCGCAGCCGGTAATGCGGGGGGTGCGTCGCGACCCGCATAGACGCATGTCGCGGTCGGGCTTTTCGAGCAGCGGCGAGCATGGTGGTTCTGCGAGATGAGCAGCGCGCTGACGACGACGCTCTACCTAGCGGTCATGGTCGCCGTCATTATCGGCGTCGATGTGGCGTTCTTCAGACAGCACCTTTGGCAGCGACTAGCCGTGAACGTCGGCATCGTGTTGGTGTTCGGCGCCTTCTACTTCCGGGTCATCGGCCACGCCCGGCTGCCGTGGAGGTGATCGGGGACCGCAATGGATGGCGCCGAAGCAGGACCGGGCAGCTTCCGCATGATGCGCAGGACGGGCATGCTTTATATTGCGGCCGCCGCGCCCGTGGCGATCGCGCTCTGGTTGGTGATCGACCGTTTCCTCCCGCCCTTGGCGGGCATGGACAGCGTCAGCGGGCGCATGATCTTTACCGCAAAGTGCGCCGCCCTGGCGGTTCTGTTTTGTCTGGTGACTGGCGTCGAGGCCGTGGCTCACGAGCGGCTCTCTTCGCCGGCTTTCGACCCGCTCTCCGGGTTCGAGACCAGACGGTTGCGCGTGAACCAGCAGTATCTGCAGAACACATTGGAACAGACCGTCGTGTTCATCGTCGGGCTGTTCGGCCTTGCCGCCTACGCCTCGACAGGGTCGGCCATGCGCGCGGTCGCGGCGACCACCGTTGTGTGGATCATCGCGCGGTTCGCGTTCTGGCTTGGCTATCACCGGAGCGCGGCCATGCGCGGACTCGGCGCGCCAGGCATGGCGTTGAGCATGTTGGTCCTGCTCTATGTAGCAGCCCGATTTGGCTACGAGATCGGCGGCGCGGCCGGCGCTATCGCGCCCATCGCAGTTTTCCTGGCCATTGAGGCTGTTCTGTTCTGGACCACGTCGCGAACCCCGAACGATCGAGCCGGGTAGGATCCGAAACAACCCGTCGTTCGGAACGTCCGCTACTGGGGGCGGGCAGGCAGCGACGAGGACCGTGATGCGCCATTTGCGGTTTGATCCGCATCACAAGCGACCCGCGGGTCGAGGCGACCTTGGCATGGTGGCGGCTCCGGCGCTAAGCGAGCGCCGCCAGCAAAGCCGCCCGCGCCGCGAACCGGCGCGCGGCGCGCCATTCGGGGCTTTCCTGCCAGTAGTAATGGCTCCTGGTCTCAGGCGCGAGCGCGGTGATGTCGAAGGCGGTCAGCGCCAGGCAGATCTCGTCCCAGGTTGGCAGCGGGCCAGTGCGGTGTTTGGTGTAGGCCGTCCACATGTGGCGACGAATGTCGCCGTAGGCGGCCTCGGCCGCGAAGCTGTCGGTCTTCCAACTGCAAGTGAACTCGACGAGCGGCGACAGCACGCCGCCGAATCCCCAGTCGAGGATTCCGGTCAGCGCGCCAGAGGTGTCCATGAGCAGCTGGGCTTCGTGCAAGTCGCCATGCGCAAGCACGGGGGCCATGGCCTCCGCGGCCCTCAGCGCTTCGAGCAGACGCGCCGAGCGCGCCGCGCCCGTGAACGCCGCCGCTGTATCGGCGAGGCGCTCCGCGCCGCCGAGTTCGCGCAGCGGCGAGTAGCAGGTGGCCGCGGTTGGCAGCGCCGGAGGCGGTTCCTGCCAGGCGTTGGCCCACAGGCGCTGCGGGACGAGAGCGAGGCTGGTTTCGTGGCAGGCGGCGATCTCCGCGCCGAGCCGGCCTGCGAGTGTCGGCAGCATCTCCGACGAGAAGGCGCCGGTCGTGCGGCCGGTCAGCCGCGTCACGGCGAAGAACGGATAGGGCGAGATCCGTCTATCCTCCCAACGACCCAGCAATCGTGGGACGAGCGGCTGGTCCAGCGTCGCGTAAAAGGCGCACTCGCGTTCCAGCTGGTCGACGATGGTGTGGTTACGCGGGAACAGGAACGCGCGGTGGTCCGCCAGAAGCACATGCTTGGTGAAACCGTCGAACTGCGGCACGATCGGCCCGACGACTTCGCAGACCTCGCGAAATCGTCGCAGCGCGCCTCTGTTCAGCACCGCGAGGACCGCTGTCTCATCATCCATGGTGGCCATCCTAGGGGTCGAAAGCACGAAGGTTGTTCACCCGAGGAGGGCTGAGAAGCTGGGGTTGCGAAGCCGGCCAACTTCGGCCGGAGATCTAGTCGGATCCACGTCCATAAGAATGCCCGCCTGACGGAAGCGGGTCGAGCGCCGCTCGCGCGAGCTGCCGGGATTGGCTATTGAGTTGATCGGATTCAGGCAAAATCCGATAACGGTGACACTGTACGAAATAGCCGCTTGCTCCAGGCCAGGCGCGCGTCGCGCCCCCTCAGATCGTCATGTTCATGATCTGCTGGTACGAGGCGATCACCTGGTCGCGGATGGCCATGACGGTCTGCAGGTTGGTCTGGGCCGCGGAGATCGCCGTGACCACGTCGACGAGGCTGGCCTTGCCCTGGACCTGGGCGGTGATCTGGGCCTCGGCGGCGCGCGAGGCGTGCACCGCGTCCTGGATGGCCGAGGTGACCAGCTGGCCGAAGCTCGGACCGGCGGCGGGCGCCGCGACGCCCGCGAGTTCGGGGCCGAGGGCGCCCTGGGCGGCGGCGTAGGCCTTGGCGGCGATCAGAGGCGCGACCACGGCCCTACGGGATCTGCTTGAGGAGGCCGAGGGTGAGCGAATTCATCGTGTTGGCCGTCGAGATCACGTTGAGGCTCGCCTGGTAGGCGCGCTGGGCTTCCTGCATGTCGAGCGCCTCGACCAGCGGATCGACGTTGGGCAGCTTGAGGTAGCCCTTGGCGTCGGCGCCCGGATGGCCGGGGGCGTATTCGGTGCGGAAGGCGCTCTGGTCCGCGGCCACCCGCGTCAGGCTGACGCCCTCGCCGCCGCCGGCCACGGGCGTCGGCGTGAACACCGGAACCTGGCGGCGGTAGGGATCGCCCCCCGGCGTCGTGGCGGTGGAATCGGCGTTGGCGAGGTTCTCGGCGATCACCCGCATGCGCGCCTGCTGGGCCTGGAGCGCCGAGGCCGCGATGGCCATGGTGGCGCTCGTGGACGGGATCGGATCGGCCATGGACTTGCCCCTGCCCCTATCCACCCGGCCGCCGGATGGCGGTCTGGATCATGTTCAGCGCCTGCTGGTAGAAGCCGACGGCGGCGTCGTAGTCAGTGCGCGCCTGGGTCATCTTCATCATCTCGTCTTCCAGCACCACCGAGTTGCCGTTGAGGGTGGTCTCCGAATCCGGGGAGACGATGGCCCTGTCGCCGGACAGCGCCGCCGTGGCCGGGGCCGCCAGGTGCATGGGCGAGGTCAGCGTGGCCGCGACGCCGGCGAGCGCCAGGCCGGGGCCGGTCACGGTGAACGGCTTCAGGTCCTTGGGCGCATAGCCGGGCGTGTCGGAATTGGCGACATTCTCGGCGATCAGCCGCTGCCGGGCCGAGAGATAGTCGAGCCGGCTCTTCAGCATGGCGAAGATGGGGACGCCGCCCAGGTTCATGATGGGCAAAGCGTGAACGAACAGGGTTAATCCATCCTTAAGGCAAATCGCTCGAAGGCTGACTCAAGTCCCCTCGCGCCCCTTGCCCCCGAGCCTCGTTCCCATGGCCTTCGCGGACCTCGCCCGCGCCCTTTTCGCCCTGGTCGTCACCCTCGGCCTCGTCGGCCTGGCCGCCTTCGCGGCGCGGCGGTTCGGGCCGGAGTGGCTGACGCGCCTGCAGCGGCCGAGGGCCGAACGGCGCCTCGCCGTGGTCGAGAGCCTCACCCTCGATCCGGCGCGCCGCCTCGTCCTCATAAGCCTCGACGGCCGCGAGCGGCTGCTGCTGCTGGGCGAAGGCCAGCTTCTGGACGAGGCCGGCGCCGCGCCGAGGCCGTCGGGAGCAGGCGCGTGACCGCGGCGCTGCGGCTCTTCTTCCACAAGCCCACGGGCGCCGAGGTGCGGCGCGCGGCGCTGATCTCGCTCGTCACCACGCTGGCCAGCCTCGTCGTCCCGGCCGCGGCGCTGGCCCAGCAGGTGAACATCAATCTCGGCACCGGCGCCGGGCTCACCGATCGGGTGGTGCAGCTGATCGGGCTGATCACCGTCCTCTCGCTCGCGCCTTCCATCGTCATCATGACCACCTCGTTCGTGCGCATCGTGGTGGTGCTGTCGCTGTTGCGTCAGGCGCTCGGCCTGCAGACGACGCCGCCCAACGCCGTGCTGATCAGCCTGTCGCTGTTCCTCACCGCCGTGGTCATGGGCCCGACGCTGCAGGCCTCCTACGATCAGGGCGTCAAGCCGCTGCTCGACCACAAGATGCAGCTCCCCGCCGCCTTCGGCGCGGCCGCGACGCCGGTGAAGGCCTTCATGCTGGCGCAGGTGGACCAGGACGACCTGGGGCTGTTCATCCGCCTCGCGCGCATTCCGCGCCCGGCCACGCCGATGGCCACCCCGCTTCAGGTGGTCACGCCGGCGTTCATGATCTCCGAGCTGAAGCGCGCCTTCGAGATTGGCTTCCTGCTGTTCGTGCCGTTCCTGGTCATCGACCTGGTGGTCGCCAGCGTCCTGATGAGCATGGGCATGATGATGCTGCCCCCCGTGGTGGTGAGCCTGCCGTTCAAGCTGATCTTCTTCGTCCTGGTCGACGGCTGGCGCCTGGTCGCCGGATCCCTGGTGGAGAGCTTCCACCGCGCAGCGGGGACCGGGTAGGGCGCCTTCGCCGCCGCAGCGGTTACCGCGCGCGCGGTCTAGGATAGATTGCCTCGATGCAGCGCACGACGATATCCCGGTCGGGCGACGTGATGGGCGGCGCCGCGGTCTTCTCGGGCACGCGCGTGCCGGTCGAAACGCTTTTCGACTTTCTCGAGGCCGGCGACTCCATCGACGACTTCCTGGAGGGATTCCCCTCCGTCAGTCGCCGCCAAGTCATCGATTTTCTCGAAGAGGCGAAGGAGCGGCTGGTTTCGACCGCGTGAGGGCGCGTGGGCGCTGGGGAGCAACGGTGGCGCCATGCGAGAGCGTCCGACGGCGCGGGTGCTGCTGCTGGATCCGGCGGGGCGCATCGCGATGATGAAGGGGCGGATTCCGGGCGATCCGGAGGGACCGTCGTTCTGGTTCACCATCGGCGGCGGGGTCGAGCCGGGCGAAACCGTCGCCGAGGCGGCGGCGCGCGAGATCGTCGAGGAAACGGGGCTCCTGGACGCCGTGCTCGGCGCCGTCGCCTGGTATCGCGAGGCGGTGCTCGTCGGCGAGGACGGCGAGCCCTGGCTCTTCCAGGAGCACTACGTCGTCGCCCATACGCGCGGCGGGGAACTGTCGCGGGCCGGATGGGCGGAGCATGAGCACCGGCTGGTCGATGACCTGCGCTGGTGGACGCTGGGCGAACTGCGCCTCACCGACGAGGCGGTGTTCCCCGAAATGATCGCCGCGTTGCTTCCCGACGTGCTGACGGGCATCATCGGCCCCGAGCCGATCGTGCTCGCGCCCCCGGGCCAGACCTCGCGTCGCGCCTGACGGACTGCGAGCGGCATCCAAACGGCGGCCAGGGCGTTATGTCGGGAACAAAGGAGCCGGTGTCCTGCAGCGCGCGGGAGCGGCGAGGTCTAGGAGTCTCCAAATCCATGCGTAAGTTCCTATTGATCGCGAGCGTCGCCGCCTTGGCGATTCCTGGCTTGGCGATGGCCCAGCCGGGATGCCACGCCGCCAAGGAGAACAACCGAGCCGCAGGCACGGTGCTGGGCGCGGGTGCGGGCGCGCTGCTGGGCGGCGCCGTCACCGGCTCGGGCTACGGCGCCCTGGCTGGCGCCGTCGGCGGCGGCTTTGTCGGCAATTCCGTCGGCGGCAACTCGGTGCGGTGCGGGTCGGGCTACTACGACAGCAACGGCGCCTGGCATGAGAGCCGCGGCTACTATGGGCCGCCGCCCTACGCCGGCGGCTATGGCCCCGCGCCCAACGACGGCAACTATGGCCCCGCGCCCTACGCCGGCAACTATGGCGCCAATACCGGTTTCACCGGCGGCGGCGACCTCTACGTGCGCGAGAACCAGGCTCAGAACAACATCCGCGGCGCTTACGAGAGCGGCACGATCACGCGCTACGACGCCGACAACGCCTACAGCATGCTGGCCGGCATCCGCAGTACCCAGGCCCACCTGCGCAGCGAGCACGGCGCCTTGACCGGCCAGGACTGGACCTACCTCTCCGATCGGCTGGACCGGCTCAACTATCACCTCTCGGCCGCCACCGGCGGCAACTACTGAGCCGAACAGTCGACTGAAACGTGCTACCGTAGCTCCGTCCGCTCGCGGACGGAGCTACGCGCATGAATCCGATCACCTCGTTCTTCGTCCTGGTGCTGCTGGTCGCCGCCGCGGCCTCGGTCGCCGTCGGGGCCTACATCGTCGCCGCCGTGCTGGTCGCGGCCGCGGTGCTGGTCGCGCTCTCCCTCAAGGTGGCGCGGGCGTGGGAGCGTTTCGTGATCCTGCGCGCCGGCCGCTTCATGGGCGTCAAGGGTCCCGGCCTCTTCATCATCCTGCCGGTCTTCGATCAGGTGACCCAGGTGATCGACGAGCGCATCCAGACCACCGCCTTCAACGCCGAGCAGGCGCTGACCAAGGACACCGTGCCCGTCAACGTCGACGCCATCGTGTTCTGGCGCGTGCGCGATGCGCAGAAGGCGGCGCTGGAGATCACCGACTATCGCCAGGCCATCGATCGGGTCTGCCAGACCTCGCTGCGCGAGACCATCGGCGCCTCGGTGCTGACGCGGCTGCTGTCCGAACGCCGCGACGCCGACGAGCAGCTGCGCGTCGAGATCGCCCGCAAGACCGCGAGCTGGGGCGTGGAGGTGCTGAGCGTCGAGATCCGCGACGTCGCCATCCCCGTGGTGCTTCAGGACGCCATGTCGCGCCAGGCCCAGGCCGAGCGCGAGAAGGCGGCGCGGGTGATCCTGGGTTCGGCCGAGGCCGAGGTCGCCGCCAAGTTCGTCGAGGCGTCCGAAACCTACGCGGGCCACCCGACGGCGTTCCAGCTTCGCGCCATGAACATCATCTACGAGACCACCAAGGAGCGCGGCGCCACCATCCTGATGCCCACCTCGATGGTCGACGCCATGAATCCGGCCGTCGCCCTGGCCATCGCCGGCCAGGCGGCGCCCGCGCAGCCACCGCCCACGGCCGCCCCGACCACCGCGCGGCCGAGGCGACAATAGGCGGCGGTATTCGCGCCGGGGCCCGCGCGTCAGAGCTGCTTCGAGGCCTCGTGCGTGGCGTGGTGATGCACCGCGGGCGCCTCGTGAGCGGAACTCGTCTTGCCGTGGGTCATCATGTGGCCGTGCGTCATCATGTGGCCATGGCCCATCTTGCCGTGGGTCATCATGTGCCCGTGGCTCGTCTTGCCGTGGCCCATCATGTGTTCGTGCCTCGTCATGTGGCCGTGGGTCATCATGTGGCCATGGCGCATTTCACCGTGGCGCATCGTGTGGGTGACCACGCGGCAGTGGTCCTGGGTCGGCGTGGTGCAGGGCGGGTAGTCGTCGGCGAAGGCCGGGGCGGCCGCGGCGGCGAGGAGGGCGGCGCTCGAGGCGATGATCAGCAGGCGATGCATTTCTTGTTTCCTAGGGGGTCGAAGGTCCAGGGATTGAAGGTCCGGCTCGGCACTTGGCGTGCTGGCCAAGGTTAACCCCGCCGCGCCCGTCGATGCAAACGGATGCTGGCGGTCCGGCCGTCGCAGAGAACGAAGCGTTAGCGTCTCGCCCTCGATAAAAAGCCTGGCCACGGAGTCGGGTTCCGTGGCGGCTCTGGGGCGGGGCATGGCGGCGGCATCGGCGGCGAGGCAGGGGGCAGGGCGCGATCGTGTCCCGCGCGCCGCGTCGGCGCGGGCGATGCGGCTGGGGCTGCTGGTCGCATCCGGCGGCGACGAGCGTCTGGCTCTGGATCCGGCGAGCCGCCGCAACCGCTACGGCGTGCCGGCGCGCCCCGCCCCGGACGAGTTGTGGTTCTCGTCCTCCACCGCCTGCGCGGTCTCGCCGCGCGGCTGGGCCGCGGCGGGCGAGCTCCTGGAGCGGCTGAGCGCCGGCGCGGTCGAGATCGGCGACCGGCTCGACGAGGTGCGGGCGCGGCTCGTCCAGCTCTATGGCGCGCCCGGCGCCGAGGCCATCCTCTGCGCCTCCGGCACCGAGGCCGAGCTGGCGGCCCTGGCGCTGGCGCTGGCGCTCGCCGAGGGGCCGCTGGTCAACATCCTGGCGGCGCCGGCCGAGACTGGCTCTGGCGCGTCCGCCGCCGCGGCCGGACGGCACTTCCTGGGCGGCAGCTCGCTGGGCGGCCCGGTGGCGCGCGGCGCCCGCCTCGCCGGCTGGGAGGATGCGCCGATCACGCTCGAGGC
>Ga0307374_10009890_pt1 | contig 13960 bp, 8 predicted proteins | sample OX3MG_FD_202532 | JGI IMG/M metagenome (GOLD analysis project Ga0307374, IMG submission 202532) | Soil microbial communities from Risofladan, Vaasa, Finland - OX-3 | ecosystem: Environmental > Terrestrial > Soil > Coastal area > Acid sulfate soil | place: Finland: Risofladan, Vaasa | collected... | reverse complement strand
GCGCCAGGGGTGTCGAGGTCGTCGTCCATGCGGGCCGTGAACGTGGCTAGGGCGTCCTCGTCCGCTCCCCTCGACACGGCCTCGGCGGCAGTCACCGAGGCCAACGCCGGGTCGAGGGCGAAGCGCCGGGCCAGGGCGTCGAAACGGCCCAGAGCCTCCTCGGCATCGGCCATGGTGCGGGCGGTGACCTCGAGCGGCGAGCGGTAGTGGGCCCGCAGCACTAGCAGCCGGTAGGCGCGGCTGTCGGCGCTGGCCAGGAGGTCGGTCAGGGACGTGAAGTTGCCCAGCGACTTCGACATCTTCTCCTGGCCGACCACGACGTGGCCGTTGTGGGCCCACCGGCGGGCGAAGCCCCGGCCGAGGGCCACCGCTTGGGCCCGCTCGTTCTCGTGGTGCGGGAAGGCCAGGTCGATGCCGCCGCCGTGCAGGTCGAAGTGGTCACCGAGAAGATCGAGCGACATGACCACACACTCTGTGTGCCAGCCGGGCCGGCCCGGGCCCCACGGCGAGGGCCACGTAGGCTCGCCAGGCTTGGCCTTCTTCCACAGCACGAAGTCGAGCGGCGAACGCTTCTCCTCGTCGACCTCCACCCGCGCCCCGCTGCGCAGCGAGTCGAGGCTCTGGCGGGCCAGCAGCCCGTAGCCGGGCACACCTTCCACCGACAGGTACACGCCGTCACTGGTCTCATAGGCCGCCCCCAGCCCGACGAGCTGTTCGATCATGGTTACCATCTGGCCCACGAACTCGGTGGCCTTCGGAGCCAAGGTTGGGCGGCGGACCCCCAAGGCGTCGATGGCCTCCCACCAGGACTGCTCGAACTCCAGGGCCACCTCGGCCGGCGCCCTCCCCTCGGCTTTTCCCCGGGCGATGATCTTGTCGTCGATGTCGGTGATGTTCGAGACATGGCGGACCTCGAGGCCCTGGAACTCGAGGTAGCGGCGAAGGACGTCGAAGACCAAGGCGAAGCGGCCGTGGCCGACGTGGGGCACGTCGTAGACCGTCGGCCCGCAGACGTACATGGAGACCACGCCCGGGTCCCGTAGGGCGAGCACCTCGACCTGGCCGGTGGCTGTGTCGTGCAGGCGCAGCACTCCGATACCGTAACCGGATCGTGGACGTCTCCCCCCCGACCCCTGGCCACGTCGAGCCGCCGCGCCCGGCCGAGGTGCCCGAGCGACCCGTGCTCGACGGCCTCGAGGACAAGTGGGCAGCACGGTGGGAGGCCGAGGGCACCTACCGCTTCGACCGCCGAGCCGAGCGGGAGCGGGTCTTCGCCATCGACACACCACCCCCCACGGTGTCTGGCTCGCTGCACGTCGGCCACGTCTTCTCCTACACCCATACCGACACGGTGGCCCGGTTCCGCCGCATGCGCGGCGACAGCGTCTTCTACCCCATGGGTTTCGACGACAACGGCCTGGCCACCGAGCGCCGGGTGCAGAACTACTTCGGGGTGCGCTGCGACCCGAGCCTGCGCCACGACCCCGACTTCGAGCCGCCGGCCAAACCGGGCGACCAACAGGTGCCGGTGTCACGACCCGACTTCGTGGCCCTGTGCCACCGGCTGACGACAGAAGACGAAAAGGCCTTCGAGTCGATGTGGCGGCACCTCGGGTTGTCGGTCGACTGGAGTCTCGTGTACACCACGGTGTCGGCCGAGGCCCAGCGCGTGAGCCAGCGCGGCTTCCTCCGCTTGCTGGCCGGCGGGCACGCTTATCTTTCGGAGGCACCCACCCAGTGGGACGTCGACTTTCAAACGGCGGTGTCACAGGCCGAGATGGAAGATCGGGAGATGCCCGGCGCCTACCACCGGCTTCGCTTCGCCCGGCTCGACGGCGGCCCCGACGTAGAGATCGACACCACCCGCCCCGAGTTGCTGCCCGCCTGCGTGGCCCTGGTGGCCCATCCCGACGACGCCCGTTACCGCTCCCTGTTCGGCCAGCTGGTCTCGACGCCGCTCTTCGCCGTTGCCGTGCCGGTGCTGGCCCACCCCCTGGCCGACCCGGGCAAAGGCACCGGGGTGGCCATGATCTGCACCTTCGGCGACGGCACCGACGTGACTTGGTGGCGCGAGCTGCGTCTGCCCACGCGCACCGTGGTGGGACGCGACGGTCGACTGCAACCGGTGGCGTGGGGCGAGCCCGGTTGGGAGAGCGCAGACCCCGTGGCAGCGGCGGCCGCCTACGGCGAGCTGGCCGGGCGCAAGGCGGCCCAAGCCAGGGCCCGCATCGTTGAGCTTCTGGGCGACGCCGGTGCGCTGGTGGGAGAGCCGAAGCCCATAACCCACCCGGTCAAGTTCTACGAGCGCGGCGATCGCCCTCTCGAGATCGTCTCGAGCCGCCAGTGGTACGTGCGGACCATGCCCCTGCGGTCACGGCTCCTCGAGCGAGGGCGCCAGCTTCGGTGGCACCCCGCCCACATGCTCCAGCGCTACGAATCGTGGGTCGAGGGACTGAACGGGGACTGGAACATCAGCCGGCAGCGGTTCTTCGGCGTCCCCTTTCCGGTTTGGTACCCGGTGGGCGACGACGGTGCCGTCGACTACGAGCACCCGCTGCTGGCCGACGAGGCGCGCCTTCCCGTCGACCCCTCTGACGACGTCCCCGAGGGCTACACCCAGCAGCAGCGCGGTGTGCCGGGGGGCTTCGTCGGGGACCCCGACATCATGGACACCTGGGCCACCTCCTCGCTCACGCCGCAGATCGCCGGACGTTGGGAGGACGATCCCGACCTCTTCGGCCGGGTGTTCCCCATGGACATGCGCCCGCAGAGCCACGAGATCATCCGCACCTGGCTGTTCTCCACCGTCGTGCGAGCCGAGCTCGAGCACGACGCGTTGCCGTGGAGCGACGTGGCCGTGTCGGGCTGGGTGCTGGACCCGGACCGGAAGAAGATGTCGAAGTCCAAGGGCAACGTGGTGACGCCGATGGCTCTACTCGAACAACACGGCACCGACGCCGTGCGCTACTGGGCGGCGTGCGGCCGCCCCGGGGTGGACACCGCCTTCGACGAGGCCCAGATGAAGGTGGGCCGGCGGCTGTCGATCAAGGTCCTGAATGCCTCCAAGTTCGCCCTCGGCCGCCTGGCCGACGGGGCGGCACCGGGCCCAGCCGCGGTCCAGCGCCCGCTCGACCGCTCCATGCTGGCCGGCCTGCGGCACCTGGTGACCGAGGCCACGGCCGCCTTCGAGTCCTACGACTACGCCCGGGCCCTCGAGCGCACCGAGGCCTTCTTCTGGTCCTTCTGCGACGACTACCTGGAGCTGGTGAAGACCCGCGCCTACGCCGAAGACGGCGACGACGCCGGCGGCCCGGACTCGGCGCGCGCCGCGCTGGCGCTGGCGCTGTCGGTGCTCTTGCGCCTGCTGGCGCCGTTCCTCCCCTTCGTGACCGAGGAGGTGTGGTCGTGGTGGCACCGGGAGTCGGTGCACCTGGCCCCGTGGCCGGTGGCGGCCGAGCTGCCCGACGCCGTGGCCGGCGGCGACACCGAGGTCCTGGCCCTGGCCGCCGAAGTCCTCGGCACGGTACGGCGGGCCAAGACAGCAGCCAAGCGCTCCATGCGGGCCGAGGTCTCCCGCCTGGTCGTGGTGGACAGCCCCGAGCGCCTGGCCCTGTTGGCCCAGGCCGAGCGGGAGGTGTGCCAGGCCGGCTCGGTGGCCGTGCTCGAGGCTCGACCGGGCCCGCCCGAGGTCCAGGTCGGGCTGGCCGAAGAGGCCGCTCCGACGCCTCCCGCTTGACGCGGAGCGTGGTCAGACTCTATAAATGACCCGGTGTCTGCGGCGGCGGGCACCTAGTACCGGCGGAAAGGGCGGCCATGGGCAAGCGCAGGAGTCTTCGTCCGGGGGCCATCGCGCCCCACCACCGCTGGGCCCGGGCCCGGCGTGTCACCCGCGGCGCCACCGTGCTGGCCGCAGCAGGGGCCATGGCCGGCCTGGTCCTGCCGGCGGTCACCGTGGCCCAGCGGGCCAGCGCCACCTGGGTGGCGCCAGCCTCGGACCAATGGCAAGGGGCCGGAGTCAGCGCCACGAACCTGGCCGGCTGCGATCCCATCGACCCGGCCCAGTGCATGCTGCCGTACCCCAATGACTTCTTCACCCGTCCCGACGCGTCGAGCGCCACGGGCCGGCGACTCAACCTGAATGTGCTGGCCATGCCGAAGAACGTGAACGGCAAGCCCATCGACCCGAGCTCGTGGAACCGCAGTGACGGATTCAGCGCCGGGTCGCAGATCCTCACGGTCGTGCCCGGCATGACCAAGAACGCCGACCTGGCCACCTCGAACCTCCCGTCGGACACCAACATGGCCGAGAATGCCGATCCCAACATCGGCGTGATCCTCCTCGACACCAAGACCGGCGAGCACTGGCCGGTATGGGTCGAGATCGACCAGTACACCCAGGAGTCCGGCCTCGTCACCACGCTGGGCAGCATCCAGCAGGACCTCATGATCCACCCGGCCGTGAACCTGGCCGACGGCACCCGCTACATCGTGGCCCTGCGCAGCCTGAAGACCGACACCAGCGCCAGCGCCACGCCCTCGGCCGCCTTCGCCGCCTACCGCGACGGCACGGCGCCGGCCACCGACCCCAGGACCGCCCACATGAACGGGATCTTCTCCACGCTGGCCCAGGCCGGCTGGAGCCGTTCGGGGCTGTACCTGGCCTGGGACTTCACCACCGCCAGCACCCAGAACGTCACCGGACGGCTCCTGGCCATCCGCAACCAGGCCTTCGCCCAGCTCGGTGAGTCACCCCAGCAGCTCGGCGCCGGCGCTCTGGCGGGCTCCTCCCCCGGCTTCAGCGTGACCTCGGTCACCAACTTCACCCCACAGCAGAACGGCCCAATCGCCCGCCAGATCAGCGGCGAGTTCACGGTGCCCTGCTTCATCGCGCCGACGTGCAGCCCACCCACAAAGTGCAAGGGGGTGACCAGCGGCCTGGTCGACGACTGCCCCACCCCAGGCCAGTTCGCCCTGGGCCCGAACCCCGACGCCGTGCCGCATCAGATACCGGGGCAGTACTACCAGGCCAACTTCCTGTGCAACGTGGGGCGCACCAACTTCGACGCCGGCCAGCAGTTGCGCCCGGTCGAGTACGGCCACGGCCTGTTCGGCGGCGCCTCGGAGATCAACTCCGACGCCGAGACCAACATGGCCAACCAGTTCGGCATGATGTACTGCGCCACCGACTGGTTCGGTATGGCCAGCGCCGATGTGCCCAATGCCATCCTGGCGCTGTCGGACCTCTCCTACTTCCCCATCCTCACCGACCGGGTGCAGCAAGGTGAGCTCGACTTCCTGTACCTGCAGCGCCTCATGCTCCACCCACAGGGGTTCGCCTCCAGCCCGGCCTTCCAGTGGTCGAGCGGGCCCAAGGTGGGCCAGTCCTTCATCGACCCGGCCGGCGTCTACTACGACGGCAACAGCCAGGGCGGGATCTACGGCGGCACCGTATGCGCCGTATCGGTGGACGTGCGCCACTGCACGCTCGGCGTCTACGGCATGGACTACGCGCTGCTGCTGCCCCGCTCGAGTGACTACGTGGCCAGCCAGCCGCTTACCACTGCGCTCAATCCGGCCACCTTCGACCCCACCAACCCTACGGGCAACATCGGGTACTCCCAGATCCTCGACACCTTCTACCCGGACCAGTCCCAGCGGATGCTGATCATCGACCTCATCCAGAACCTGTGGGACCGCTCCGACCCCGGTGGTTATGCCAGCCACATGACCGGCGGCCTGCCCTACACACCGACGCATCAGGTCCTGCTGCAGATGGCCTGGGGAGACCACCAGGTGGCCAACGTCACAGCCGAGGCCGAGGCCCGGACTATCGGCGCCGGCCTGGTCGGCGGCCAGCTGCCCACCGACCCCCATTCGGCGTTGGTGGCGGCTCGCTACGGTCCGTACCAGGACCCGTTCTGGGGCATCCCGACCATCACCTCCTACCCGTACAACGGCTCAGCCTTGGCCGTGTTCGACACCGGGCCCTACAACCCCAAGACCAATCCGGACGGGACGGGGATCGCGCCCACCGACGACACGCCGCCCAACGTGGGCAACGACCCGCACGAGTTCCCGCGCCGCACCCTGCTGGCCCGCCAGATGAAGTCGGCCTTCTTGGAGCCCGGCGGCATGGTGATCGAGCCCGGCGGCCAGCAGCCTCCGTACTACTCCTACAACTGGGACGGTCTGGCCGGCTTCTGATCCCGCCTTTGGCGGGTCACGCTCCGAGCTTGAACACCGACACGGCGTTGTCGCGCAGGAACCTGGGCCACACGTGGTCGCGCAGGGGCACCGCCGGCAGCTCCGCGAAGATCCGGTCCAGTGTGAGCCCGAAGGGGTGGTACCCGGCGTACATCACCTTGTCCGCCCCTCGGGTATTGGCGTAGTCGATGACAGCCGACGGGTAGTACTTCGGGGCGAAGGCACTGGTCATGTAGTACAGGCCCGGCCACTTGAGCATGAGCTTCACGGCCAGGTCCTGCCAGGGCTCGGCTCCGTGGCGCATGACGATGCGCAGCTCGGGGAAGTCGTAGCAGACCTGGTCGAAGTGCATGACGTCCTGGCAGGCCGAGGGCACCCGGGGACCGGCGATGCCGGCGTTCACCACGACGGGGATGTCGAGGTCGATGCAGACCTGGTAAAGCGGGTAGTAGCGGCGATCGCTCACCGGCACCTGTGGATTGCACCCGGCCGGAAAGGTCGTCACGGCCTTGATCCCGTGTGACCCATGGGCCCGGCGCACGCTGCGCACGGCGCCGGTGATGTCGTTGGGGTCCACCTCCAGGCTGGCCACGAAGCGGTCGGGATGCTCAGCCAGAGCCCGTTCGGTCACCTCACCGGCCAAACCCACCATGCCCACGGCCACGCCGAATCGGTCCATGGCGTCCAAGGTTGACCGCACGGGGTCGTCGCCTTCGGCCAACGCGTTGGCATCCCCCTTGAACATGTAGGAGATGGGCGTGGCCATGGTGGCGCTCTCTTCGTCGCGCAGTTGAGGCTGGAGGAACTGGAACCGACGCCCTGAGGTGGCGGACGAGAAACCGATCATGAGGTCCACGATCCCGACATCCTTCGGCATGCCCATAGTCGATCCTCCTGCGCCACGCGGCGCGCTGCAGCGTAGGCGACCAGCACGGCGGGGAGCCTGGCTACGCTGCGGCGGTGCCGAAGATGGACAGCGACGAACTGGCGCGCTTTCTGGCCGACGCCTTCCCTCGCACCCCGCCGCCGTACGTCATCGAGGAGGTGGCCGACTGGGGGGTGCGCATGCGGCTGCCGCTGTCGGCCCTCACCGAGCGCCCAGGCGGCACGGTGTCGGGCCCTTCGCTCATGGCACTGGCCGACAGCTCCTCGTGGGCGGCGGTGCTGTCGAGGATCGGGCCCCGGGCCCTGTCGGTGACCACCAGCCTCCACATCGACTTCCTGCGCAAGCCGGCCATGGCCGACGTAGTGGCCGAGGCCACCGTGCTCAAGGTGGGCCGCACGCTGGCTGTCATCGCCGTGGCCATGCACTCGAGCGCCGACGGGCGCTTGGTGGCCCAGGCCCAGGTGACCTACTTCATCCCCCCCGCCGACGAACCGGGCGAGGGCGACGAACCGGGCGAGGGCGGCGAGCCGGGGCCGAGATAAGCCCGGGCCAACTCGGGCTCGACCTGGCTCGGCGTGCCGGCGAGCACGATGCGGCCGTGCACCATGACGGCGACGGCGTCGGCCACGGCCAGGGCCATGGCGGCGAACTGTTCGACGAGCAGGATGCTCACCACTTCGGTGGCAGCCAACACCGCCACCGTGTCGTACAGTTCGCGCACCACCAGGGGGGCGAGCCCCATCGACAGCTCGTCGAGCAGCACCAAGCGCGGGGAGGTGGCCAGCGCCCGGGCCAGCCCCAGCATCTGCTGTTCACCCCCCGACAGGTGGCCAGCGAGCTGGCGACGGCGCTCGGCCAGCACCGGGAATCGCTCGTAGCTGCGCTCCTGCACCTCCGTACCCGACGAGCCGGGCTGGCGGGCCCCGAACATCCGCAAGTTCTCGGCCACCGTCAGGTTGGGGAACACGGCCCGGCCCTCGGGCACCGTGCACATCCCCCGGCGGGCCAGGCGCTCGGGGGCGACACCGGCGACATCGGCCCCCTCGAACAGCACCTGCCCCGCACTCGGGGCCAGGCGCCCGCTCACCACCTTGAGCAGCGTCGACTTCCCGGCTCCGTTGGGCCCGAGCAGGGCCGTGACCGAGCCGGGAGCCACCGACAGGTCGACACCGTGCACCACCTCGATGCGGCCGTAGGCGGCCTTGACGGCGCGTAGCTCGAGGATGGCACCCGGGGCGGAGCGGGGCGGGGGCGGCGGGACCGTGGTGACAGCGCCCCGGGGGGCGCTCGGCGCGCCCGGGGCGCCGAGGTACGCCAACTGCACCGCCGAGTCGGCCTGGACCGAAGCCGGGTCACCCGCCGCGATCACCACCCCGGCATCGAGCACGGTGACGCGGGAGCACACCCCCATCACCAGCTCCATGTCGTGCTCGACCAAGAGCACGGCGGTGCCTTCGGCCGCCACGTCGGCCAGCAGGCGGCCGAGCGAGGCCGTGTCGTCGCGGTCGAGGCCGGCGCTGGGCTCGTCGAGCAGGAGCACCGACGGGGAGCCGGCCAGGGCACGGGCCACCTCGAGCAGTCGGGCCAGGCCGGTGGGCAGCAGGTCGGCAGCCGTGGTGGCCACCTCGCTGAGGCCGACCCGCTCTAGTAGCGCGTCGGCGGTGGTGGCCGGCGCTTTGTGCCGACGCGCCTCAAGGGCCATCTCGACGTTCTGGCGGGCGCTCAGGCTGCCGAAGAGCTCGAGGCGCTGGAACGTCCGGCCGAGCCCGAGGCGCGCCCTCAGGTGGGGGGCGACGTCGGTTAGGTCGCGCTTTCCGAGTCGCACCCGCCCATGGGCCGGGCGCCGCAGGCCGGTGATGACATCGAAGAGCGTCGTCTTGCCGGCTCCGTTGGGACCGATCAGCCCGCTCACCTCGCCACCGGGTACCACCAGGCTGACGGCGTCGAGGGCCACGACACCGCCGAAGCGGACCGTCACCTCGGAGACGGCCAGGTCAACCACGGGCGAAGAGCCGGCCCACGCCGGCCGGGTTGCGGCCGATGCTCACGATGCCCACCCCCACCAGCAGCTCGGTGAAGCCGGTCAACTGCGGGACGTGCGCCCCCACCACGGGGCCCAGTCCGAGGAAGATCCCGGCGGCTATGGCGGCAGAGAGGTAGTTCATCCCGGCCAGGGTCACCGCAGCGAAGAGGACGATGCTGTCGAGGAACTGGAATTGCGCCGCTCCCACCGCCGTGGACAGGCCGCCGTAGAGGGCACCGGCCAGGCCGGCCAGGCCGGCCGACAGGGCGAAGACGACGAGCTTGGTGACCCGCAGGCTGAGCCCCAAGGTGGCGTAGGCGGCCGGGGACTCCGACATGGCCACCAGGCGCCGGCCGAGACGGCCCCGTCGGAGCACCCCCACGCCGATGAGGCAGGCGCCGAGGACCACGGCGAGGAGCACGTCGAAAGGGCCGTTGGTGGCGAAGTGCACGAAGAACAGCTGCGGCCGGCCTACGGCGACGGTGCCCCCGGTGCCCATGACCGAGCTCGACACGAAGAAGACGTTGTCCATCAGCACGGCGAAAGCCAGCGTGGCCAGGGCCAGGTACAGCCCCCGAAGGCGGAGCACGGGGATGGCCACCACCACGCCCACCGCCGCGCACAAGCCCACGGCGGCGAGCAGCCCGAGCACCGAGCGGCCGCCGTCCACCCAGTGCATGGCCAGAGCGCCGAGACCGACAAAGGTGAACTGGCACAGCGACACCTGGCCCCCGAATCCCGACAAGGGCACGAGTGACAATGCGGCTAACGACAGGACCAGGACGTCGCCCAGGGTGAACAAGTTGTCCCCGTGCAGCACGGCGGCCAGCACTGCCGTCACGGCCACCAAGAGCGCCGCCCCGCCCGCCGTCGAGGCGGCGCCCGCCGCCTTGGCCGGCTGGGCCTGGGCCTGGCGCCCGGCGCGCAGCCGGACCTCGGGGAGGACCAACAGCACGACCAGGAGCAGGGCCATGGGAAGCGCCGCCGTGACGTCGGAGAGCACCGAGGTGGGGACGTAGCCCACGGCCATGGAGTCGGCCACGCCGAGGACCATGGCTCCCACGAAGGTGAGCGGGATGCTGCGCAGCCGCCCGACCACGGCCGCGGCGTAGCCGTAGATGACGAGCTCGGTGAGCTGGAGCTGGTTCATGGTGGTCGGCGCCAGCAGGATGCCGGCCACGGCGGCGAAGAAGACGCCGATCATCCAGGCATACGACGAGATGCGTCCGGCCGGCGTGCACGCCAGCCGGGCCAGATCCGGGTCGTCGACCACGGCCCTCATGGAGACGCCGGCCAGCGAACGGGTGAAGAACAAGCGCAACCCGATGGCGGACAGGGCCGCCACGGCCAAGGTGACGAGCTGCTCGGCCGACAGGTTCACGCCCCCGACCGACAGGTTGTGGCCGTTTAAGAACTCGGGGACGTTGTAGACGTTGGTCGGGGGCCACAACGTCGACCCCAGTGCCACCAGGACGAGAAGGAGCCCGAGGGTCACGGCCAGCCTGACGTTGGCGGTGGCCCCGTACAGCGGCCGCATCACGGCGCGCTCGACCACAGCGCCGAGCAGTGGTGCCGCCACCAGCAGGACCAGGGCCAGGGCGGCGAGCACCGGCAGGTGCCAGCCCTGCCACAGCTGCCAGAAGAGGTAGGCGAGCACCATGCCCATGGCCCCGTGGGCGAAGTTGAAGATGCCGGTGGTGTTGTAGGTGACCACCAGCCCCGTAGCGCTCACGGCATAGATGGAGCCGGTCACCACCCCGGCGACCAGGAGGCTCACGAACTCGGCCACAGGGCGCCTGCCGCCTCAGGCCGCCGACCGGGGCGAGGGCGGGCTCAGCGGTGCTCGGGCTGCCATCCGGACGCCGGCAGCCTCCCACCCGGGGAGCACACGAACCCGCTGGCCGGGGTGGGGCTCACCCGCACGATGCTGCCTCCCTCGACCTGGGCCAACAACCAGCACGAGGCCGGGATGTTGGCCGACGGGTTCTCGGTGGGGATCAAGCCGCCGGCGTCGAAGCTCGTGACCTGGCCGAGGGCGGCCACCAGCGAAGCCCGGGTGGGATGGGCGCCCGCCGCTTTGAGCGCCTGGGCGAAGAGCTCGGCCGAGGCCCAGCCATACAACGTCTCGATCTCGAAGGTGGCGCCGGCATCGGCGTGCTTCACCCAGTGGTCGAAGGTGGTCACGGCCGGCACGACCGAGGCGTCCTGGCCGAGGTAGAGGGCGTACTGCTGCTCGATGTACACGCCGTCGGCGGCGCCGCCGGCCAGTGACACGAACTGGTTCGAGTAGGCGGCTCCCTCGACGTTCAACGGGTGGAAGCTCTGCTGCTGCATCTCCTTGGCCAAGGTCGCCGCGTAGCTGTCGGGCATCTGGGTGCTGAAGAACAGCTGGACGCCGGCTGACTTCATGGCCAGCACGTCGGGGAGGAAGGAGCTCTCGAAAGGCGTGAAGCCACGGTCGTAGGCGATGACGAAACCCTCGGCCTTGAGCGCCCGCTCGAAGGCCACCTCGGCGGCCTGGGTGGAGGCGGTGGCGTTGGCCCACAGGATTCCGACGTGTTTCACCGCTTGCGGATACTGCTGCTTCAAGTACTGCATGAAGCCGATGGGATAGTCGTTGGACGTGCTCGGTAGCGGGCTGTAGACGTTCGGGTCGCCGGCCAGCTGCGGGCTGAGCGGATACCCGACGTCGGGCATGTGGGCGGCGTCGATGAGGGCCTGTTCGGAGGAGTCGAGCAACGAGAACCCGCCGACCAGGGCGAAGTCGCCGGCGATCTGCCTGCTGGTGGCACTGGTGACGGTTCCGCCTTGGAAGGCACTGTCGCTGGCATCGAGCACCAGCTTGCGGCCGTTGATGCCACCGTTGGCGTTCACGTAGTCGAAGTAGGCCTGGGTGCCGTCCTCGGCTCCTTTGAAGAGACCGGCCACGGGAGCCGAGATGTCGTCGACCTGGCCCACGGTCACGCTGGTGGCGGTGATGCCCGGGGAATTGCCGGCGGCCCCGGCCGGCGACGACCCGGCTGTCGTCGACGACGTGCCCGAAGAGGTGGGCGACGAGGAACATCCGGTGGCCACGGTGGCGACCACGGCCAGCACCACCAGCAATCTCGACGGCGTGCGCACGATCCCCCCTTCGGTCCTGGAGCGCACCGCTCCGGACCGGCCCAGTGTGCCACGGCCCGGTAGGAGGCGATTCATCGAACCCATGTCTCGTAGAGGCTTTCGAACCGTGGTTTCAAGCCGTGAACCGCCAGCTCGGAGAGCCACCTTGCTGGTGATGATCAGGTTCGTCGGTTCAGTCGATCGCCGGCCCGATGAAGTCGACGGGGTGCTCACGAAAGTTAGCGCCTGGGTGAACGCCTGGGTGAACGCCTGGGCGAATTGGACGGCGTCCTCGAAGCAATGGCGCCGTTGAGGACGATGTCGATGGCCCGCACGAGCCGGTCCCGCAGGGGCTCGTCGGGCAGATCCCAATAGCGATCGAGCCAGTTGAGCGTAGTAAGCAGCATCACCGCCGTGAGCACCTCGGCCAGCTGGTGCGGGTCGCGGTCTGTGCTCAGCTCTCCGGCCTCTTGACCCTGCCGCAGGAGCCCGGTGAGCAATCGATACGTGGTCTTTTGTTGCTCTTGGATCGGCCCTGCTGCGCCGAAGAACGCTGGAGTCCGGGTGACCACGGTGGCAAGGAACTCCCTGTCACCCGAAAAGTTCAGGGCCCACAACTCGACCACTTCCATCAGGCGCTCGACCACGGTTCGCTGCGTGTCGGCGAGCTCGAACTCGAGAAGGACGTGGTAGGCGGCCACCATCTCGGCGGCGCTGGTGTCGAGGACGGCTTGCTTGCTTGGGAAGTAGTTGAAGAACGTCTTCTCGCTGATCCCGACGAGCTCGATGACGTCTTGGACGCGGGTCTCCTCGAAGCCCCGCTCGTGAAAAAGCCTCAGTGACGTCTCGCGGATCTCCTGGCGGAGCCGGTCCTTTTGCTCCTGCCGGCGACCCATCCCGTTCCTCCAAAATTCGTACAGTAACTGTAGACATTGTGGCCCGGATCCGCTAATACTTACAGACACTGTACGAAATTGGAGCGGATATGGCGACCTTGGCGGTGCGGGAAGAGGTCTTCGAACCGAAGGCTCCCGTGGAGCTGGCGGAAGGACGAAAGTGGGCGCGGGTGGTGCTCGGATTGGCGCTGGCCGGGCTGAGCGCACTGCTTGCCACCTGGGCCTTTCCCCCTTATGGCATCTGGCCGCTCATCTTCGTGGCCTGGGTGCCGATGCTGGTCGCCCAACACCGGGTCCTACCCCGACGCTGGGCGTGGGTGGCGGTCGCGATCGGCATCGGGGGCTACTACGCCGGCTACCTGCACGGCGTGATCGATCCGAGCTTCGCCTTGTGGATGGCATGCATCCCCCTCGTGGTCGCTCTGGCAGCGGGCCTCGGTGCCATCGGCGACCGGGACTTCGAGGAAGCGACCGGCTACGCGTTTTTCGTCTTCACCTTCCCCCTCATCTGGACCGTCGTCGAGTTCCTGCGTGGCTTTGCCCCGGGCATCGGCACTCAGGGGTATGTCGCGTACGCACTGTTCAAGGAGCCGTGGCTGCTGCAGCCGGTGAGCGTCCTCAGCGTCAACGCACTCAACCTGCTCATCCTCGTCGTGAACTGGACCATCGGCCTCGGTGTACTCATGCGCCTCGACCGTCGGCGCCCCCGAAGGGTCCGGCTGATCTCCACACGGGTGACGACGGTGTCGGCGATCTTCTGTGCCGTGGCCGTCACTGCGTGGGTGTGTGCAAGCCTCATCATGTTCCACGCTGACCCTCCGACTGTGACGGTGGCCGCAGTCCAGCCCG
>Ga0307374_10009888_pt1 | contig 13964 bp, 10 predicted proteins | sample OX3MG_FD_202532 | JGI IMG/M metagenome (GOLD analysis project Ga0307374, IMG submission 202532) | Soil microbial communities from Risofladan, Vaasa, Finland - OX-3 | ecosystem: Environmental > Terrestrial > Soil > Coastal area > Acid sulfate soil | place: Finland: Risofladan, Vaasa | collected... | reverse complement strand
GCGATCAGCGCCAGCAGCGGAGAGATGACGAACATCATCACCACCACCCCGATCACCGTGAGCAGCGAGGTCAGCAGCTGGCTCAGGGTCTGCTGCAGGCTCTGCGAGATGTTGCTGATGTCATTGGTGACGCGGCTGAGCAGCTCCCCGAGCGGCTGCTGGTCGAAGTAACGCAGCGGCAGCCGGTTGATCTTGTCTTCCACTTCGGCGCGCAGCCGCAGCACGGTGTCCTGGACCACATCGTTGAGCACGTAGCCCTGTGCCCACAGGAACAGGCTCGAAGCGACATAAATGCCGATCATCACCAGCAGGGTGTAGCCGAGCGCCGCGAAGTCGATTCCCGACCCGGGTACCAGGTGCATGTGGGCGAACATCTCGGCGAGGTTGGGGTGGCCCGCGGCCCGCGCTGCGGCCACGGCCTGCTGCGCGGTCGAGCCGGCGGGCAGGTGCTTGCTGATGGCCCCGGAGAAAATGATGTCGGTGGCGCGGCCGATGAGCTCGGGGCCGATCACCGACAGCACCACGCTCGTCACGGCCAGAACGATGACGCCTGTCACCCGGAATCGATCGGGGTGCAGCCGCGCCAGCAGCCGGCGCGCCGACGGCCAGAAAGTCATCGACTTCTCGGTCGGCTGGCCCACGTTCATCCACGGCGGGCCGCCGCGGCCGGTGGGCCGCCCCGCCGGTGGCAGCCGTGTCGGGACCGCCGCCACTGCCTTGGGACCGGGACGCGTGCTCATGCGGCCTCCGTGGCCGCGAGCTGCGACTGCACGATCTGTTCGTAGGTGGGGCAGCTGCGCAGCAGCTCCTCGTGACGGCCCAGACCGACGAGGCTGCCGCCTTCGAGCACCCCGATCTGGTCGGCGTCCATGATGGTGGAGACGCGTTGCGCGACGATCACCACGGCGGCGGTGCGGGTGACCGGCCGCAGTGCCGCGCGCAGCCGCGCATCCGTGCCCAGGTCGAGTGCGGAGAACGATTCATCGAACAGGTAGATTTCCGGCTTGCGCACCAGTGCGCGTGCGATCGCCAGGCGCTGACGCTGACCGCCGGACACATTGGTACCGGCCTGTGCAATCGCAGCGTCGAGCCCGGCGGGCATCGCCTGCACGAAATCGCGCGCCTGCGCGACCTGCAGCGCTTCCCACAGGTCGTCGTCGCTGGCATCCGGGTTGCCGTAGCGCAGGTTGCTCGCGACCGTGCCGGAGAACAGGTAGGGCCGCTGCGGCACCAGTCCGATACGGGTCCACAGCAGGTCGGGGTCGAGCCTGCGCACGTCCACGCCATCGACCAGCACGGTGCCGTGGGTGGCGTCGAACAGGCGCGGGATCAACGATATCAGCGTGGTCTTGCCGGCACCGGTGCTGCCGATGAGCGCGAGCGTCTCGCCCGGTGTGACCCGGAACGTGATGTCGCGCAGTACCGGGTCGGCGGCGCCGGGGTACTGGAAACGCACATCATCGAAGTCGATCTGAGCGCGCGCGCTCAGCGTGCGAACCGGATGCGAGGGAGGAGCGACCGATGACTGCGTATCGAGCACCTCGCTGATGCGGTCGGCGCACACCGCGGCGCGGGGGATCATCATCAGCATGAAGGTCGCCAGCATCACCGACATCAGGATCTGGGTCAGATAGATGAGGAACGCGGTGAGCGCCCCGATCTGCATCTGGCCCGCATCGATGCGCGAGCCGCCGAACCACAGCACCGCGGCGCTCGATACGTTGAGCAACAGGATCACGAACGGAAACACCAGCACCATCAGCCGCCCGGTCTGCAGCGCGGTGTCGGTCAGCTCGGCGTTCGCGCTGCCGAAACGGCGCGTCTCGACGGGCTCGCGCACGAACGCACGCACCACGCGGATGCCGCCGATCTGCTCACGCAGTATGCGATTGACGGTGTCGATGCGCGTCTGCATCAGCCGGAACTGCGGCACCATGCGCCGGATGATCAGGCCGATGCCGATCGCGAGGATCGGCACGCTGACGCCCATCAGCCACGACAGGCCCACGTCCTCGTGCAGCGCCATGATGATGCCGCCGACGCACATGATCGGCGCGGTCACCATCATCGTGCAGGTCACGGCCACCAGCATCTGCACCTGCTGCACGTCGTTGGTGTTGCGGGTGATCAGCGAGGGGGCGCCGAAGTGCGCCACTTCGCGGCCGGAAAAATCGCTCACCCGCCGGAAGATCTGCCCGCGCAGGTCGCGCCCGAGGCACATTGCGGTGCGTGACCCGTAGAAGGTGGCGGCGATGGAGCAGGCGATCTGGGCGAAGCTGATCAACAGCATCCAGCCGCCCGTTCGCAGGATGTAGCCGCTGTCACCCCTGGCGATGCCGTCGTCGATGATGTTGGCATTCAGGCTCGGCAGGTACAGCGAGGCGATGGTGCCGAGCAGCTGTAGCACGACGACGGCGATCAGAGCGCCGGTGTATGGCCGCAGGTAGGTGCGCAGCAGGCGAATCAGCATGGATTGCGACCTCTGGGGGCGGCGGCCCCGTGGACACGGACGCCGTCGAGGATGACGTGAACGATTTCTTCCGCCGTGAGCAGCTTGCCGTCGGCGATGCCGGGATGGGAGCCTGCGAACAGCATCAACCGCAGCAAGCGCTCGGCCTGGGCCGGTGGCATGCGCAGCTGGTCGCGGTCCGGCTCGATCAGGCGCGTGATGCTCGCGCCGATCACCTCGGATGGTCGCGGGCGCCGCAGCTGCGGCTTGTGACCCAGCGGGCCGGTTCCACGCAACACCATCATCAGGTTGATCACCGTGGTGAGCCACGCCTGCACGATGCGCACGACCGCGATCAGCCGCGCGGGCAGCGGCGTGGACGGATCGATACGGTCGAGCGCGGCCACCACCGGCGCCGGATCGAACGCCGCATCGACGCTCGCCTGGATCAGGCTGTCCTTGTCCGGAAAAACGCGGAAGATCGTGCCTTCCGCCACGCCGGCGGCCGCGGCGATCTGGCGGGTGCTGACGTCGACGCCATGCTTGCGGATCAGCGGCAGCGTTGCGCTGACCAGCGCTGCGCGGCGCGCGTCACGGGGAAGCGGGCGGGCGCGCCGGCTGAGCACCGCGGTGGAGGAGGGCATCATGGCGGTAGCATATCACTGGTGAGTGAGGACTCACTCATTTGCTGGCGCGGGCGCTCCCCGGCGGGGAGCCGAAGCGCCGGCAGTACGCGCGGCTCAACGGGTAAACGCTATCAATATGATCAGCAGCGCAATCCCGAACAGGGCCACCAGCGCCGCAAACACCGGGCCCAGTACCGGGCCGTGACGTAACGGCAACTGGTGGACGCGCTGGTAGGCGAGTGCATAGGCGACGAAACGAGCGCCGCTGCTCACCACCATCAGCACCCCCAGTGCCACCAGCACCCCGCCACCCCAACTCGACAGGGTATCCGGGATGATGCGGCCACGTCCCTGCGGCAGCGGCATCTGCCGCAGCAGCAGGCCGAAGCGGTCAATGGCGATACCGAAGATCATCAGGCCGAGCGCGGTGCGGATCCACACTGCCAGCGTGCGCTCCGCATTCATGAAGGTGCGCTCCGAGGACATCTGCGAGCGCTCGGCCGACATCTGTACCAGGCGCTTCATCAGCGTGATCTGCTCGGGTTCGCTCTGTAATGCCATATCTGATTCCAGTGCGCCGGACGCGTTCACGTAGCATAGCGCTCGGTGGACCACCGGCGCCTTCCCCGCAACATACGAGCGCTGCTTGCCGCGCGCGCGGCGCGCAGCGTGGGGCAGGGCGCCATGGTGGTGAGCTTCGCGCTGTACCTGCATGCTCTTGGCTACAACGGCGCCGCGATCGGGCTGGTACTGATGGCCGGCCTGCTATTCGGTGCGCTGCTGACGCTGATCGTCGGTCCGCTGAGCGATCGCCGCGGCCGTCGCGGGCTGCTGCTGGCATACGAATGCACCGCGGCCGCGGCGGCGCTCGCGGCCATGCTGGCCCGGGGCGAGGCAGTGCTGATCATCGCGGCGACCATCGGCGGCTTCGGGCGCGGGGCCAACGGGTCCGCCGGCCCGTTTGCGCCGGTGGAGCAGGCCTGGCTCGCGCGCGAACTGGGCGGGGCGCAGCGTCGGCGGGTGTTCTCGCTCAACGCCACCGTTGGCTTTCTCGGCATGGCGCTCGGCGCGGGCCTCGCGGCCCTGCCCGGCGCCTTCGGTCGCGGCTTCAGCAGCCTCACGGCCTACCGGTTGCTGTTCGTGCTGCCGCTGCTGGGCTCGCTGGGGGCGATCGCGCTGCTCGCGCTGGTGCGCGAGGCCGCCGAGCTGCCGCCGCGGGCGCATCCACACGTCGCGGCTGAACTGACGCGCACGGAAAACCGCCAGCTGCGCCGACTCGCCCTGACCAATGCCGCCAATGGTCTGGGGATCGGCATCATTGGCCCGCTGATCGCTTACTGGTTCGCGCGCCGCTTCAGCCAGGGCCCGGCGCTGATCGGGCCGGTGCTCGCGTTCGGCTTCCTGCTCGGTGCCTGCGGCTCGAGCTTGGGTGCGCGGCTGAGCCGGCGGCTCGGCGCGGTGCGTTCGGTGATATGGATGCGAACCGTCGGGCTGGCGTTGCTGCTGGCCATACCATTCGCGCGCAGTTTCGAGCTCGCGGCCGCTCTGTACGCGCTGCGCGGGGCGTTCAATCGCGGCACCATCGGCGCGCGCCAGTCGATCGCGGTGGAGCTCACGCGCGCGGAGCGGCGCGGGTTGGCCGCCACCGTGCAGAGCCTGTCGCTGCAGATCCCGCGCGCGGCCGGCCCGGTCGTGGGGGGCTGGATGATCCACACCGGAGAGTTCGTGGCGCCGTTCCTGCTCGCCGCGGCGCTGCAGGCGGTCTACCTGGTGCTGTATCGGCGCTACTTCGGTGCTCTCGATCGCGAGCCGCAGGCCGATACCTGAGCGCGCCGGCGGCCGGGCACGTGAAATGCATCGGCTGCTCATCCAAGCAGGAGGTCACCGCATGAATGCCCGACCCATCAAGATTCCCGGTCTCTATCATCCGATCCTGATCGAGCCCAATACATCCAGAATCATCGTCACGGTCGACGGTCGGACTGTCGCCGATACCCATGAGGCGCTGACGCTGCGAGAGGCCGATTACGCGCCGACCGACCACGTACATTCCGCGCAAGGACGTACAGATGGCGCTGCTCGAGCGCACCAGCCACCATACCTATTGTCCCTACAAGGGCGACTGCAGCTACTACAACGTCCCCGCGGGCGGCCAGCGCTCGGACAACGCCGCTCCCCGGTTCCGTAATCGCGCGGTTCTCCGACGCCGGCCGCCGGCGACGGCTGCTTGCGCGCCGGGGGACCATCTGCCAGAGCTGTGACGCCGGCTGCGGCCCATTGCAGTTGTCGCGCTACACTCCCGCTCATGGTCACCGCCATCGGCAAAACCTTCGAGCAGACCGGCTCGCGCATGAGCCTCGCAGCGCGCGTGGCCGTGCTCGGACTGATACTGTTCTGTGAAAAATTTCTGCTGAATTTTTTTGTCGACTTCAGCGCCGCCCAGACCGCCACCGGCCTGGGCGCGGTGCTGCGGGTCACGCAGCACTGGGGCTTTCGCTTCATGGTCGCCCTGGCCGTGTCGCTGGCCCTGTTCGGCTACGCACGCGGCGAGCGGCGCTGGGCGCTGATCAATTCCGCCTCCCACGGTACCTCGGTGCGAGTGCCGTGGCTCGCGCTGCACGTGCTGCTGGTGCTGCCGCTGGCACCGCTGTCATTCTTCTTATACGGCCATGGCACCGTAATGCCGTTTGCGCTGCAGGTGACACTGTGGTTGGCGCTCGCACTCGGCGCGGTCCTGGCGCTGTTGCGCGCGCTGGCGCCGTGGTCGATGTGGTACGAGGCGGCCCGCACGCTCGGCGCGCTGTGGTTGTACGCCGCGGTGACCGCCGCACTGGCAGCCGGCGCGATGCAGTGGACCCAGGAGCTGTGGGGACCCACCGCGGCGGTCACCTTCGATCTGGTGCGGCAGCTGCTGATCCCCCTCATCCCCACGCTGCAAGCCGACGCCGCCACGCGTGTGCTGGCGAGCCATCGTTTCGCGGTGCAGGTCTCGGACGTGTGTTCGGGCCTCGAAGGCGCCGGGCTGATGCTGGCGTTCTGCGGCGCCTGGCTGCTGTGCTTCCGCAAGGAATACATCTTTCCGCGTGCGCTGATCCTGATCCCGCTGGGCCTGGCGCTGAGCTTCGCGCTCAACGTGCTGCGCATCGCGGGGCTGATGCTGATCGGTAACGCCGGCTTTCCGGCGATGGCGCAGTATGGCTTTCATTCGCAGGCTGGCTGGATCGCCTTCAACTGCGCGGCCGGCCTGATCGCCTTCGCCAGCCGGCGCAGTGTCTGGCTCAATCGCGGCGCCGAGCGCAGGCTGCTCGTCGCGAACGCGAACGCGGCCCCGGTCCCGGTCCCGGTCCCGGCCCCGGCCCCGGGTGCGGCCGCCGTCCTGCGCAGCGAGAACCCGACGGCCGTCTACCTGCTGCCCTTCCTGCTGATCCTGATCGCCGGCATGATCGCGCGGGCGGTCTCGAGCGGCTTTGAGCAGCTATACGTTCTGCGGCTGATCGCCGCGGCCGCGGCGATCGCCTGGTGCTGGCCGAAATTGCGAGCCTTGAACTGGCGCTGCAGCTGGCGCGGCCCGCTGCTGGGGACGGCGATCTTCGTACTGTGGATTGCAGCCGCCCGGCTGCTGACCGCGAGCGCTGCGATGCCGGTCGCGCTCGCGACGATGCCATCGCTGGCGCGCACGGGGTGGATCATCGCCCGGGTGGCGGCCGCGGTGCTCACGGTGCCGATCGCCGAGGAGCTGGCGTTTCGCGGCTACCTGATGCGCCGGGTGGTGGCGGCCGACTTCGAATCAGTGCCTTTCCGCAGCGTCGGGGCCACGGCGCTGATCGTCAGTGCGGTGGCGTTCGGAATTGGACACGGAACGTTGTGGTTGCCCGGTATCGCCGCCGGCCTCGCCTATGCAGGCGTGCTGGTGCGAACCGGGCGCTTCGGCGAGGCGGTCGCCGCGCACGCGACCACCAACGCGCTGCTGGCCGCCTACGTGCTGCTGTGGGGTCAATGGCAGCTGTGGTAGGCAGGCGTAGCGCGATTTCCGTCCCGCGTCTGCCCCGTCCCTGTCGTCTCGTGACGCGACGCACAGAGCCGGCGCAATTGGCATCCAAACTGAGACGCAGTTCACACATTTTCGGCGTTTATATTTAACGTAACGCCCTGAATCTGTGGGAAACCCCCGACACGTGGCGCTTAAGATAACGCCACGAAGCCGACGCGCAGGGTGCGGCCCTTTCTTCCCGAGGAGATTTACTGAATGTGCAAGCTCATTGCAGTGCTGGTGTTGTCGGTAGCGGGAGCCACGGCGGCGCAGGCCATGACCTGTCCGCCCGGCAGCTGGTGGAATGCGCACGACCCGATCTCAGCTCCCGAGATCGATCCGTCCAGTGCGATCGCCGGCCTGACAGTGCTGCTCGGCGGCTTGGCCGTCATCCGCGGCCGCCGCAAGCGGTGATCGGAAATCGCTGACGCGATGACCGGATCCCGGCAAACTGTGACGTGAGTCTGAAATTTTTCGACAGCAGCGGCTCATTCTTGCATAATCCTAATGGAACCAGGGCTGTAGGCGCATTGTGACTGGCGTTTTGTGACCGCCTCGGTATCATGGTGCGGTACGTTAAAGGAAAGAAGCCTAATGTCAGTAGTGTCTCAGGAGAAAACCATGCCCAAGACCGTGTCTAAGGTCATTGGAATTCTCGCCTTGTCCATGTGCTTCGGCGCGGCGGCCTATGCGGGGCCGTCGTTTACTGCACATATCGTTCGAAATGGTGCGCCGAGTCTGTCGGCGGTGACGGCTGCGCCCGAGATCGATCCGTCCAGCGCCATCGCCGGTTTGACGTTGTTGCTGGGCGGGCTCGCCGTAGTGCGCGGCCGCCGCTTCAAAAAATAATCCGCAATTCGACTGAACGGGCCCGGGCGGTCAGCGTCCGGGCCTTTTTTTTGTGCGCCTGCCACGCGCCTCACTGCAGCGGTGACGCGAGCGGCCGCTGCAGCGCGCCCGCCCGCCCGCACGGCACGCGTCGCGATTGCGTGGCGGCGACGGGCGCGCTTAGAATGAACGTTCATTCCTGTCCTGCCGTTCGACCCGTTTATCGGAGTGCTTGCATGCTCTTGCGACAGTGCATCCGCGGCTTGGGCGTGATCGTGGTCGGCACGGCCGTGATGCTGACAGCTGCCTGCAGTGGCGGTGCCAGCCACGCCGCCGCGCCTGCCTTCGGCGGCTTCAGACCCAAGGTCACGGTGGTCACGTTGAAGTCCCAGCCTGTGACGCTGACGCGCGAGCTGACGGGGCGCACCAGTGCTTTCCTGGTCGCTGACGTGCGCCCCCAGGTGAGCGGCATCGTCAAGCGGCGCCTGTTCACCGAGGGCGGTTTCGTGCGCGCCGGCCAGCCGCTGTACCAGATCGACGATGCGCTCTATCGAGCCCAGTACGCCAATGCCGACGCGGCGCTGCAGAAAGCGCAGGCGACCGAAGTGGCCGCGCAGCTGGCCGCCAAGCGCTCCGCCGACCTGCTCAAGATCGACGCCGTCAGCGTCCAGGACAACGAGAATGCCATCGCGGCGGCCAAGCAGGCCGAGGCCGACGTGGCCGCCGCGCGCGCCGCACTCGACAGCGCCCGCGTCAATCTCGCGTATGCGCACATCACCGCGCCGATCAGCGGACGCATCGGCCGCTCCAGCGTCACGCAGGGGGCGCTGGTCACCGCCGATCAGGCGACCGCGCTCGCCACCATTCAGCAGCTCAACCCGATCTACATCGACGTCAACCAGTCCAGCGCCGACTGGCTGCAGCTCAAGCAGGAGATCGACTCCGGCCGCATCCAGTCACGCGGCGCCGGCACGCCGGCGACCATCATCCTCGAGAACGGCACCACCTATCCACACCAGGGCAAGCTGCAGTTTGCCGACGTCTCGGTCGATCCAACCACCGGCAATTTTCTGATGAGGGTGCTGGTCCCCAACCCCGACCAGTTACTGATGCCCGGCATGTACGTGCGCGCAGTGATCGACGAGGGGGTGCTGCCGCACGGGATCCTCGCGCCCCAGCAGGGCATCGAGCATGACCCGAAGGGCAACGCCACCGCGCTGATCGTCAATGCCGCCGGCAAGGTCGAACGCCGCACCGTCGACGTCACCCGCTCGATCGGCAACCAGTGGCTGATCGACAAGGGTCTGGCTGCTGGCGATCGGCTGATCATCGCCGGCACGCAGAATGTACAGCCCGGCATGGCCGTGCAGGCAGTCGAGGCCGAGCCCGCCAGCCGCGTCGGTGCTGCGGCAGCCTCTGGCGCTTCCGCCGGCACCGACGCCGCGGCCGGTGCCTCCGCCGGGACAGTCGCCCCCACCCGGGCGCGCCACGCCGCCGCGCGCTGAGCGCCGCCGCGCTCCCGCGCACCGCCGCACCGCCGCCGCCATGTCTGTGTCGCGTTTCTTCATCGACCGTCCGATCTTTGCCTGGACGATCGCGCTGATCATCATGCTGGCCGGCATCGTGGCCATCATGCGCTTGCCGATCTCGCAGTATCCGGACATTGCCCCGCCAGCGGTGTCGATCAGCGCCTCCTATCCGGGCGCCGATGCCCAGACGGTGGAGAACTCGGTGACGCAGATCATCGAGCAGAACATGACCGCGCTCGACGGGCTGCTGTACATGGCGTCCACCAGCGACAACACCGGCGGCGTCAACATCACGCTGACCTTCGCCAGCGGCACCAATCCGGACATTGCGCAGGTGCAGGTGCAAAACCGGCTGCAGCAGGCGGTGCCGCTGCTGCCGCAGATCGTGCAGCAGCAGGGCATCAGCGTCAGCAAGGCCAATAATGATTTCCTGATGGTGGTCGGCTTCATCTCCACCGACCACAGCATGGGCGAAGGCGACCTGGACGATTACGTCGCCACCAACATCGAAGATCCGATCAGCCGCGTGCCGGGCGTGGGCTCGATCCAGGAGTTTGGTTCCAAGTACGCAATGCGCATCTGGCTCAATCCCGACCGGCTCAACACCTACGGCCTGACCCCCGACGACGTGGTCGCGGCCGTGCAGGCGCAGGACACGCAGCTGTCGGTCGGCCAGCTCGGTGGCGCGCCGGCGAGCTACGGCCAGCAGATCAACGTCACCGTCACCGCGCAGGGCCGGCTGCATACCCCCGAGCAGTTCCGCAACATCGTCCTGCGCAGCAATACCAACGGTTCGACGCTGCGGTTGGGCGACGTGGCGCGCGTGGAGCTCGGCCAGGCCGACTACAGCTTTCACGTGCACTATGACGGCCAGCCGGCCGCCGGCATGGCGGTCACGCTCGCCGCCGGCGCCAACGCGCTCGACACGGTGCGCAACGTGAAGGCGTACATCACGCGCATGCAGCCGACCTTCCCGCACGGCATGAAGGCGGTATTCGCCTACGACACGACCCCGTTCGTGCGCAAGTCCATCCGCGATGTCATCGTCACGCTGGTCGAGGCGATCGTGCTGGTGTTCCTGGTGATGTTCCTGTTCCTGCAGAACATCCGCGCCACGCTGGTACCGGCGGTGGCGGTGCCGGTGGTCCTGCTCGGTACTTTCGGCGTGCTCAGCGTCGTGGGCTATTCGATCAACATGCTGACGATGTTCGCGATCGTGCTGGCGATCGGGCTGCTGGTCGATGATGCCATCGTTGTGGTGGAGAACGTCGAGCGGCTGATGAGCGATGAGGGCCTCTCGCCGCTGGAGGCGACCCGCCGCTCGATGGACCAGATCACCGGCGCGCTGGTCGGCATCGCGGTCGTGCTGTCTGCAGTGTTCGTACCGATGGCGTTTCTGAGCGGCTCGACCGGGGTGATCTATCGGCAGTTCTCGGTCACCATCGTCACCGCGATGATCCTGTCGGTGATCGTCGCGATCGTGGTGAGCCCGGCGCTGTGCGCGACGCTGCTCAAGCCGGTGAAGAAGGGCGAGCATCACGGCCAGCGCGGGTTCTTTCGCTGGTTCAACCGCGTATTCGATGATGGCAGCCGGCGCTACCAGGGTGCGGTCGCGCGCATCGTGCGCCGGCCCGGGCGCTTCATGCTGCTGTATGTGGCGCTGACCTCGATCATGGCGCTGCTGTTCTTCCGGCTGCCGACCGCGTATCTGCCCAACGAGGACCAGGGTTACGTGTTGCTGCTGCTGCAGGGGCCGGTGAATTCCACCATCACCCGCACCGCGGCCACGCTCAAGCAGGTCGAACAGTACCTGTTCACGCAGGAAAAGCAGGTGGTGCAGGCGGTGTTCACGGTGTCCGGCTTCAGCTACTCGGGCCGCAGCCAGAGCGCAGGGCTGGGGTTCGTGCTGCTGAAGGACTGGAGCCAGCGCCGCGGCAAGGATCAGAGCGCCCAGGCGGTGCAGAACCGCGCCACCCGCGCGTTCTTCGGGCTGCGCGACGCGCGCGTGTTCGCGGTGGCGCCCCCGGCCGTCACGCAACTAGGCAATTCCGCCGGGTTCGACTTCTACCTCAAGGATGACAACGGTCAGGGCCACGCCGCGCTGATGGCCGCGCGCAACCAGCTGCTGTTGCTGGCGGCCAAGGATCCCAAGCTCGCCAACGTGCGGCCCAACGGCGAGGAGGACGCACCGCAGTTCCGGCTCGATATCGATGCACAGAAGGTGGCCTCGCTCGGGCTGTCGATGGCCGAGGTCAACGACACCCTGTCGCTCGCCTGGGGCGGTCGCTACATTGATGACTTCATCGACCGCGGGCGCGTGAAACACGTGATCGTGCAGGCCGATGCGCCATTTCGCATGCAGCCGGCGGACTTCAGCCGCTGGCACGTGCGCAATGCCTCCGGGCAGATGGTATCGATGGCCTCGTTCCTGACTACACACTGGGATTACGGCTCGCCGCGGCTGCAGCGATTCAACGAGGAATCCGCGGTGGAGATCAACGGCGAGGCCGGCCCTGGCGTGAGCTCGGGCACGGCGATGCAGGAGGTCGAAAAGCTGGTCAAGCGCCTGCCGCCCGGATTCAGCATTGACTGGGCCGGGGAGTCCTACCAGGAGCGCGCCGCCGGCGCGCAGCTGCCGATGCTGTATGCGCTGTCGCTGGCGGTGGTGTTCCTGTGCCTGGCGGCGCTGTACGAGAGCTGGTCGATTCCGACCGCGATCATCCTGGCGGTGCCGCTGGGGGTGATCGGTGCGGTACTGGCGACTGCCCTGCGCAGCCTGGAGCGCGACATCTACTTCCAGGTCGCGCTGCTCACGACCATCGGCCTGGCATGCAAAAACGCGATCCTGATCGTCGAATTCGCCAAGGACTATCTCGAGAGTGGCATGGGCGTGATCGAGGCCACACTGCACGCGGTGCGCGACCGCCTGCGCCCCATCCTGATGACCTCGCTGGCATTCGGGCTGGGCGTGCTGCCGCTCGCACTGGCCAGCGGCGCCGGCGCCGGTGCGCAGCACGCGATCGGCACCGGCGTGTTCGGCGGGATGCTGGCCGGCACCTTCCTCGGAATCTTTTTCATCCCGCTGTTCTTCGTGGTCGTGCAGCACCTGTTCCATAGCCTGCGCGAGGCGCCGCACGCCGGCGCGGATGGGCCCGGGCCCCAGGGGCCGGCGGCATGACGCGCGGGGCGGCTGTCAGGCTCCCCGACGCGGCCGCCCACGCGGCGGGTGGCGCCGCGCGTGGCCTGCGTTTGGGCCTGCTGCTCGGTGCGGGGCTGCTCGCCGCCTGCACGCTCGAGCCGCGCTATCGAGCCCCGCCGCTGCCGGTGCCTGATCAATGGCCGATTCCGCCAACCACCGCGGTGGGCGCGACGTCCCTCGCTGCCGGCGCGGCACCCCCCGCGGCTGCGACAGGTGCCGGTGCCGGTGCCGGGGACGCGACCGTGGGCATCAAGCGCGCCGCGGATATCGGCTGGCGCGATTTCTTCGCCGATCCGCATCTGCAGCAGATCATCGCGCTCGCGCTGGGCCACAACCGCGACCTGCGCGTCGCGGTGCTCGATATCCAACTCGCCCACGCGCAGTACCAGCAACAACGCGCCAATCTGTTTCCGCCGATCAACGGCACGGCCACCTACCAGAGACAGAAGATCCCGGCGGCACAGTTCGGCTTTCCAATCACCAGCGCCTACTACACGGTCGGCGTGGCGCTGTCGTCGTTCGAGCTGGATCTGTTCGGGCGCGTGCGCAGCCTGAACCATGCAGCGCTGCAGCAGTACTTCGCTCAGACCGAGGCGCGGCGCAGTACCCAGCTGAGCCTGATTGCGCAGATTGCGCAGGCCTATCTGACACTGCTGTCCGATCGCGAGCTACTGCGCCTGGCCCAGGATACCCTGCAGAGCCAGCTGCATTCCTATGACATCACCGTCAAGGAGCATGACCACGGCGAGGTTTCCGGCCTGGATGTCGCGCAGGCCGACACGACGGTCGAGTCCGCGCGTTCGGATGTCGCACGCTACCAGGGCGCCATCGCGCAGGACGTCGATGCGCTGAATCTCGTGGTCGGCGCACCTGTGGACACCTCGCTGCTGCCTCAGGGGCTCACCGACCATATCATCGGCATCGGCGCGCTGCCTGCGCAGCTGCCGTCCACGGTGCTGCTGCGCCGGCCCGATGTGCTCGAGGCCGAGCACACGCTGCGCGCTGACGATGCTGATATCGGCGCCGCGCGCGCCGAGTTCTTCCCCACGATCAGCCTGACCGGCAACATCGGCTCGCTGAGCCCGCAGCTGACCGGGCTATTCCAGTCGGGCACCGGCAGCTGGAGCTACTCCCCGCAGATCTCGCTGCCGCTGTTCCGCGGCGGGGCGCTGGTGGGCAATCTGAAGGCGGCGCATGTCAACCGCGACATCGCGGTCGCGCAATACCAAAAGGCCATTCAGAGCGCATTCCGCGAAGTCGCTGACGCCCTCGCGCTGACGCGCACGCTCAGTCGCGAGCGCGC
>Ga0307374_10009887_pt1 | contig 13964 bp, 14 predicted proteins | sample OX3MG_FD_202532 | JGI IMG/M metagenome (GOLD analysis project Ga0307374, IMG submission 202532) | Soil microbial communities from Risofladan, Vaasa, Finland - OX-3 | ecosystem: Environmental > Terrestrial > Soil > Coastal area > Acid sulfate soil | place: Finland: Risofladan, Vaasa | collected... | reverse complement strand
CCAATGCCGGCCGGATCGTGGAGAACGCGTCGGACTTCTCACACTTCAACTTTCTCCATCGAGGACTGCTTGAGCTGGCGAACGGGCCGCAGATCAAGCCGTACAAGATCGAATCGACCGAGTATGGGTTGCGATTCAGTTACAACGATTCCCGAATTACTCGCGAGTACTCGATCTTCGCTCCGTTCACCTTTCAAGATCGCAAGGAAATGAATGGAGAGATCACGATCCTCACGGGGTTCTGCAAGCCCATCGACTCGACGACGACCCACATCTACCGGTTCATGGCACGGAACCATAAGAAGGACACCGGCTTTCGGCAGGAGATGACTGAAGCCGAGCTCATCCAGAGTCCTGAAGCGAAGATGGTGCTGGCACAAGATCGTATGATCGTGGAAAGTCAGCGTCCCGAGATCATTCCGCTCGACCTGCGTGAAGAGCTTCATCTCAAGGTTCCGGACGCAAGCGGTATCGCCTATCGAAAGCTACTCGCATCGATTGCGGGATCCGAACCCTTCATGCCTTGACCAAACACCCGAGCCGGTGACTAGGTCTCGTCGGCATGGCTACGCCGGCGACTTCTTCAGGTGTTGGCGGTAAGAATCCTCGGCGCGTTCTCTGAGATGCGGGCGTTCTCCCGGTGCCGCCAGTTGCGCCGGCGTCGCCGGCTCTCACCCACGAAGGGCCCCGGTACGTCCCACATCGGACCTTCGGGGGGACCGATGCGTCGATCCGATCGAACTTCAACGGTCGGCCGGCGTCCCGCGAGGCACGCCGCCTGGGTGTCCATCGCGCTGGCGCTTGCCGCCATCGGCTGGGGCTCCAACCAGATCAGCCCGATGCTCCTGGTCTACGGCCGCACGCTCGGGCTCTCGACGAGGACTCTCGACGGGTTGTTCGGCGTCTACGCGGTCGGCCTCATACCGAGCTTGCTGGTGGCCGGCCCAGTTTCCGACGCCAAGGGTCGGCGTTCGATCGTGCTCGCCGCGACGGGGATGTCGCTTGGGGCGACCGTCGTTGTAGTTCTCGGTGCACAGACCGTCCCGCTTCTATTCTTGGGGCGATTTGCTGCCGGCGTGGCGAGCGGGATGGTGTTCTCGGCCGGCACGTCGTGGTTGCGCGAGATCTCGCTCCCGCCCTTCGGGAACGCCACCGCGCGAACTGCGGCCCGACGTGCCGCAGTTGCGATGACCCTCGGCTTCGCCGCCGGTCCGCTCGCCTCCGGTCTCGTCGGACAGTGGGCCCCCGACCCGGCCGTGACGGCGTACATGCCCCATCTCGTGGTGACGGTGGTCGCTCTCTTGGCCGTCTCGGCCGTGCCTGAGACGCTTCGCGTCGAGGTCCGTCGGCCGATGCGGATCGTCGTTCCGGAGATACGGCTGGCGCGCTTCCGCCGGATCGTCGTACCTCTCGCTCCGTGGGTGTTCGCCGCCACCGCCGTGGCGTTTGCCTTCTTGCCCGAAGTCCTCGGCACCGCGAGGTCTCCTGACGGAATCGCCCTCACGGCGGCAGTCGCTGCGCTGACCCTCTTCTCGGGGGTGGCCGTCCAGCCCATCGCCCGCCGCCTCGATGTCCACGGCGCTGTCCATGGCGCTCGGAATCGCGCCGCCACCACCGGTCTCCTCGTGCTCAGTCTGGGCCTGGGTTTGGCGGCGGCCAGCACCTCCGTCGGGGGGAGTTGGCTGCTCGTTCCTTGCGCGGTGGTTCTCGGCGCGGCTTATGGGGTCTGTCTCGTCGCCGGCCTCGTCGAAGTCCAGGCGCTCGCCGATCCGAGCGCGCTGGCAGGGTTGACCGCCTGCTATTACGCCCTTGCCTACGCCGGTTCCTTTCTCCCGTTCCTTTTCAGTCTGGCCGGACAGTTCGTCGGGTTTCCGCTGCTCCTTGGGCTCTCCGCTGCGCTCGCACTCGCCACGGCAGTCGTGGTTACCGTGCGCGCCCCCGCCACCAATCGCGCCGAGGTGCGCGGCGGAAGCGGGCTGTGAATACTCCACCGGCTCTGTCCGCGATCTCGCTTCGCCGGAACGCGACTTTCCGGAGCGCCGGTTCCAACCGCCCGACTACGATCAGAAACGGCGCGTCCTCTCCTTCGAAAGCGAACGGCCCTGCAGCAGTCAACTCGTGAGAATGCGTCGCCCTGCAGTTAGGCGAGGGTCGACAGGAGAACCCTTGGAGGAGGAGCATTGATCTTCATCACTGCCAAGTTTCGTGTGCGCCCCGAGCATGCCGACGAATGGATTGAGATTGCGAAGGAATTCACCCAGGCGACGAGGAACGAGGCTGGGTGCATGTGGTTCGAGTGGTCGCGAAGTGTCGAGGCTGCGACAGAGTATGTCCTCGTCGAAGCTTTTCGCGACCACGATGCAGGCATATACCACGTCCAATCGGATCATTTCAAAAGTGCGCAGCGAATTCTTCCGTCTTACCTCGCCGAGACGCCTCGGATCATCAATGCGGTGATCCCTCAAGATGGATGGTCAAGTCTTGGAGAAATGGCCGTCGAGGATAACCGGGTGAGCTGACGTGGATAGGGTCCCGCTGGCTCCGCGGGTCGATCGGAACTGACCATTCCGACGAGACCCCCAATTTCTCTGAGACGACGGAAGCTGACCACGGCCCTTGACGACAAACGGGACGACCGGTAGGTTTTCGAACCGATCGTTGCGAATGGCAAGCAGCCATTCCAAGCAGGGATTCCAAGGGGTCGTCTGTGGGGGAAGGCAGGAAGCGATTGGAGCGGGATTGGGTCACCCCCTTCTCCGCGCTCCAGCCGAGCGGGGACTCCACGGTGTCCCTCGACGACCCGCTCGACATGACGCCGTGTCGCGGCGCTGGCCAGAGACCGCCGCGCTTCTTGCGATCGTCGCTCTCCTCGAGCCGATCGCCATCTACACCGCTCCGCGTACCTGAATGTGTGCAAGGGAGGAAAACGACGTGACTACCGCGGCCGACACCAAAGTGGAGCCTGACGCAGAGCTTAGGGTTGGCCCGGTGGCGACGCCCAGCCTCGCGAACTACTGGTATCCAATAGGGCTGGCGTCCGATGTGGACGAACAGCCGAGGAGGTTCACGCTCCTCGGTGAGGACCTGGTCGCATTCCGGCACGGTGGCGAAATCTCCGCGATGCGGGATCTGTGCGTTCACCGCGGCACGCGCCTTTCCCTCGGATACCTCGCAGACGGGCGCATTGTCTGCCCGTACCACGGCTGGGAGTACGACTGCAGCGGCGCGTGCGTGCACATCCCTTCACTGCCGCCGGGCTCTGCCATTCCAAAGAAGGCCCGGACGGATGTCTATCGGACCGAGGAGAAGTACGGGCTCGTGTGGGTCGCGCTCGCGGACCCCGTCGCACCGATCCCGCCGTGGCCCGACGATGCGTGGGCCGAGGACTCGCCGTTCACCGTCCTCCTCGCGTGGCGCCAGCGGTGGCAGGCGAATGCAGGCAGGGTGACCGAGAACGCCATGGACTTCTCGCACTTCAATTTCGTCCATCGCGGGCTGACCGAGCTCGAGGACGGGCCGATCATCAAGCCGCACGACGTCGAGGTCACCGAGTACGGATTGCACTACTCGTACTACGACTCTGCGATCACGCGTGAGTACATGGTGTACGCCCCCTTCACTCTCCACGATCGCAAAGAAGACGCCAATGGCAACGTATCGATACTGACTGGCTTTCACACGCCGATCGACGCCTTCACGACCGACATCTTCTCCTTCACCGCACGGAACCACGACAAGGCGACGGCGCTCGAGAACAGGGGACTCCAGCAGGACGAATCCCAGGTGATCAGCTTGTCGGAGCGAGTGGCGGCCCAAGACCGGATGATCGTCGAGAGCCAGCGCCCCGAGATGATCCCACTCGACCTGCGTGACGAGCTCCACCTCAAGGTCCCTGACGCGAGCGGGATCGCCTACCGCAAGCTCCTCGCGTCGATCGCGGGGTCCACGCCGTTCATGCCTTAGCGGCAGCGATCACGGTCCGGCGTCGTGAGAGGACTCCGTGAGAGGACTCATGGAATCGAGAAGACTCATGGAATGTGGTAATCGAGCATGAAGAAAGAGGGGGGCATGAGAACGTTGTTTCGATCCTGGCGAGGGCGAGTCGCGGCACCACTGTCGATCGTCATGGTGGCATTCGTCGCGGCCGCGGCCGCGGGCTCCGCTGGCGCATCCTCGGCGCACGCAAAGGGGCACCGAGGTGGCACGCTGACGATGGTCGTCGGCACAAACCCGACGAGCCTCGAGTACGACACCAGTGGCGGCGTAGCCTCGGACTCGACCATCCAGGGAATGATCCAAGAAATGCTCTTCAATCTGAGCGGGAAGACACAGCTCATTCCGGAGCTCGCTACCGGCTACCACGTCTCCAAGAATGGACTGACCTACAAGATCTCACTTCGCCACGGAGTCAAGTGGTCGGACGGGGTGCCGGTCACGTCCAAGGACGCCGTATTCACCCTCACGAAGGTCCTTCCTGTCGACCCCGTCTTTTCGACAACACTCAAGGGCGCCATCACAAGCGTTACGGCCGACGGGCCATACGCACTTACGATCAAGCTCAAGGAGCCTTTCTCACCGCTCCTGACCGCGCTCTCGGCCTCCGTGCTCTTCGTCGAGCCGGCGCATCAATACGGCTCTCAGACACCGGTGAAGGACACTTACGCCAACAACCATCCGCTCAGCGACGGGCCGTTCATGCTGAAGAAATGGATCCCGGATGACAAGCTCATCCTCGTCCGGAACCCGCACTTTTGGCAGGCGACGAAGGCAAAGCCGGTCCCGTGGTTCAACAAGGTCGTCGTGGACGTCATCACGAGCCCGCAGACGGTCGTCGACGACATGCTGAGCGGCGCCGTCGACTACGTCCCGACAAGCTTCCTTCCGACGCCCGCGATCAAGACTCTGGCGCACGCGGCCTGCTGTCGCGTGGTGCACATTCACGACCAGCCGTCCTACAACATCATGTACATGAACACGACGCGGCCCCCGTTCAACAACGTGACAGTACGGCGGGCCGTCTTGATGGCGATCACACGAGCGCTGATCGTCAAGGACGCGGACACAGGGCACGCCAGACCGGCGAAGGCGAACATCCCCGCGACATTCTCAAAGCTCTACACACCTGAGGTGAATCTCTTGAAGGAGTACCCCTACTCACCGTCCAAGGCCGCCAAGTTGCTGGACAAGGCGGGCTTCCCGGTGAGGAACGGCGAGCGATTCGGTAAGGCGATCACACTGTTGTACTCGACGTTCACAGGAACATTCGCGAACAGGGAAGCCAGCATCATCAAAGCGCAACTCGCGAAGGTCACAATCAATGTGCACTTGGTGAGTGAAGACGCGCAAGCAGAGCTGACAGACATGTTTGTCAAGAAGAACTACACACTCTCATTCATCAACAGCCTCTCGGGGAGCGACCCGGCACAGGGAATCGTGATCGACTTCCAGTGCGAGCCGAACCCGACGCCCGTATACACGAACGCGACGGGCTTCTGCACACGACACGTCACATCGCTGTTCCACCATGCGGCGGTGGCGACGTCGACAGCATCTCGCCAGCACTTCTACGCAAAGGCGCAGAAGATCCTCGATAGGATGGTCCCCGCTGTCATGCTATATTGGAGAGAGACATACGTCGCGATCTCCAAGCGCATCGAGAACTGGAAGCCCTCACTGCTCACGACGGGAGGGTCCTTCTGGACGACATGGTCGCAGTCGTGGCTGAAATGAGCCACACCGATAGTGCAGCTTCGTCGGACCACGTTCGAAGACGCGGGCAAGGAAGGGAGCGGAATTGACCACGACGACCGATGTGAGAGTGGAGCCCGGTTCCGAGCGCCGGTCGGTCGCGAGGGCCGCCACGAGCCTCGCGAACTACTGGCACCCGATAGGCCTGGCGTCGGACGTGGACGAATCCCCGAGGAAGTTCACCCTCCTCGGGGAGGACGTGGTCGCGTTCAGGCACGAGGGGCGCATCAGCGTGATGCGGGATCTGTGCATTCATCGAGGCACGCGGCTGTCCCTTGGGTACCTCGTCGACGGACGCATCGTCTGTCCGTACCATGGCTGGGAATACGATTGCTCCGGAGCGTGCGTGCACATCCCCTCGCTCCCACCTGGCTCCGCCATACCGAAGAAAGCCCGCACGGATGTGTACTCGGTCCAAGAGATGTACGGGCTGGTATGGGTCGCGCTTGCAGATCCCGCCGCGCCGATCCCCGTCTGGCCCGACACAGCGTGGGGCGAGGGCTCCTCGTTTACCGTTTTCCTCGCGTGGCGGCAGCGGTGGGAGGCGAATGCAGGTCGTTCAATCGAGAACGCCATGGACTTCTCGCACTTCAATTTCCTGCACCGTGGGCTGACCGAGCTCGAGGACGGCCCCATTGTGAAGCCGCACGAGGTGGACGTCACCGAGTACGGACTGCACTACTCGTACCATGACTCGGTGATCACGCGCGAGTACATGCTGTACGCCCCTTTCACCCTGCACGACCGCAAAGAAGAGGGGAACGGCAAAGTGTCGATCCTCACCATGATTGCTTCGCCGATCGATGCAAACACGACCGACCTCTATCACTTCATCGGCCGGAACCACGACACGGCAATCGCAACGGAGAACAGGGGTGGCCAGCAGGAGCAGACACAGGTGATCGACTTCGCTGAGCGAGTGGCGGCGCAAGACCGCGAGGTCGTCGAGAGTCAGCGTCCTGAGATGATCCCGCTCGACCTGCGTGACGAGCTGCATCTGAAGGTTCCCGACGCCAGCGGGATGGCCTATCGCAAGCTCCTCGCTTCGATCGCAGGCTCCGCACCGTTCATGCCGTAGCCGGCGGCGCTTCGGACCCGGTCGCGCCGGGCTCAGCGTGCGCTGACGGGCACGAAGCCCTCAGCCACCTCTCCGGTCTGGACGTCGACGAGGTTGTTCGCCCACTCCGCCGGCACGTGCTCGAGCGGCTCGACGGCCTCGTCGACCTCGTCTACTTCCACCGCCAAGATGCCGAGGTCCCTACGGGTGATGACGTGTTGCTCGCTCTTCGTCGAAAGCATCCTTTGGCGGCTCTTCCGGGATGACTGGGGATTCGATCCCCTCCGTCGCTGACTGACGGTCCACCACCAGGGCCAGGCGCCCCGCCATCGTGATTGCAGTGCGAACTGTGACCACGAGGAGGGGCCCTGGCATGTCGGACGGTATCGGACACGCAGAGGCGATGTTGGGACTCGACGGGGTGAGGGTCCTCGACGTCGAAGAGCACCCAGGCGAGCTCGTCATCACCGCAGAGACGACGCGCACGCGCGGCTACTGCCCGTCGTGCCGCAAGCGCGCCAAGGCTCACGACCGGACAGAGATCCAGCTTCGCGATCTGCACTGCTTCGGACGTCCGGTTCGCCTGGTGCTGCGAAAGCGGCGGTGGCGCTGCACGACGAAGGGCTGCGTGAAGAAGACCTGGACCGAGAAGATCGCGGGCATCGTCCCCCGCCAGCTCCTCACGCACCGAGCAGGTGCGGAAGCCACCCCGCCAGGTCGGACAGCTGTGCCGCTCCGTCCGCTCAGTCGCAGCCGAGTACGGGGTGGGCTGGGACACGGTGATCGCCGTCGTCCGCCACGGCTCGCACTTGGTCGACGACCCGAGAAGGGTCGGACAGGTGTGAGCACTCGGGGTCGACGAGCACGGCTACCTGGCGGCGACTCCCGGCCACCAGACCATCTACGCGACCTCCCTCGTCGATCTGAACCGCCGGCTCCTGATCGACCTCTTCGAGGGAAAGAGCGCCCAGAAGCTGAGGAATTGGACCTCCAAGCGCTCGACGCGCTGGCTCGCCGGCGTGCAGGTCGTCGCCCTCGACCTGACCGACACCTACCGGAGCGGCCTGCATCCCCACCTCTCCCACGCCCGCGGTGGCCGATCCCTTCCACGTCGTGCGGGTCGGGAACCGCATGGTCGACGAGGTCCGCCGCAGAGTGCAGAACGAGACGATGGGACACAGGGGCAGGAAGGACGACCCGCTCTATCGCGCCCGCAAGCTCTTCATCCGCGGCGACGAACGGCTCGACGAGCGCGGACGGGCAAAGCTCATGGAAGCACTGCGCAGGGGCGATCCCTTCGACGAGGTCGGCGCATGGCTCGCAAAAGAAGCCTGCCGTTCCGTCTACATGCAAGACGACGTCGAGGACGCAGCAACCATCTTGGACGACACGATCGCCGGCTGCCTCGAGGACCCGGTCGCGGAGATCCGCACCCGTTCGACCCAGCGCCTGACTCGCCCGGTTCCCACCGACGACGAGCTCGCGCTTCGAGCGTGGCTCCGAGACTTGTCACGTCGCCGGCCACGTTGGGGCTGGCGGCGCGCAGCGGTCGAAGCGAACAAGGAGGGCTGGCGGGCCAACCACAAGCGGATCCACCGCCTCTGGATCGCAGAAGGCCTGCGTGTGCCCTACAAGAAGCGCAAGAAGCCCCTACGCGGCATCGGGGTGCCCCGGTGCCATGTCACCGATCCGGCCCAACGTCATCTGGGCCATGGACTTCCAGTTCGACCAGACGAGCGATGGGAAGATGCTCAAGTTCTTGAACGTCGTCGACGAGTTCACAAGAGAGGCGCTTGCCACCGACGTCGATCGGTCCATCGACGCCGACGGCGTGGTCCGATGTCTCGAACGGCTGGCGAGAGCGCGCGGTGCGCCGGTGTACGTCCGCTTCGATCACGGCCCCGAGTTCATCGCGTACGCAGTTGCTGACTGGTGCCGGTTCAACGGCACCGGCACCGTGTTCATCGATCCGGGTAGCCCGTGGCAGAGCGCCTGGGTCGAGAGCTTCAACGGACGGATGCGCGACGAGCACCTGAATCGCCACCAGTTCGACAGCCTCTTGGAGGCCAAGGTCCTCACCGAGGACTGGAGGATCGACTACAACATCAACAGGCCGCACAGCTCGCGGCTGGCTCTCACCGGTCGAGTTCGTCGAGGCCTGGCTGCACCAACAACAGCTACAGCTCGCATAGCGAGTGGCTCAACAAGCGGGGTCCGGTCAACGGGAGCGATAACACGTTACGACCGCACGGACCCTCGCTCAACAGGGTGCAGCCCCCCGCCGTCGCCGTGATCGACCTCCGCGGCGGCGCGTGCGCAGACTGGCTACAGCCCCACCTTCGCCGGGGCGTTCTTGGTGAACAGGCTGCCCTCCCGGATGTAGCGCCTGAGCATCGCGGTGCCGCTGTGGCCCGTCGTCCGCATGATCACCCGCTCGGACCGCCGATTACAAAGCTGCCCTTGCCGCGTTCGGCTCGCAGCGCGTCAATCTCTCTGGCGAGGGCCGCAACGGTAGCGACGAACACCCCAGCCAGGTGGACGATCCGCTCTGTGAGATTGGCGGTATCGAGAGCCGCCTGTGCCTGCGATTGGGCCATTCGCTGAATATTTTCCTCAAGGGTAATCTGCCCCCGTAACTGTTCACGTGCCTGCAGGTCGCTCGACGGACCTGTGAACTGACGCCCGGAGGAAGCAGTTCGCAAACTTTCGCGCTACCAGCGCGGATGCAACCGCATGGTGCTCGCGATTTGCGTTCCGGTGCACTGGACTTGTCGGCATGCCGGACGACGAGCAGCGGGAAGAGGAGATCGCCCGGCTCCGCATGGAGAATGCAGCGCTCCACGAGCGGGTCCGAGAGCTCGAGTCCCGCCTCGCCGATCTCGAAGAGCGCGTGCGCCGGACGCCACGCAACTCGTCCATGCCGCCGTCGGCAGAGGGGTTCTCCAAGCCGCCGGTGCCGAATAGGGCCCAGCGTCGTGCCGAGAAGCGGCGTCAAGGCAAGCAGCCGGGCGACGAGGGCCGGCACCTCGCCCAGGTGAAAGACCCGACAGAGGTGTGTGTCCACGAGCCGGTCACATGCCCTGAGCGCTGGGCGGACCTGAGTGCGGCGCAGATCCTCGGCCACGAGGTCCGCCAGGTCTTCGAGTTCGAGGTCCAACGCCACGTGACCGAGCACCGCATGGAGGTCCGACGCTGCTCGTGTGGCTGCGAGGTGAAGGCGCAAGCGCCCCGAGAGGCGACGGCGCCGGCCTCCTACGGGTCCGGGGTCCGGGCGCTCGCCTGCTACCTGGCGGTCTTCCAGCACATCCCTTACGACCGCATGGCCCAGTTCTTTGCCGATGTGCTCGGGCTCTCTGTCTCCACCGGAGCGCTCGTCCAGATGGTCCAAGAAGGTGGGGGCTGGCTGGGCTTCTTCTCCGACGTCGTGCGCGACCTTCTGAAAGAGGCTCCGGCCGTCCACTTCGACGAGACCGGCGCCCGGGTCACCGGCCGGCTCCACTGGGTCCATGTCGCCTCGACCGCCCTGGTGACGCTCATCGAGTGCCACCAACGGCGCGGCACGGTGGCGATGGAGGAGATGGGCGTGATCGCAAAGATGACCGGCGTGGCCGTCCACGACGGTTGGAAGCCCTACCGCGCCTACGACGTCGTCCACGCCCTGTGCAACGCCCATTCTGCGGAACGCGCTGTTATGCGGAATGCGATCGGAGGTGGGGGCCTGATCGCTTGCCACGTGCGGGTTCTGGGGGTCAACGGCACCGGAGTGTTCCGCATAATCGCGCCAGGTTGATCGACACTCCTCTCGCCGAGCAGGCCGCTCGGGAGAGGAGGACGACGATGACGACTGGCTGGTCGACGGTGCGCAAGGGGGGTCCACTTTCCCCCTATGTCGAGGAGTTCGCGAGGGAGCTGCTGGCCAAGGGCTACACGGAGCTGACGGTGACCGAACACGTGCGGTTCATGATGCACGTCAGCCGCTGGATGCAAGGAGAGGGCCTGGACGCAAGCATGCTCGCCGACGCTGGCGTCCGCTCGTACTGCGAGGCGCGGAGAGCGGCTGGCTACACGGCTCGGCTGCAACCGAGCAGCCTCGCACCGCTGCTGGCGTTCCTGGAGCACGAGGGGCTCTTCTGCCAGCCGACGATCCGTCGCTTCGACCCGGCGCACGAGGAGTTGCTCGAGGCCTACAAGGCCCACCTCTCCAAGGAGCGTGGTGTCGTCGAGGCGGTCGTCGCCAGATGGGTGCAGTCGGCCGCGGCGTTCCTCGCTGGCCATCCAGGCTTGGCTGAGGGCGACCGTCGCTTGGCCGCCGCCGACGTGATGACCTTCTGCGCCCGAGAGTTGCCTGCGCGTGGCTCGTCGGCAGCGAAGGACCTCGCGGCCTCGCTGCGCTCGTTCCTGCGCTTCCTCCACGTGCGAGGCGTCATCGCCGCACCGCTTGCCCAGTCGATCCCGCCCGTCGCGAGCCGCAGGGGCGCCACCTTGCCCCGCGGGCCGTCGGTCCAAGAGATCGAGCGCCTGGTGGCCAGCTGTGACCGGCGGACGCGCCAAGGCCGGCGTGACCGGGCCATCTTGCTCCTGCTGGCCCGGCTCGGGCTTCGCGCCGGCGAGGTCACCCGCCTCAGCCTCGATGACATCGACTGGCGCGCGGGCGAGATCGTCGTGCACGGCAAGGGGCGACGACATGACCGGCTCCCGCTCCCAGACGACGTCGGCAAGGCACTCGTCGACTACCTGCAGCACTCACGGCCCAAGAACGCGTGCCGAGAAGTGTTCTTGCGCTTGATCGCTCCGGTCGGTCCGCTCAGCCCAGAACGGATCACCGGAGTGGTGCACGACGCGTGCGCCAGAGCCGGGGTGCAACAAGTCGGCGCCCACCGGCTCCGCCATGCTCTGGCGACCAGGATGCTCGGCTCGGGCGCCTCGCTCGCCGAGGTGGGCCAGGTCCTCCGGCATTCCCTCGCGCTCACGACGTCTTTGTACGCGAAGGTCGATGTGGGACGGCTCGCCGGCCTCGTGCAGCCGTGGCCGGGGGTGGAGCGATGAACGATCGCGACCGGTCCCTTCGCTCTGTGCTCGCCGACTACCTCGACGTGCGGCGCTCCCTCGGGTTCAAGCTCGTGCGCCAGGGCCTGCTGCTGGAGCAGTTCGTGGCCTTCTTGGAGGAGGCCGGCGCCCAACGGGTGACGAACGAGCTGGCGATGGCGTGGATCACGTTGCCAGATCATCCGTCTCCATCGTGGCTGAGCATGCGACTCGACGCGGTGCGCGGCTTTGCCACCTGGTTGCAGGCCCTGGATCCTGCGACCGAGGTCCCCGAGCGGGGCTGGCTGCCGCCGGTGCACAGGACCACTCCCTATCTGTACTCGCAGGACGACGTCCTAGCCCTCCTCGACCAGGCTCGCCGGGTTCGCTGGCCCCTGTCGGCGGCAACCTACGAGACCCTGATCGGGCTACTCGCGGTCACCGGCATGCGGATCGGAGAGGCGCTCCGCCTCGACCGAGCCGATGTCTCCTTGGACGACGGGCGCGTCGTCATCATCGGCTCCAAGCTCGGCAAATCCCGCCAGGTCCTCTTGCACCCGAGCACGGTCGATCGACTGCGCCGCTATCTGCGCCAGCGGGCCAGGCTTTCGCCTGCTCCCTCCGATCCGGCGTTCTTCGTGAGCCCGGCCGGCACGCGGATCAGCTATGTCGCCGTCCAGGCCACGTTCCGCGCCATCGCCAGACGGGCCGGCCTCGAGCCTCGGTCCGAGCGGTGCCGTCCCACCGTCCATGGCCTGAGACACAGCTTCGCCGTCGACCAGTTGACGCGCTGGTATCGAGAGGGCGTCGACGTCCAGGCGAACCTGCCGGTGCTCTCGACCTGGCTCGGCCACGCCGACCCGAAGTGGACGTACTGGTACTTGTCGGCTGTGCCCGAGCTGCTGGGCCTGGCCGCAGTGCGCCTCGAGACGTCGGAGCGCCGGCCATGACGCTCGTCGCTCCCACTCTCCAGGCCTTCTTCACCGAACGGCTCATGCGCCAGCGCCAGGCGAGCCCTCACACCGTCGCCGCCTACCGCGACACGTTCCGCCTGCTGTTCGACTACGTCGCCGAGACCACCCATGTCCCGCCGGCCAAGCTCGACTTCGCAGACCTCGATGCGGAGAAGATCGCCGGCTTCCTCGCTCATCTCGAGGAGGTCCGTGGGGTGTCGGCCACGACCCGCAACGCCCGGCTCGCCGCCCTGCGGTCCCTGTTCCGCTACGCGTCGTTCCGTCATCCCGAGCATGCAGAGCTCATCTCGAGAGTCCTGGCCATCCCGGCCAAGCGCTCGGACCACCCGCTCGTAACCTTCCTCGATCGCAACGAGCTTGACGCTCTGGTGCACGCACCGGATCGAACGCGCTGGATCGGCCGCCGCGACCACGCGCTCTTGGTCGTCGCGGTCCAGACGGGACTGCGCGTCTCCGAGATCGTGGGGCTGCGATGCGGCGACGTGGTCATGGGGCGAGGTGCTCACGTCCGGGTGATGGGCAAGGGGCGCAAAGAACGCGTCACGCCGCTCAGCACGCACAGCGTGTCGGTTCTTCAAGCGTGGTGCAGGGAGAGAGGAGGACGAGCCGACGAGGCTCTGTTCCCCGCTCCGTCGGGAGGACCGCTCGGTCGTGACGCGATTCGCAAGCTCGTGGTCAAGTACGCCCGGCTCGCGGCGGGCTCGTGTCCCTCGCTCATCCCAAAGCAAGTGGGGGTCCATACCCTGCGCCACTCGTGCGCGATGAACCTCCTACACGCGGGGGTCGATCTCGCAACCATCGCCCTCTGGCTCGGCCACGAAGACCTCCGGACGGTCCAGCACTACTTGCACGCGGACCTCGCGCTGAAAGAACGCGCCCTCGCTCGCACCGACCCCCCGAACACCAGACCGGGTCGCTATCGCCCGTCCGACCCCCTCCTAGCGTTCCTCGAGGGCCTGTGATTATGCGGAACACTCCGGTGCCGTTGACCCCCAGAACCCGCACGTGGCAAGCGATCAGGCCCCCACCTCCGATCGCATTCCGCATAACAGCGCGTTCCGCAGAATGGGCGTTATGCGGAATTCCGCATAAGGCCCACCACCTCCGTGAGCTCGAAGGAGTGGGTGTCGTGTGGGACCAGGGCTGGGCGAACGAGATGA
>Ga0307374_10009885_pt1 | contig 13967 bp, 8 predicted proteins | sample OX3MG_FD_202532 | JGI IMG/M metagenome (GOLD analysis project Ga0307374, IMG submission 202532) | Soil microbial communities from Risofladan, Vaasa, Finland - OX-3 | ecosystem: Environmental > Terrestrial > Soil > Coastal area > Acid sulfate soil | place: Finland: Risofladan, Vaasa | collected... | reverse complement strand
ACCAACCTCTTACGACAAGCAGATTATTATCCAGATGTGGAAACTATTGAGGCTCTCCGCGGCAGGTTAGCGTCTAGTCAACGTAATTCGGCCTGTCCGAAGTGTATACTTACCTATCGATCGACTATCGTCACATGGAATCCGGCTTTTGCGCAATTGCTCACCAATGATCCGTCGTCGGTGGACCTACATTCAGGGGGCCTCTCCTCTTCTCTTCCACCCATCAGTGCAACTCAGAGTGGCCCCCGGACACCTGACCTAGGTATTCCAACCCGCGAACATGCTCAGTCATGGCAACTGCTTCCTGGCGCGTCATTGTTCGAGTTGGTGTTTCACCCCATGAGTCCACTGCGGAAGGTGTTGAGTCAGAATGACTGGGAGCTCCTTTCAGCCTTCCTCCTTACCAGATTTTGGCGGACCATTGAACCATTGATACAATCTGCCTGGAACAAATCGCTCTATGCGGGTGAGACAGGCATCCCTGACTGGCTGAGCCAGCGATTGGATCAGTTGGCGCGCTTACCTGAACCGGGAGGCGCCGAATTCTCGTCGATGTCGCAAGCTATTCGCAATACTCTGCTGAGGGACTCGCGCGACCCTGCTGTCCAACTCGCTCAGGGCATCCATATTGACCAACTTACCTGTACGATACAGCAAAGTCCGTACTGTCTTACCCCACACGAGTTGACAGATGCTCGATTCTGGGAACTGCAGTTCTGTCCAGACTAGGAATCCTCTTTCGCACCACCTCAGCATTCTACCGAGTATTTATGATGCCTGGAGAGACATGGCTGGGTCAAACGGGATCCGACGACGCGCCCGGAGAAATTTGCTGCTGACTGAGATCCATTGGTACGTCCAACGCTCGATCATTCAAAAATGGGCTTTGATAGCGGGATTGGGGCATCGGATGAAGCGCATCTAGGAAAAGGTTGAGGTGAATAGCGACCTCGCCCAGCGGGCCTTTATAGGTCTGCATGGAAAGTCGACGTGCGGAGGCGCCCGCCAATTGGTCATCAAGGGTATTGATGATCTCGCGTTCCGTCCTGATGAGCTCCTCATTTAACAGGGTAAGGTACCCATGTAGGGCCAGCACGTACTCATCGGCAACCACGAATCCGGCTCCGGTCTGCAACACGGGCAAGGTGATACGCGTCCATTCGTTGACCGACTCGTGCTGTCTGGCGCGACCTCCCGTCGCGCGATCCAAACTCAGTTCACTTGCGAGACGTTGCGCATGCCCACGCAGGCGGCGTATGGCGCTCAAGGCCTGTTGTCCCTCATCCATGCGTACACCGGTCATCGTCAGTAATCCGTGAACCGCTGTCATAAACGGAGACTGAATACCGGGCGGGATGTCCGCTGGGATGTACCGATAACCACGAGACTGGGTTCGCTCCAACAAGGCAACGTTTTGTGCGAGCCACTCTTGTTCGATCTGTTGTCTCTGCAATTGTTCCGCCCGTTGTACGGCAAGGTACGCTTGTTCATCTCTGGCCTCAAGCGTTGAGAGCACCAGAATCTGACTGCCGATTCCGAAGAACGTCGCAAACAGTGCAAAAACGATAGGTCGATAGAGCAAGTCAAGGTAGAGACCGGCCTCTCGAAATGACGCTGGTAATGCTGGGGTTACCAAGCCATTGACGATATCAGTTGTCAAGAGCGTCGTCGCATGGGGGACGATGGCCAAGTAGCCAAGGATCAGTCCGAGGTAGATCACCAAGAGCGCCCACGTTTGCCACGGGCGAAGAATCAAGCCTCCAACAAACAGGCCAATCAGCATCAAATCGAGGCCAGGAGCATCGATCCAGTCAAACCCCGGCGCGGGAAGATCGCCGGCTGCAATGGCGCCAAGCACCAGGATCATGACCAGCAGCGCAATGGTAAATCCCACCAGTTCGACGTGCCCACGACGATTCAGTTCCGCAAGTGGCCCTACACAGCAGAAGGCCAGGGTGATTGCCACGATCAACCCAGCGACTGTCACTGGGGCCGGTGAGAGCAACGTCAGGAGTCCAGTGACGAGACATGCAAAGGCGGACGAGCAGGCAAGAATACCCAACACATACGCGCTTATCCGACCACGTCTTACACGCGCCCTCGCTGATGCGCTCATGAGTTTTGGGCTTGAAGATATCGCAGGCGCAACATGGTGGAACCAGATCTCCAACAGGTTCAAGACCCATGAGCCAGCTGCCTGCTGGTCACTCCTGCTGGTGGCTCGTGAGGGCGTGGAGGGTGTGGGAGGAAAAGGAGAGGTCGAAGAGATTCTCTCTCCACCGCTGGTTCCCGGCGCCGACCCTGTACGTTCCTCATATTGCCGTTGATCCGTCATCACCATTACCTCTCCAAGATCAAGCGGTGGCGTTTCCGCCCGAACGCAATCACCAAAGACTGCTGTCTCTTTACGCGTCTACAGCTTCTCGTACCGACCCGATGCGCCTCGGTTGTCTCACGGACACCTTTTCTTCTACAATACCTTAGTACACCTGTCAACGCCTGCGTCCAAGCGTCACCTTCAAGACCCAACAGCAATCCCTACCCCAGTAGCTAAGCGAGGTTGGAATGTCACATCTTCTCCCCGGATCCATCCTCAACGAGTATGTCATTGATCGCTATATTGCCAATGGCGTGATCAGCGCTGTCTATCAAGGCCACCGTCTCGCGAGCGCCGAACAGGTTGCGCTTAAAATTCTGCACCCACAGTTGGCGCCTATCAGCGAACTCGTTGATCTCTTCACCAATGAATACTACATCGGCCAGCGGCTGCAACATGCACAAATTGTGCGGGTGCGCGACATGGGCAGAGCCGACATACTCCAGTCCTCTCTGTACTTCTTAGCCCGTGATTGGATCAATGGGGTGACCCTGCGTGAACTGCTGCTCAATCAACACCCCAGGCGCCTACAACCCGTCCGGGCAACTATGATCGTCGCCGACATCGCCCAGGTGATTGCGTTTGCACATGCTGCAGGAGTGATTCATCGTGATCTCAAGCCCGAGAACGTGTTTCTTGACGAGGCCGACCACATCTACATCGCCGATTTCGGTTTGGCGTATGCAGGATCACTCGATCAGCTGACGACAGCGACCAGCGCATCTCGTTTCAGCGCCACGCTCATGGTCGGTACGCTGCCATACATGGCGCCAGAACAACTCCAGCATCTGACGGTTGACACACGTACCGATATTTTTGCTCTGGGTGTCTGCCTCTTCGAACTCCTCACTGGCAGCCTTCCCTATCAAGGTCGTAGTCCTGTCGAGCGCCTGGAGATTCTAGCGCATCAGTCCCCACCGCGTGTGAGTGACGTGTCACCTGTTCAGAACGATGCGCTCGATACGCTTGTGGAGCGATGCCTCGCGGCCGAACCAGAGCGCCGACCTGCCTCGATGACTGATATAACGCTTGAACTGGCCTCAATTGCGCAAGGTCTTCTCAGGACAGCCTAAAACGTTCCAAGCGACAGTACCTCGCGCCTGATGGACTTATCGAAGAACAGGATGGGAGTTGACTGTTATATAATGCGCCTGCATATACAAGTAAGCAAGGTCGGCTGGACGTAAATCGAGCGCAACCTGCTCATTGTCTGCTACAACGATGGGACTGATTGCGGTGTTCGGCCCCTCCAACCACATCATTTGAAGGCGATTCAGCCCCTCTTCTTCTCGTGTCTCGATAAACCCATACCCCAAACGCCCCTCGAAACTGTAGAAAACGAGAGAACCCACGGGGAGCGCCTCCACTGGGCGCCGTGGCATCTTGCCGTCGGGGCCAAACGCCGAAAAACCTATTAACGGAGTGTCTATCTCTCGTGAAACCTGCCACTGAGTCATCCACCACTCTGCCAGGTCTGCTGGCGTGAGGTCTATCGTAACTGCCAAGTCCGCATTCAGCAACAGTGGAGCGTGTTCACGATCTTGTTCGATGACTGCCACTTCCCCAGGAGCAGCAAGCGCCTCTTGCACCATGACAGGCTTACCTAGCCTGTCACAAATGCGATAGCCGTGATGGTCCCCCTGGCTATCCGTCCAGAAAAATATGGTCCCTTCTGAAAGCATGTGAAGTCGCTTCAGTTGACCACTGACTTGTGGTTCTCGCATACCGCTCGATCCTTTCACAACAGCATTGCATCACAGCAAACCACTCTCCGAGAGAGACCGCGAGAGCCTGACCTCTGCGTGGGTCTCTAGGACGCTCGTCAGACTGGATAGATACTGTTCCTAACCTTACCATAAGGGACCCGGTTCGTCATCTCGTCTGGAAACATCACAGCTTCTTCGTTCCACGGATCACGCCATGCTGCTGGTTCCCGGTGCTAACCTCTCTCTCCATGCCATCCGTCGACACAACGAGGCAAAAGCGAAAGCAGGACCTATTTTGTAATTACTTACATATAGTTGTTAGAAATTATTGACATTTCACTTTCCGTTCGGTATGATGTCCTTACGACGTTCGTCAGCAGACCTTCATTCTGCACCAACAAAGAGGTACTTGCATGACACCCCAGGAACAGCCGCCATACTTTCCTACGCCGGTTTCACAATCGCGCCTATCCGTCGCCCAGAGGTTGGCCAACCTCTGGCTCGGAGTAGCAAGCAGCACTATGACAGAACAGCCCCGCTCGGGCGAACGAGCCGATGCAGCAATCGAATATGCGCGACGAAGTCAGCTCGCGGCCTGGCTATACTTTGGCCTCTTCCTCGGCGGTGTAACCATTCTCCCTCTGGGCCTCGGCGATCCACCCACGCTCTATGCGGTGCTGGCGGGTTTGACGGCGCTCCTCATTTCGATCGTGTGCAATCGGCTTGGACAGGTGACTGTCGGCGCAAGCCTCCTGGTTCTGGTCGTTACCGCAGGTATCGTGTTGGCCGATGTCAGCGCTCCCGGAGGACAACTCGACACCGTCTACCTCCCTTCCTACGATCTCCTCGTCATCCCGTTGGTCATTACGGTCACTCTCCTCGCGCCGTGGATGGCGTTCGTCGACGCCATCATCAACAGCCTATTGATGGCTGGCGATTTCCTCCTTCAACCGCACTCCGCAAATCTCACCGCACAAATTCAATCGAGCGGAATTGCAGGCCTCCTTGGTCGTCCAATTGGAATACAGATCATTATTGCCGTTGTCCTCTACCTGAACGTCATTGGCTCACAGCGGTCGCAGCGCGCTCGACTGTTCGCTGATCGCGCTCGACAGCAGGCAGCACGAGAAGCTGAGGTTCAGCGCCTCAACAGCCGCTATCTTGAGGAAAATCAGCTGGTACTTGGAGAGATAGGCGCCTTTTTCCGCGAATATAATGCGATTCCAGCCTTACGGCGAAGTTCAACCAGCGCCGAGCGAAGACCAGGAATCCAGACTGACCACATGGGAAATTCCTACGTCGAACTCAGCCTACACAATCCCTACCTATTGGAGGTCGCAAAATTCCTAAATGTCCTGCGATCCATCAAGACCGATCTCAACAATATGATCCTACAAGCGTCCGCATTAGAGAGAGCGATGCTCTACTACAATCAGCAACTTGAAACCGCTCATCGACAGAACATTTCGATTGATGTGCTCGATCCACAGGTCCTGCTGCCAACACATTCCTTAGTCGATCACATCGCCCGATTGGTCTTTGCCATCCTGCGCCGTGAGCAACTTCGCGCTACACCGCGCTAAATCACTATGGCCACCCACTATGGCCACCCACTATGAAACGCCGTGCATGAAAGGACGAGAGGGCGATGATGGCGACAAATTGAGGAGAGGGACCTCAATAGGGGCATTTCGTAGCTGTGAGTATTCGGCGTCCATCGGGGCGAGTCTGATCGGGCGATCTGCCCACTCGCGACGGCATTCAACTCATCGCTACGCTTCCTTCAGTCTCCCCACATGAGGAGACCTGAGACACAGGGAACACTCAACGGCAACCAATTGGCTGCGAGGTGTGATGTGGGCGCCGATGCCACCTCGCCCACGCTATCGCACCGAGGAGGCCAATCGGGGAAACGCTCAGCAAGGCGAAGAAAGCAGCACACACCGGTCGGTCTAGTGACCTCGCCACAATTGTGACAACAGTACGCCGCAACGCCGAAGAAATCCACTCGCTTGAGTTGGTTGCGTTGATGAAGACGAGGGAGTTCATGGAAAAAACAACGGTGCAGGACCCAAAACCACAAGCAGCAATCCACTCTTCTGACCAGCCAAAACAACCGACATGGCGACAGCGCCTCCTTCACTGGACAGCGCGTTTTCACTGGGTAGATGTAAACCACCGAGCGCGGCGATTCTCCGTGCTTCACCTGTTCTCTTTCACACTGATCTGTCTCCTACTCATTGGTGCGGCGGCCGACCTGGTGTGGCTTGCAACGACCTCCATCAGCGTGTTTGCACTCGCGTTGGCCCTCGCGATCGGAGCCAGTGGCGCCTTACTGCTGACCTTTCCTATTGGGTGGGCGCTCCACCAGTCGTTGGCCTGGGCACGCAACTATCTGCCCCTCCCTACGCCGCCGCACTGGGTCAAGAACGTCGGCAGCATGCTTCGCTCAGCGATACGGGTGGCGCTCTTTATTGCCTGCCTGTTGGCGATGGGGATGTCCTTCGGCCTCAGTGGCCTGGGAAGCCTCATGATCGCGCCCACATTGCCGCAAACTACCGGGACCTTATCATTGGCTGGGCTTCACCACCCCGTCACGATTGTGCGTGATCGCTATGGAGTCCCCCACTTGTATGCCAGTGACGCCCACGATTTAGCGGAGGCGCAGGGCTTTGTGACAGCCAGCGATCGCTACTTTCAGATGGACGGAGCGTGGCGATTAGCTACAGGGCACCTGGCCGAAGCGTATGGGGCTGGCGCGGGCAATAGCTATCTCCAAATCGACGCCTTCATGCGAACGCTGGGGTTCGACGTCGCTTCAGAACAAGAGTACGCGCGCATGGATCCGTCACTACGCGCGCAGTTCGACGCGTACACCCAAGGAATCAATGCATACCTCGCCCAACACCAACAGCATCCTCCCCTTGAATACACCATCAGTTCGCTGCAAACACCCTTGTCGCCAGCGCCGTGGACCTCAATCAAATCACTTGATGTGATGCGCTACTTCGCTTTCTCATTCAGCGATTGGTACACCAAGTTGGTCGCGGGCGCCATCCAAGAACAGGGCGGACAGCCTCTGGTTGGGGCGCTCTATCCAATACCGCCTACAGCAAATCCGCTCGTGATTTCGCCGCCTCCGGCCACGTCAGCAGCCCTCTCATCGGCTCAGAATCGCGTGCTGGACGGAGCGCCCAATGGTGGGCAAGCTTCTGCGAGCAATTTTCTCGCTCAGGTCACCCAACACCTCAGTGTCATCACATCGGCGATGGGCCTCGCCAACGGACATATGGGGAGCAATAATTGGGCGCTCGACAGCACACGCACTGCGACCGGTGGGGCGCTTCAAGCTGGCGATCCCCATGTGCCGACGGGCCTTCCGGCCGTGTGGTACCAGATTGGTCTGAATGCGCCAGGCGAGGCCGCGATTGGCGCATCTGTTCCTGGAATGCCTGGCATTCTGCTGGGACACAATCAGGCGATGGCATTCTCGATGACGATCAGTGACCTGTCAGATGCAGACCTCTTTGTGATCCAGCTTGCCGACTGTCCGACCGGATGGTATCGGTACAATGGTCACTGCCAGCAGTTTCAGACTCGCCAAGAGACCCTGCGCGTCGCTGGTGGATCGACCGTCGTCCTGACAATTCAGACCACGCGCACGGGCGCTGTCGTCTTGCCGAATCAGGCGCCGGTCACGGCATCAGGGACTGGTCCGTTGCCTCAATTGGCGCCTCAGACGGTCCTCGCACTGCAAACCACCTTGGATGACCCTACCTTGGACCCAGCGCGTGCAGTGGAATTAGCCACTGCCACGACGTGGTCAGCCTTTCTCCACGCCACGGACAATTTGCCGCTTGGCTTGAATTGGGTCGTGGCGTTCTCCCAGGGCACGATCGGGTATCGCATGTCGGGTGTCTTGCCGATTCGCCCCGCCGCGAACGTGGCTACGCCGGTCGATGGAAGTGTCAGCGCCACAGCATGGCGCGGCTACGTTCCCCAGGCGGCCATGCCGCGCGTGGCTCCAGGGACCGCCCACATCCTAGTCACAGCAAATAACACGATCCAAGCCAAATCCGTAGATGGCATACCCATTGGCGACTACCCCGACCAGGGGTTTCGCGCCCGGCGCATCAGCGATCTGCTCGCGCAGCTCCCTCCCGGAACCGCGACTGCTGGTGACATGCAACGCATCCAGAACGATGTGTACTCGATCCCAGCCAGTTTGGTGGCGCCAACCTTCATTGCTGTCGGGCAAGTCTCCGGAGGGGCCGCGTACGAGGCGGCGCAACTGCTCACGGGATGGCACGATACCATAACAGCGCCGAGCGTCTCAGCAGCTGTCTATGAACTGACGCTGGCCAATGTGGTCCGCATGGTCATCGAGCCAAAACTGGGCGCGACACTGTATAGCGCCTATGTCAACAGTAGCCCGGACGAGGGCAGTGGTCTAACCGCAGTCGCTATCAACATCGTGCAGCACCCAGAAACCTACTTCAGCGGCAACAGAGAAGCGGTAACGACCGCGCGCACGCAGATCATTGCCCAAGCTGAACAGGAAGCCATAACCACCCTTACCGCCCGCTTCGGTTCCGACTCTACGCAGTGGCGCTGGGGAAGCCTACATCATCTGACGCTCAGCGAACAAGGATTTGGCGATCAACCCCTCATTGGGGGGGCTTTTTCTGTCCCCCCAGTCGCTCGGCCAGGCGATGAAACGACGATTGATATGGGCGGCAACTTCAACCAATATCTGCCGACTCCCGACTGGAGCCAGACGTTTGGGCCTGTCTATAGGCAGGTGATCGACATGGCCCACCTCGACAAGAGTCAGTGGATTTTGGCGCCTGGCGAATCGGGCCAGCCATTTTCCCGCCATTTTGCGGACCAACTTGCCCACTGGACTCAGGGAGATCTGATTCCTATGGTGACGACACACACTGTCCTGGCTCAAGACCCTGGGTCCCAAACCCTGCAACTCGTCCCGGCAGCCTAACATTCTGCTCGGGGCGCGCGATGCGGACGTGTCGAGTACCCGACCCTACTCTCATCTGCGAGAACATGAGGAGTGAACATGACGACTTGAAACGGTGATCGAAGAGAGATAGGACTTAGCCCTTGGAGCCTATCCCCGGCGTTTCTATCGCGTAGGAACACAACCAATCAGAATACAGCAGTCAGAACTGTCCGTCGGAAAGCTGGAACCTTTCCGACGGATAAGGAGGGTACCCAAAACATGTTACAGATGCCCCCTGCCGATCAGTTTAACACACGTCACGCGCCTGGTGATCTGGGCGGCCACGCGCTCACTCGTTCTGCCAGGTTTCTCCCAGGCCACACCCGAAGGGAGAGCCGCAGATGAGCTTCTCGTTCCCAGCGGCATGGGTCTACCTCCTCCAAGGCGCCTGCCTCGCGCTCATCGCGCTGGTCTGCTGGTTCCTGCGGCCGGATCTCCGCCGGTGGCAACTGACGGTTGGACTTGCGCTCATGCCGTTAGGGCCTGCCGGCGAACTGTATTTTCTCCAGGATTATTGGCATGCGCCGTTCGTGCTGCCGTTCATCGTCGCCGGGCGCCCGCTCGGTGGGATTGGCGATCTGGTGTTCGGACTCGCGATGGGGAGCATCGCCGCTATCGGGGCAGCGGTCGTCAGCGGACGAACGCTTGCGATCGTGAGCGGCGAGCATGCCGCTGCGTCTGCTGACCGCCTGCCCTTCCGTCCTGCACCGCTGAAGGCACGCGCAGGCATCGCCGTGGCGCTCCTGATGATCGTCGGAGGGGGAACCTTCTTCCTGTTCACCGTCGTGCATCTGCCCTCGATCATTGCCAACTCGATCGCGCTGCTGGCAGCGGCCATGTTCCTCACCACCTATCGCCGTGACCTCTGGTGGTATGTCCTGCTCTCAGCGCCCGTCAGTGCGCTGACATTGGTCTGCGTGGATAGTGTGGTGTCCTTCCTCGATCCCACCTACCTTGCGCACTACTGGTTCCCCTTTCATGGGACAAGCTGGCTCTCCCTGTTGATTCTGGGTCGGGTTCCGATCACCGAAGCTATCTTTGCAGCGGCATTTGGGATGGCGGTGAGCGCCCTCTACCCAACCCTCGTCAATGGGGTCCTGGTCACACGTCGCGCAGCGTCTCCACCTCCTGTTCCCTCCCGATCCACGCCATCCACGTCGGGACCAGGCACGCGCGCTGTTCAGCAATCGCCCGTCTCAGTCGCTTCATCTCCTTTCGCCCGCACAGGCGCCACTTCAGCGCCGAGGGCGTCAAGCGGGGGTCCTCGCCCATTCAGTAACGCAGCAGACAAGTGAGCAGACAAGTGAGCAGACAGGTGGATGCTATCCAGCCACGTTAGAGAGAGAGCGCAATGTGATGCCAAGACCAGATCATGCTCCGGGCGACCACCGGTTTGACACAGCGGAAGCCGCATCACTGGTTCCTGTGGTTCCGAAGGTTCCTGAGCGGCTGCCGCTCAATGGCGCCGCGACCGACGACCTATGCGTTACTGCGCGAAGTCACCTGCTTACAGCAAGCACACAGGCGCCCGCACACACGACCAAGTGTCCAGTGGCTCATGCAGCAGCTTCAGCGTCGGCGAGTGCGTCGGCGCCGGAGCGTCGTACAGAGAGGGCACAGTGGGCGCTGCGCCCTCACGTCGCATCTGGGAGCGCCGCCACACCGACTGTTACCCGGATTGCGCCCCCACGCGCTCCGTCCTTACCCCTGCTGGGTGATACCCTGGCGGTGATCTTCGGCGATCCCATCCGCTATGCGCGGGGCCACCTCACACGGTATGGCCCCGTCTGGCAAAGCAGCTATCAGGGGCAGCGCGCGGTCTTCTTCGTGGGCGAAGACAGCCATCGGCTCTTCACTCACAATCCTGTCCAGCCGGATGGATCGCGTCTGTTTGCCTGCGCGCCAGCGTATACGATCCTCTTGCCCTTTTTAGGCCAGACCCTGCTGAATATGGATGGCGAACAGCATGCTGCCCACCGCCGGGCGCTGGCGCCACTCTTCTCGCCGCGCTACCGCGCCGCGTTCCTTCAGCGGCTCAATCGCATCCTTGACGAGGAGCTCGTCGCGCGCCTGCGCAGCGATCAGGGAACCCTTGACGTCCTGCCCATCGCGCGGCGCATCGCCTTTCGCGCAGGCGCCTGGTTGATCCTGGGCCTCGATGTCGACGATCCCCGCTTTGCGCACTTTGAGGCCCTGTGGCAGGATCTCCCGCCCGGCATCTTCAGCCTCACGCCAGCCTTCCTGCCCGCGTCCCCGCAAACCAAAGCGAAACGCGCCCGTCGGCGTCTCAACACCTTTCTGGCGACACTGATGCAGACCATGGGACACAAGGGACAGGAGACGCGCTCAGGCGTATCCCAGGACAGCGCGCCTCCCCGTCCGCTCGGCCTGACGCTGGGCGCGGAGGTGAACGCTTCGAGGACGCACATCGAGGAGGATGGCGCCCCTTCCCGGCGGGAAGCGCCGAGCGACCAGCGAGTATCCGCGCCAAGTGGTGAAGTAACTGACAACGGTGGGATATACGAGACGTTCCGACCGACCGTCCTCTCCCTGCTGATGGCGCTCTCGCCGGAGGAGCGCGCCACCCTGGGCCTGACGGACCCACTGGCCTTCCACACGCAAAGTTGCGATCATGCGCTCTCGATCTTATTTGCGGGCATCTTCACGACGGCCGGGATCATCGCCTGGGCGATTGCCGAGGTGGCGCAACATCCTGATCTCCAAGCGCGACTTATCTGCGCCGTGGAGGACAGGGAAGAATCAGAGGAACCACACCCCTCGCTCACCGCGCTCCATCCAGGTGACGCCGCGCCTGCCATGACAGCAGGTGAGCTGAAAGGTGAAGATCGGGAAAGCGCGCAAGAGGGCTGGCGCGTTCAGACGAACGACTCTCCAGCGCCGATCCCAGCTCCTCCTCTGACCGCTGTGGCGCTCCCGCCGTATCTCTCAGCACACCATGCAAACCACGCCGGGCAGCTCGCACCAACCCTGCGCCCCGTCACGCTGGCCGATACGTCAAACCGTTTCGTCCAAGCGGTGCTCAAAGCCAATCACCAAGCGCATCACATTGCCCCTGCCGTCGCCCGGCTGGTGTTGCACGACTTCGACTACCCCTACGTTCCGCTTGCACATGCGGCGATCCCAACGGCATTCAGGACCAGGACACGCGCTTCCGCCGGGCGTCACTCCAGACGCAACAGCGAAGACACCTCGACGCCGCCGCAGCGCCTCTACCACATTCCCAAGGGGGTCTTGGCGGTGGCCCTCTCCGGCGCGACTCAACAGCTGCTGGACTATGGTGGCGACGCTGGTGGCGAGTCTGCCCCGTTCGATCCTGATCGCTTCTTCCTCCAGCATGCCGACCGGGCGCATCCCCACGCCTTCTTCACGTTTGGCGGGGGCGAACATCGCTGTCTGGGCAGCGCCTTCGCCGATGTGGAGATCGCCGCCACGCTGATCCAGTTGGCCCGAACCTGCACGTTTACTTTGCCTGCTGGGACGCCCTTCCCGAAAGCCGTCTATCTGCCATCCAATCAGCCGCGCGCACTCACGATTGCCTACCAACGACGCGACGCCCCAGCAGCGCCAGCGGCATCGCCCAGGGTACCGTCGGCCAGGGCGTCGTCAGCGTCTCCTCCCCCTGCGCCGTCTCCTCCATCGGCGCTGACGACGCCGAGTGCGGAGTCCTCGGCGGGGGCATGCGTGCGCGCTGGCGCTGATGTCGCGCACCCTAGCCCAACCGACCTCCCAGCGCCCGACACGCGGTCTGCACGCCACGAACGCGCTGGACTCTCTGGACTCGCTGAACCCGCTGAACCACCCACACTGGAGGCCCTCTCGTGACCACTCCTCCTGACCCTCCCTCATCCGCTGGCCCGACCCCGGATGAGGTGTCATCTCGATCGCGCCCTGCGGCGGACCCGGCGCTCACGCCGACGCAATCGGCGCCACCATCGGCGCCACCATCGGCGCCACACCAGGCGCTCAGGTATCGTCTGTTGGCATGCGATGATCGTGCCGATCCGAGCGAGTGGGATCGTCGCGCCTACGCCGCGCAGGTGGCAACTGCGCTGGACTCCACGGAATCCCTTGCGGACGCCTTCATGGCCGGGGACCTGTCCATGCTAGATCAGGCGCTGGCGCCCACCTTCTGCTGGTGGAGCGTGCCACGACCCAGCGGGGACGGCACGCCGACCGGCATGCCACGCCCGTTGGAACCACTGGCCACGCGCTCCACCTTCCTGGCGCTGGCGCGCCGCTGGCGCCAGGCGTTTGGCGATCTCGTCATCACCTTGGGTCCCAGTCTCATCGAGACCGAGGGCCACCTGCTCAGACAACCCAACCCGCAGGCGCTGGCGCACGCGGGTCCTCACACGCCGCCTGCGGGTGACGCACATGACGCACATGACGCACATGACGCGGCGTCTGCTGCAGGAGCCTCTGTCACCGTCCCGCCGGTGGCTCAGCCACGCCGCGCGCGGCGCCCAACGCAGCTCGCGATCGCCGCTGACGACCGTGAGCCGGCTCACGCACAGGCACGCCTGAGCGCCCTCGTCACGGTTGACTGGTCCGCCACGGCTCGGCAGACCGGCCCACTTGGGCGCTTCCCCGCCACCGGCTCCTCCGTGCGCTTAGCCGGAGTCGCCCATCTCCGCTTCGACGCGATCGGCCAGGTGACCCACTTCGCCGCGATGTGTGACACCCCGTTCTGGAAGCAGCTTCCCGGGCTAGCGTCGTTTGCCATTGGACCGCTCACGGCTCCAGCATCTGCGCGTGACAGACGCTTGGTGAACAAATCGCATCCCATAGTCGCCCCGCTTCATTGATCAGTCGGGGCGGTGGCCGTATGGGCAGTCGTATCCGATGC
>Ga0307374_10009884_pt1 | contig 13969 bp, 7 predicted proteins | sample OX3MG_FD_202532 | JGI IMG/M metagenome (GOLD analysis project Ga0307374, IMG submission 202532) | Soil microbial communities from Risofladan, Vaasa, Finland - OX-3 | ecosystem: Environmental > Terrestrial > Soil > Coastal area > Acid sulfate soil | place: Finland: Risofladan, Vaasa | collected... | reverse complement strand
CAATCGTTCCGCGTTCTTCATCCGGAATTTCCGGATGCCGCGAATCCACTTCCGCGCGCGCTCTTTGTTCAAGCTGGTCGAGCAAATCATCCGCCTTTACACCTTGGCCCTTCCGTCCGCTGACTTCCACATATGGCTTCTTCGCTTCCTCCTCCGAAAGCTGATAACCCATCTCCGCGGCGCAGCGCGGCGTCAGCGCGACCATCTCGTACGAAAAATGCACGGACCGATCGGCCTCGGAATTGAATCCCAGCGCCCGCAAGCCCGCCACGACAACCTGCTGCGGATACGCCTGCCGCGAATCAATCACATTGAATACTTCCTGGCCGTGTCCAAACGGCGGAGCGTCCGGCGAGCCGCCCTCGCTGCACGTGACCCAAAGTTGCCGGCCGTCCGGATACGCGAGAAATGGCGCGTAGTAAAAATCCTTGCCAAGCAACCCGAATTTCCAAAGCTGGTAGGCGATATCTTTCCCGACGTAGGTGACCGTTCCATTCGAGCGCACAATTATTTTTGCGTCCGCTTCGTCATTCGGCTCCTCCGGCTCGCTCGCTTCTTTCTCCGATGGCAGACGCATCACCCAGCAGCCTGCATTTTTTCCCGTGGCCGCTTTGTGAATTGCGTTGCGCTCCTTCAGCATGTGAAACGCCGCGTCCCAGAATTTCAAATGCAGGATTTCGCTTTCGCGCGGCAGGAGGTCGTATTCAATTTCCAACCGGCTCATGGTCTTCAAATGGCAGCGCACGATGGCAGTGGAAACGATTTCCGCCATTTCCGCGGCGTCCCCGGAGCCATGTTCAAGTGCTTTGATTATTTCGCCGCGCAACTCCAGCCGCGCTTTGTCTTCTTCCAGAAAGTGCGTGACGCGCGCGTATAAATCCCAGCACAAATAATCAAATTGCGGCTGCGCGGCGAGCGCGCGGACATCTGCCGCCGTTTTCTTTTCGAGATGGATGAAACCTAAAACGACGTCCGCAACCTGCACTCCCGTGTTGTCAATATAGTTTTGGATTTCGACGCGCCGCCCGGTGTATCGCAACAGGCGTACAAACGCGTCACCGAGCACTGCGTTTCGCAGATGTCCGATGTGTGCTGCTTTATTCGGATTGATGTTCGTGTGTTCGACGATTGCTTTCGGTGATTCTGCCGATGCACGAACGGCTTCGCGGCCCACCGCTGAAGACGCGGCGCGAAAGAAGACGGCGCGATCGAGATAAGCATTCAAATATCCGGCACCGGCGATTTCGATGCGCTCGACGCCGTCGATCTTTCCGATTGTGGACGCAATCTCCTGCGCAATTTGTCGTGGCGCGCGCTTCAGACGCTTCGCAAGTTCGAAACACACGGGAGAGGCAATTTCACCCATCTCGATTTTCGGCGGCCGCTCCGTGACGACGTTGATTTCAAGGGCGTACGTTTCGCGGATATATCGCGTCAGTACTTCCCGAAATCTCTGTTCAATTGGCTGATACACGAATTCTCTTTTCGCAAAAAGGGTAAGCGATTATAGGGGGTTCGAGGACCCCAGTCAAAACGGCAATTTTATGGTAGCGTCTCAGTTTGAGCAAATGACGAGCCTGTCTAAAACGATAGTTCTTGTGATCCTCCTAGCGTTATTTATGTGCATTGGTATCGCCCACATAATAATTCCAGACCACTTCATCAGACGTTCTGGTGTCCCCAAGGGGGAGAAATGCTAACGGCGTTCAACCGCCTGGGGTTCCGAATCGCGGGAGCGATTTTTACTGGATTCGCCGCTTACCTGCTGTACGTCCTTTTCCGTAGCTAGCTAAATTCAAGCTGAGACACTGCTGATTTTGCGGACGCGTCAAAGTAGTTCTCGCGGGCCGGTTTGACAGTGTTCAGAGCGCAGCATAGTATCTAGTTTTCGCAACTTCTCGGCGGAATCGCTGTGTCGTCGCGCGGCGAATGTTGGCGAATGTGGGTGCGATAACCGAATGAAGCTTGCCTACTTTGACTGTTTTTCGGGAATCAGTGGCGACATGGTGCTCGGCGCACTGGTCGACGCGGGCGTCGATTTGCGCGAGCTTGAGTCCGAGCTGCGTAAGCTGAACCTCGAAGGCTGGAACATTTCCTCTGAAAAAGTGCAGCGTAAGGCCATCCGCGCGACGAAGGTCAATGTCGAGACGAAGGAAACATATCATCACCGGCATTTGTCGCCGATTCTGAAAATGATCGACGGGGCCGGACTCGCGCCGCGTGCCGCCAAACGCGCGCGTCAAATCTTTCAGCGCCTCGGCGAGGCCGAGGCCAAGGTCCACAATATTTCCATCGAGAAAGTGCATTTTCACGAAGTCGGCGCCTTGGATTCGATTATCGATATCGTGGGCGTGGCGATAGGTTTCGAGCTTCTGGGCATCGACAGCTTTGCGTGCTCTGCGATGGATGTGGGCAGCGGGCGCGTGCAAACCGAACATGGCCTTTTGCCGGTACCGGCTCCGGCCACGGCGGAATTACTTCGCGACGCCCCGACTTTTTCGAGCGGCATTGAGAAAGAGCTGGTGACGCCCACGGGCGCGGCGATTGCGACAACGCTTTCGACGCGCTACGCGGAAATGCCCGCGATGAAGCTGAAAGCGATTGGTTACGGCGCAGGCTCGGCCGATTTGCCGCAGCAGCCGAATGTTCTGCGACTGATGATCGGAGAATCGGTCGGCAGCAATGCGGAACAGCATTGGGACGCGCCCGTCGCGGTGATCGAGGCGAATTTCGACGACATGAGTCCGCAAATTTACGGATATTTCGTGGAACAGGCGCTGGCCGCAGGCGCCCTGGATATTTTTTCGACCGCCGTGCAGATGAAGAAGAATCGGCCCGGCCAGTTGGTGACGCTGCTTTGCGAGCCGTCGAACGTCAAGCGGCTGATCGATTTGATTTTTCGCGAGACGACCACGATTGGCATTCGCACGCACGAAGTTTGTCGGCAGACGCTGGCGCGTGAATCCGTGCCGGTGGAAACGCCCCTAGGCACGATTCGCATGAAAGTTTCCCGCTTTAACGGTACTCTGCTGAATGCCGCTCCTGAATATGAAGACTGTCGGCGAATCGCCGCGCAACACGGTCTGCCGCTTAAGCAAGTTCTTGCGACAGCCAACTTTCACTTTCAGAAATTGGGCGAAGCGGCAAAATAATCCATGGCCAAACCCAAGTTTTACATCACCACGCCCATTTACTACGTGAACGCGCGCCCGCATCTGGGTCACACGTACACCACCATCGTCGCCGACACGATCGCGCGATACAAACGTATGCGCGGTTACGATGTAGTGCTGCTAACAGGCACTGACGAGCACGGACAGAAAGTGGAGCGCGCGGCCAAAGCGGCGGGCGTGTCGCCGCAGGAATTCGCCGACCGCATTTCCGCCGAGTACCGCGCGCTCTGGAAGGAACTCGATTTGCCGGTGGATCGCTTCGTTCGCACCACGGAGCCGCGTCACGAACGCGCGGTGCAAATGCTTTTTCGCAAGGCGCAGGATCAGGGTTACGTCTACAAGGGCGGCTACGAAGGCCAATACTGCGTTTTTGACGAGATGTACGTCGACGAGCCGCTGCCCGGGAATCTGTGCCCCGAGTGCAAACGCCCGACGGAGCGTGTGCGCGAAGAGAATTATTTTTTCAAGCTTTCCGCGTTTCAGGATCGGCTGCTTGAACTTTACGAAAAGCAGCCTGATTTCATCCAGCCCGACACGCGGCGCAACGAAGTGCTCGCGTTTGTGCGCGGCGGGCTGCGCGATCTTTCGATCAGCCGCACTTCGTTTAAGTGGGGTATCCCGTGGCCGGGCGAGGAGAAGCATATTTTTTATGTCTGGTCGGACGCGCTGACAAGCTACATGACCGGCGTGGGTTACGCCGACGACGAAGTGGAATTCGAAAAGTATTGGCCCGCCGACATGCATCTGATCGGCAAGGAAATTCTGCGCTTCCATGCCGTCTACTGGCCTGCGTTCTTGATGGCGGCCGGCGAAGCATTGCCGAAGCGAATCTTCGCGCATGGCTGGTGGCTCTTTGCGGACGAAAAAATGAGCAAGTCGCGCGGCAACATGCAATACCCGCAACCGATCGCGCGCGTTCTGGGAATCGATGCGCTTCGGTATTTCCTGCTCCGCGATATGGTTTTTGGGCAGGACGGAAATTTCAGCCGCGACGCTCTCCTGACGCGCTATAACTCCGACCTCGCGAATGGTCTTGGCAATCTGACCAGCCGCACGATCACCATGATTGAGCAATATTTAGGAGGGCGCGTTCCCGCGCGTAATCCGAAAGAGGAAAATGATCGCGACAGGGAAGTTGCGGAACTTCAGCGCGGGACTTGCGAAGAGGTCTTGCGCTATTACGAAGCGTACGAATTTTCGCGCGCCCTCGAATCGATTTGGGGCCTGATCGCGGAAATCGACAAATACCTCGTCGAATTTCAGCCCTGGGTGCTGGTGAAGGAAAGATCGAAATGGGGACGTCTGGAAATGGTTTTGTACACGGCATACGACGCGTTGCGCGTGGTGACTTTGCTCGCGCATCCAGTCTTGCCGCATGCGACGCAACAAATTTGGGAACAACTGGGTCACAGTACCTCGCTTGCGAGCGAAAGTCTGTCGCCCGATTTGTCGCCTGGCCAAAAACGCGCGGCGCACGTCGGCAAGCCCGAAGGCGTGTTCCCGCGCGTGGATAAAAAGGAAGCTTTCGAAAGGATTGAAGCCATGGAAGAAGAAATTCGCAATCCCGCATCACAGGCAGCCGGCGGTGGCGCGCAAGGCGCGGCAGCACCTGCAACAGCAGCGGCGGCTGGTCCCGCGAAAATCGGCATCGAGGATTTCGCGAAAATCGAGATGCGCGTCGGCGTGGTGAAATCCGCCGAGCGCGTGGCCGGAGCCGACAAGCTTTTGAAGTTGCTCGTGGATATCGGCGAAGAAGTTCGCCAAGTCGTCGCGGGCATCGCCACGTCGTACGCACCCGAGGATTTGATTGGCAAGAAAGTCGTCGTGGTTGCGAATCTGGCCCCGCGCAAGCTCCGTGGAGTGGAATCGAACGGCATGATCGTGGCCGCTTCGGTCGCGCCCGATGGCCGGCCGGTTCTTTGCACATTCACGGAAGATGTTCCGGCAGGCGCGCGCCTAAAGTAAAAGGGCCGCACAAAAAAGGAACCGCGTTTGGAGATTATTGACTCGCACGCGCATCTGGAGTTTCCGCAATTTGACGCTGACCGCGAAGCGATGCTGGCCCGCGCGCGCGAAGCCGGCGTGAGGACGATTCTCGCGATTGGCAGCGGCACGGCGTCGGATCGTCTGGATGCGGCGATTATTTTCGCGGAAAAGTACGATTGGATTTACGGAACCGTTGGCGTTCATCCGCACGAATCGAAACTGGCGACAGATGAGTGGTACGAGGAGCTAGCACGACTGGCAAAACATCCTCGAGTGCTCGCTTGGGGCGAAATCGGCCTCGATTATTTCTACGATCATTCCCCACGCGAAGTGCAGCAAAGCGTTTTTCGCCGTCAGCTAACCCTGGCGCGCGCCGCGAATTTGCCCGTGGTTATTCATTGCCGTGACGCCTGGCCTGATTGCCTGCAAATTCTGGAACAGGACTGGCGTACGAGCGGCCTTGGCGGAATTTTTCACTGTTTCACAGGAACGCTCGCCGAAGCCCGGCAGGGGATGGACATGGGCTTCGTGATTTCGTTCTCGGCGAACGTCACATATCCGAAAATGAAGCATTTGCGCGACGCCGCGGCCGCGCTGCCGCTCGACCAAATTCTCGTCGAGACGGATTCGCCCTTTCTGCCGCCGCAGCGCATCCGGGGAAAGCGCAACGAGCCGGCCTTCGTCGTAGAGGTAGCGCAGACCTTGGCGAATGTGAGAAACTTAGCGCCGGATGAGGTTGCGCGAGTTACGGCGGAAAACTTCCGCCGGTTCTTTCATCTCGCAAGCGGGCATCTTGCAGATCGGGTGGAGGGTTCCACGCATCAGTAGCCGCCGGAGGGCGCCATCGCTGTCCTGACTGTTCGCGAAATCTTTGACCTGGTGCGTGATGATCTTGCTCTTGTGGAGCAGGAAATCGCCGCGCAAATGGGCGAAGCCATCCAGCCGATCGCTGAGATCGGCAGCTATTTGCGCGAAGGCGGCGGCAAGCGGCTGCGTCCTGCGCTGCTGCTGCTCGCGGCGGGCGCGTGCGGTTACCACGGAGAGAGCGCGATTCCGCTGGGCGCCGTGGTGGAGATGATTCACAGCGCCACGTTGATTCACGATGACGTGATTGATGGCGCGAATACGCGCCGCGGGCGTCCGTCGACGAATGCGCGCTGGGGCAATCACATGAGCGTGCTGGCGGGCGACTGGCTGTACATGCAGTCGTTCAAGATTGCGTTGCGGGCACGGAACTTTTCGGTACTCGATATTTTGATTGAGCTGACGCAGAACATGGTCGAAGGCGAGTTGCTGCAGCTCACGTGTCTCGACCGCATCGACTTGACCGAGTCGGAGGCGATCGACCTTTCGTATCGAAAGACGGCGTGCCTGTTCAGCGGCTGCGCGGAGCTGGGCGCAGTGCTCGGCGATGATGATGTGCGAACGCGGAACGCGCTCGCCGAATATGGGCGGCAGGCGGGGCTCGCGTTTCAGCTTGTCGACGATCTCCTCGACTTCACCGCGTCATCTGAAAAACTTGGAAAGCCCGTGTTGAGCGACCTGAAGGAAGGGAAAGTGACGCTGCCTTTGATTTTTGCGCTGGAAAACGGCGCGGGACACGATGGACATCCAAGCGGCCGCGACTTGGTGGCGACCGTGCTGCGCGAAAAGGGGTTTCAGAGCGTGCATCCCGAGCAGATCACTTCGCTGGTGCGCAATTCGGGCGCGCTTGAACATTCGCGGCAACTGGCAGTCGAATACGCCAATCGCGCGAAGGCCTGCCTTGATGTTTGCAAGGACTCCGAGTATCGCCGCGCGCTGCTCTCCGTCCCGGATTTTATCCTCGACCGCGAAAGCTGACGCACTTCTCGCGTCATCCTAAGGCGCGTATTTCGCCAGCAAGGCCCCCGACTTGGTTCTTTGCACTTTTCCAAAAACTTTTCAAGAAGCTGCTAGTAGTGGAAGTGATAGCGCAGCTCAACATAGATTTCCCGCGGATCGTTCCAGTGAAATCCCCCGAACGTTAAGCTGTTGTCCGTCAGCAAGTGGCGATTCGTCACGTTGAGTACCGTGAGCGTTGCCGAGAAATTCTCACCGAAATGTCGGCCCAGCGACAGATCGATCGTCGTATGACCCGGCAAGTACAGATTCGGCACAGTTGGGGGATCGAACTCGCCGTTCGTGAAACCCGAACCGTAGTAGACGTTGGTGGAAGCAAATGTGTTCCACGGCAGAGTGGCGTCAAATCCGGCGTTGAGTGTGTTTCGCTGGTCATGGTCGAGCGGGAAATATCCCGAGGGCGGCGAGAAGTCCGTCAGCCCGCCGGTGATGGTCCCTTCTCCTTCGGCGATTTGATTGGAGTAGGCCAAATGAAACTGAGCGCGATTCCAAAGGCGCGGCGAGCGCAGCGTCACTTCCCATCCGCGGATGAGCGCCTGTTGAATCGTCAGCGGAAAAAAGATGTCCGAATTGCCCACATTGTTGTGATCAAAAAAGTTTACGGCCCGCGTCTGGAAATTGTCGGCGTCGATGAACCACCCGCGGTAGGGAATAGTGACGCCGAACTGATGCTCCTCATCACGCTCCCCATGCAGCGGAATGAATCCCAGGTTCTGCCCGGTGACAAATTGCAGCAGCGGCCCCGACGCCGTCAGCAGCGGAGGCGCTTGGTAGTAGTGTCCGTAAAATGCGTGAAACACCCAGCGGATACGCGGAATCAGCACGGACACGCCCGCTCGTGGACTGGTGGCGCTTTCGGTGATCGCCCCGGAGAAATACGACTGACGGACGCCTCCGAGCAACGTTAGCCAGGGGGTGACCTGAAACTTGTCCTGAACCCACAGGTCGGTCGAACGACCATTCGAGCTCTCCGGCGTGCGGAAGTTAGTGTTGCCGCTGTTATCGTTGAAGATCAATCCGAATGTTTCGTTGTCGCGCTGCGTGAATCCATAGATGCCGAACTGCGCGTTGTTTTTTGCAATGTTCAGGTCGAATGTCGCTTGGCCGCCGGCATAGCTGGACGCGCGATTGTCGGTGGTCGCGGTCGGTGTGTCGGCGGGATTGCTCTCGTAATTCGCGCGATTGAAATGATAAAAGGGCGACACGGTCAGCAGCATGTTCGAGTGGACGGTGTGCACCCAGGAAAATTCCGCGAGCGCGTCCGATTCATGTTGGCCGTCGCGCAAACCGCTGCTCGACGGATCATTCGGATCGTACGGGATCTGGTAATAATCCCGGCGCAGCGACGTGACGAAACGCAATTGGTCTCTTGCATCGGCGTTGTACATCAGCGAACCGAATCCGCCGAAACCATTTTCTGCGTCGTGGTAGACGGCACTGACCGGCGTTTGCAGGCCCAGATTGCTCCGGTTGCTGTTCAATCCGCCGAAGTATGCAAAGCGGTCCGTGTGCCCGCCGAAGTTGATCTGATCATTTGTCTGGTAGAAATTGCCGAAGCTGGTGATGATTTCGGCGTCGTTGTTGCGCTCGAACCCGCTGCGCGGCACGACGTTGAAGACGCCGTATGTACGGTCGCCGTAACCCGCATCGTAGCTGCCGCGCATCACTTCCAGGTAATCGATATCCTTTGGGTCGATTTGGGGGCCCAGATTGCTGGCGATATTCGTATTAGGTATGGGGACGCCGTCAATCAGCCAGCTCACTTGATGGCCGCCGCGAACGTGCAATTGGTCGTGCGTCACGTACGCGCCCGGAACATAATCCGTAATCATTTGCAGGCTATTGGTCCGATCGGCGCCCGGCGTCTGCTGGATATTCTCCCGGCTGACCAGCGTCGTCGGAGTCACTGATTCGACGGTCGCTGCTTCCGTTTCGCCGCGCACCGTCACTTCCTGTTTCACCGTCGCAAGCGGCAACGGGATGTGATAGATGGGCGATGAATCGGAAAAAACCGTGATTTTTTGTTGCACCGTTTCAAAGCCGGCCTGGCTGACGGTGATGACGTAATCTCCCACCGGCACGGCGGAGAAATTGAATTCGCCGTTGGCGTCCGACTTCATCGACTTGCTCCAATCGGATGCACCGGCTTTGATCGTGACTTCCGCTCCAGCGATTGGGCGGTGCTGCGGATCGTGCACAATTCCTCGAACGGTCCCAAATATCGTGCCGAACGCAGCGCACGCGCAAAAAAATAAAACGAACGAGAAAACGGTGAAGCGGAACAGACGCATGTCTGGCCTCCTGAGCCGGCTAGTACTTTTGTCGCGCTAAATTGGGCGTAAAAAGTTACAGCCGCGGAGGTTCGAATGGAATGCGGTAGAAACCGGAAACGGCGTGCCGATAATCAGCGGCAAAAAGCATCTCCGCTGATCGAGGTGCTGGCAGCAAAAGAGCTGCTGACAATTGAGTGGGAGGCAGCGGGGACGCAAGCCCGTAGTCGATATTTTTGTTCGAATTGCACTTCATCGCGCATGTTGACGAGCCGCCCGCGCCTGAGCAATTCATATTCATGGCGCGTTTATGGGCCAGGCAGCACATCATCGTGCACTGTTGCGGAGCGCAAGCGTAGCTGCGGGCGACAAGCGCGAGAGGCACGGCAAGAAGGGCGAGGATGAGGCTGAGAGATTGAATGCGCCGCGACATCGTCTTCCTATGAAATCGGAATCCTATCAATGCTAACACGATCCGTTAACTGCGCCACTTTGAAGTACGCATAAATCGGGCGGCCGGATTGTTATTTCGATTCTTTCGGGCTACGCTCGCGGTGCGATGCTTCCCTTCAAACTGATTTATGACGATGGCTACGATCTGCATTTGGGCGCGCATGTTTTCCCCTCGCAAAAATACCGGTTGGTGCGCGACACTTTGCTGCGCGAAGGTTTGGCCGAGGAGAGCGATTTCATTTCGCCCGCGCCTGCAAGCGATGAGGATGTTCTGCGCGTGCATTTTCCGGAGTACGTCCACAAATTGAAAACGGGCACACTGAATTACCTCGAGATTCTGCGCATGGAAGTCGCTTACTCAAGAGAACTGATCGATGCCTGCTGGCTCGGTGCGGGCGGCTCAATTGAAGCGGGAAAGCGCGCGCTTGCCGACGGTTGCGCAGCGAACATCGGCGGTGGTTTTCATCACGCGTATCCCGACCACGGCGAAGGCTTCTGCGTGATTCACGACGTGGCCATCGCCATTCGCCGCTTGCAATTCGAGGGCGCGATCCAAACCGCGATGACCATCGACACGGACGTGCATCACGGCAATGGCACGGCGGCGATTTTCGCAGACGATGAATCCGTCTTTACATTTTCAATTCATCAGGAAAATAATTATCCGTATCCCAAGCCGTCCTCGGATTTGGATGCGCATCTTCGCGATGGCATCGGCGATGCGGATTACCTTGCGATTCTGGATGCGCATTTGGTACGAGCGCTCGAGATGTTTCGGCCGGACTTGATTTTTTACATCGCGGGAGCGGATCCGTATCGCGAAGATCAGCTTGGGGGGCTCGCGCTGACGATGGAAGGTTTGCGGCGGCGCGACGATATGGTTTTTGACCACGCACGACGCCACCGGGTGCCTATTGCGGTAACACTCGCGGGCGGCTATGCGCGGCGCGTCGCCGACACGGTGCGCATCCACGTAAACACAATTCTCGCGGCCCGCGACGCCAAGCGCCAGGAATCCGCGCACGGCTCGATGTAGCCGCGACGAGAGCACAAAGAACCATTCCCATCCGTTACGCTGACGCTCCGCCCTTGATGCGCATTCCGTAGAACGACCTATAGACGAAGAAGAACGACACGAGGAAAAATACGGCGGAAAGGATATGCGTCAATCCGCTTCCGCCCCTCTCTGCCGTCAGTTGCACGCCGAGCGAGACCGCCAGCAATCCAAACAGCGTGGTGAATTTAATCACCGGATTGAGCGCGACGGAAGAAGTGTCCTTGAAAGGATCGCCGACAGTGTCGCCGACGACCGTGGCATCGTGCAGCGGAGTTCCTTTCTGTTTCAGCTCGACTTCGACGATTTTCTTCGCGTTGTCCCATGCGCCGCCCGCATTGGCCATGAAAATCGCCTGATAAAGGCCGAACATCGCGATGGAGATCAAGTAGCCGATGAAGAAAAACGGTTCGAGGAACGCAAACGACAGCGCGGCAAAGAAAACCGCGATGAAGATGTTGAGCATTCCTTTCTGCGCGTATTGCGTGCAAATCTCGACGACTTTTTTGCTGTCAGCAATGGAGGCGCTCTTGGCGCTTTCGAGATGGATGTTGGCCTTGATGAATTCGACGGCCCGGTACGCGCCAGTTGTTACCGCCTGAGTGGAAGCGCCGGTAAACCAGTAAATCATGGCGCCGCCAGTCACAATCCCGAGCAAGAAGGGAGCGTGGAGCAGGGAAAGCTTGTCAACATTGACCGTAATGCCATTGGTCAGCGTCATGATGATCGAGAAAATCATCGTGGTTGCGCCGACGACGGCCGTGCCGATTAGCACAGGTTTTGCCGTGGCTTTGAATGTGTTGCCCGCGCCGTCGTTTGCTTCGAGCATTTCCTTGGCGCGCTCAAAATTCACGTCCATGTTGTAATCGATTTTGAGTTCCTGCTTGATGTTCGGGATTTGCTCGATCAGGGAGAGCTCGTAAATGGATTGCGCGTTGTCGGTGACAGGGCCGTAGGAATCGACGGCAATCGTTACGGGACCCATTCCGAGAAAGCCAAATGCCACCAAGCCGAATGCAAAGACCGGCGCGGCAATCATCAGGGAGCCAAGTCCGAGTGTGCTGATCAAGTAGCCGATGGACATCAGGAGCACCATCGTGAGTCCGAGGTAATATGCGGAGAAATTGCCGGCCACGAAGCCCGACAGAATCCCGAGCGAGGCGCCGCCCTCCTGCGCCGAACGCACTACTTCGCGGACGTGGCGCGACTCGGTGGAGGTAAAGACTTTCACAAGTTCGGGAATGATCGCGCCGGCCAGCGTGCCGCACGAAATGATGACCGACAATTTCCACCACTGCGAAGTGTCGCCGCCAATGTCGGGAATAATGAAATAGGAAATCAGGAACGTGAGGGCGATGGACGAAAGCGACGTGATCCATACCAGTGAAGTCAGGGGAGATTCGAAATTCATCTCCGTGGCATTGCCGAAGCGCGCCTTCGCGATGGCATCGTTGACGAAATAAGCGGCGCCGCTGGCGACCAGCATGGCCACGCGAATGATGAAAATCCACACCAGCAGTTGCACCTGGACAACCGGGTTTTTTACGCCGAGCAAAATGAACGCGATGAGCGCCACGCCCGTGACGCCATAAGTCTCGAAACCATCGGCGCTGGGTCCTACCGAATCGCCGGCATTGTCGCCCGTGCAGTCGGCGATCACGCCAGGATTGCGCGCGTCGTCCTCTTTAATTTTGAAGACGATTTTCATCAGGTCCGCGCCGATGTCGGCAATTTTGGTGAAGATTCCGCCAGCGATACGCAGCGCGGCGGCGCCCAGGGATTCACCGATGGCGAAACCGATGAAGCAGGATCCCGAATAACTTCCCGGCACGAAGAGCAGAATAATGAGCATCATCAGCAACTCAACGCTGACCAGCATCATGCCGATGCTCATGCCCGCGCGCAGCGGAATTCGCGAAATCGGAGAAGGCTTCCCGGGCAGAGCGGCAAAGGCCGTCCGCGAATTCGCGAAAGTGTTCACGCGAATCCCAAACCACGCGACGCCGTAACTGCCGGAAATTCCCAGAATGCTGAAAGCGAGAATGATGATTACTTTTATTGCCGTGTAATGAAGCAACACGCCAAAATATAAAACGATGATCACGGCAATGAAGGATTCGAGGAGGAGCAAAAATTTGCCCTGCGTGATCAGGTACGTTTTACAGGTTTCGTAAATCAGCTCTGACATTTCGCGCATCGAGCGATGCACGGGCAAGTTTTTCAGGCGCACATACATCGCCATTCCGAAGACCAGCCCAAAAATGCAAAATAAAATTCCCCAAAGGAGCAGGTTATGCCCATTCACGCCGAGGAAATTTACTTGCGACAAATCGGGAACCTTCAGGCTCGCTTCACCGCCGCCGGCTTCCGGCGACGATTGAGCGTGAGCGGCGGCCGCGCTGAGAAACGTGAGAGCCGCGCTGGCGGCGCCAAACTTCATCAGTTTATGCGTGACTGTATTCGTGATTCTGTTGGTGATTCGGCCTCGTAGCGACGAAGCGCGTGCGAGCCACTTGCGCATCAGAAATCCTCCCGTGAGCGTCGGCTCACACGTATGAATCGATTAGTCCATGCTTCGAGTGACATTCTTCCTCCGGATGATTTCAGACCCCCTTCGGGGAGCCTATTGGTAAAATGCAGACAGGATTTGAAACAAACGTTTGTAGCAGGATTCGGTGCATTCGTCAAGAAATTGGCTAAAGTCGGCCGAGGGAAGCGAGACGGAGAAATAGGAAAACTAAGAGAAATGTAGTTTCGCAGAAATGCCTTGCTGTTGCGACTAGCAATGAGTGCGGTCGTGTATTTTGTGCCGCTCGGGACGGGCGCAAGGGAGTGCCTGTATCCGTAGGCGGCAAATGCCGAACTGGTCAAAACAGCACAGCTAATCCGCATTGCCAGGTTCATGCTGGGGAAGAGGCGACCTTTATGAGAAGAGTTGGAATTATAGGGACGACAGTCCTGCTATTGCTTTTCGGCGCCACTTCTTTTGGCTACGCCCAGCAACAGCAAGACCAGAACAAGCAACAACAAAAGCAGAACAAACAACAGCAAAACCGGAACACGCAGCAGCGCGCCAAGCCGCAGCAGCAAAAGCGCACTACCCAGCAGCGGGCGAGGCCGCAACAAAACCAGAACAAACAACGCGTCCAGCA
>Ga0307374_10009881_pt1 | contig 13970 bp, 15 predicted proteins | sample OX3MG_FD_202532 | JGI IMG/M metagenome (GOLD analysis project Ga0307374, IMG submission 202532) | Soil microbial communities from Risofladan, Vaasa, Finland - OX-3 | ecosystem: Environmental > Terrestrial > Soil > Coastal area > Acid sulfate soil | place: Finland: Risofladan, Vaasa | collected... | reverse complement strand
TGGGCGACGCTATATACAGCTTCCCCAAGTCTCCGATGAGGGATGTTGATGCAGCGAAAGAGGCCAGGCCCTTCGAGTCTGTCCCGAACCCCATTAGTTCGATCGCCGTCATGACGGTGAAGAAGATACCTCCAAAGATCGCGACTCCGAGGATCGCCATCGGGATTCCGCGGCGTGGGTCTTTCGTCTCCTCTCCGAGTGTGGCGGACGCTTCGAAACCGGCAAACGACAGGAAACCAAAGACAACGCCAAGGAAGAGCGTGCTGAAGCCGACTCCGCTCGGGATCGTAAACATGTTGAGGGTGAAGTGAGCCCCGTTCGGAGCTGAACCTGAGGCAACGCGGACCAAGACGGTCACGCCTACTACCAGAATCAGGAGCGTCGTGACGATCTCAACGCCAAGCAGGATGGTCATCACCCGTTTGATTGGATAGAGTGCAAGGAACGTGACGAGGGCCAGTGTGAGGAGCGCCAGGATCCACGGTGCAATGGTCGGGGTCTGGTTCCATACGCCCAGGTTCATTAGAAGATTACCTGCGAAAATGCCAGCCGTGACAGCGGTCACGAGCGTCGAACCCGTATAGGCCGCCATCATCGACCAGCCTCCAACGACGCCGGCGCGCGGCCCCACCATGGCGCCGGTAAGACCGTAGACGGAACCGGCGGTGTTGAAGTAGCTTGTGCTTCGAACAAACCCATACGCGACAAGCAAGACGGCAACGGTTGCCAGAACGAAGGTCAGTGGCACGGCTCGTCCGACGGTCGTTTCAGAACCTTGGGGGTTGATGTTGATGGCGAGGCTGGCACCCATCGCGGCCAGCGACAGCGCCAGCGCACCCCAAAACGGCAGTTCGCGGCGGAGCCTCGATGAACCCCCGTCAGACGGACCTCCCTCAGGTGCCGACTGATGGACCGATTCGATGACCGATGCCATGGCCAAACCTCCAACCCCTTCGGGTGCCCTGACTGGCTGCGATGGGACGGGAGTGTAGGAGTGCCTGTTGAGGCTTGTCAAGAGATTGGTCCGACCATTTTATCAGCGCTAGCTCGAAAGGCAGCCTGCGCGAGCGCTTGGTAGCCACGTCCAGGTCTATTGGTCTGGCCTTTGTTGAGACTCCTTGACCCTGATCCAGTCTGCCCCGCCGTTACGGGCGTGCGCAGCGGCTTCCACCGAAGCGGCGAGGGGATCCCCGCTGAGGATCGCCGCGAGGATGCCCGCATGCTCGTTCAGAGGAATCTGGGCAGAGGTGTGCACTTCGCTGGATACGTAGATCTGTGTGTGCAGGCGGATGGGGTGGGTTCGGACGGAAAAGCTCTCGATCAGGGCCGCGAGCAGGCGGTTTCCCGATAGGGCCGCGATATGGGCGTGGAACGCGATGTCTGCCTCGAGGTAACTCTCGGGCGTCGTCGAGTGGACGATCTCATCAAACCTGCGTTGCAGCTCCTCCCGATCGGAGGGGTCCGAACGCGCGGCGGCGAGCGCGGCCGCGGCCGAGTCCAGGACGGCGCGCACCTGAAACATCTCGAGGACGTCCTCATCCCTGAGCAGGCGCGAAACGAATCCGGTCGCTTCGAGGATGAGGCGCGCATCCAGCGTCCGCACATACGTCCCGTCGCCCTGGCGGCTATCGAGTACACCCAGCAGCTCGAGGCTGCGGATCGCCTCGCGGACGGTACTCCGAGACAATCCTAGACGGCGGCCGAGCTCTCGTTCAGTTGGCAGTCGATCGCCTGGGCCGACCTCGCCCGAGGTGATGATTTCGACGAGTTGCTCCAAGGCAAGTACCCCAGCCGACGCCCACCGAGAGTTCTGGGCACTGCTTTCCGATGGCAACTCCACTCGCTCCTAAAACGCTTCACCCGTAGGATCGTCGGCCTGTCGCCCGCCGGCGAAAGTCGATTATCAGGCTGCTGCGTGCGCGGCGGTGTGACCCCACTTCCCGCGACCGCGACCAAACTCGACCTCGGGGTCAGATGTAGACGGTCTTCCCGTGTCACTCTTGACACGAGCCTTGCCGCCGTACCGCGTCTGACGACTGACGAGCGGGCAAACGGACAAACACCACGCACGAGGATCGGCCGGCCCAAAGGGACCGCGTTGGAGCAGGAGAATCCCGCCAGCTTGATATGCCCGTTGGCCCCGGACGATGGGCGCTCCATTGGCGCTCGTCTTCACCCCACTAGAAGAGGCGAGCCGTGTTAGTAGCTGTTGCGACGGCAATAGTTAACAAGGGTGCGAAAACATCTAGCTGTGCGGTCACTGCAACTAATGCCACATCACCTCTTCTACATCTGTCCCGCGTTGTCGTCACCGTCGAACTCCAAAGCGTTCACTATCAGCGGAGGCCGACGCTTGCCATCGACTGATCCCAGCGATTCCGCCGTCACTGTATCCGAGGTTCTTGTAGTTATCGGATCGACCGAGTGGCGCCAGAGACCTCGGTCCGCATCGGGACGACCGTGAAGCTGGGATAAGCGGAAAACCACGCGTCACGAATCCACGCAGCGCCGTCAAGCCCTCACGGGATCGAAACGCCAAGATCGGGCGGCTGTCGCTACCCAAAGGATCGCGCCCACGGACCAGCCCATCCTCAAGGCACTCGGGGCGTTCGACCGTGACGACCGCCCCGCGGCCCCTTTACTACCTCACAGCCGTCGATCTGTCGCGCTGTCAAGCAGCGGCCTTGGAACTTCTTGAGTCGACAGCGCGACATCACATGAACCCACCACGACGGCTAAGACTCCCTCTCGAGCGCATTGGCTGATCTTGCCATCGAGGATCCGACTCGCAGACCTTGCGCGAGGCACCGACATGGGCGTCGGCTCATGGTGTTCCGCGACGAGTGCGGCGAGGATCGCGATAGAGTCCAGCGCACCTGTCGCGCAAGACACCTGATACCACGCCGGGACGCTTCCCGTGCGCCGACGCGACCAGCTCGCGGCAGGACAGTCCTTCGAGCTCGAAGTATTCGGCGCTCACATCCTCACGCGCCGCACCAAACACGATGCGATCGATTCTTGCCCACAGACAGGCGCAGGTGCACATACCGCAAGGCTCCAGGGTGCAATACAAGGAGTGCCCAGAGAGGTCAAAGGTCTGTAGATCTTTGCTCAGAGTCCGAAGGGCTGCGACCTCCGTGTGCGCAGTCACATCCGAACTGGCATTCATAGTGTTATAGCCGGCGTAGACAACTGCGCCTTGCTTTGTTACGACTACTCCGACCTCGCCGTTGCCAGTGCGGATGCCTTCCTCAGCTTGCGCGACCGCCATCATCATCATTCTGGCGTCGACATCGGCGCCGCTATCCAACATCCCTGACTGGATCTCCAGGCAAGCCCTGGCCTGACATCTCTCGATCGCATATCAGGCGGAATGCAACCGACCGAGGCGACTGATCCTCCTGCGAGAGTGTCACACCGACTTCATAAACGACGCGCTCAGGAAGCGTCGGAAAGGACATTGGCGGAAACCGTACTTGATGACTCGTCCCAGGATGCAGCGATTCGGCCTTTGAGAATAGTCGAACGGACTCCGCATCCAACTCCAAATCGTCCGCGCTTAGAGATTGTAAAGTATCGTCACTGATGAGAGTTCGGGGAATTGTGTAGTTCCAGACGATTTTATTGGCCGACCGCTCTCCCAAATTCGTCGCGAGTAGGTTGACAATCACTGGGTCGGAAACTCGGGACTGCCCGTTCCACGTGGGAACGACTGTGCAGTCGGCGGAGTCCGTCGGCCGAGCGTTGTGCCGAAATCCGCGTTTGTGTTGTCCGGGCGATGGGATAAGGGTCTCGCTAGCGAGCGCCTCTCCGCTCAACCTGAACTGGATTTGGGCACGTTTGGACAGTTCCCGTCGCAGTTCTCGGCCTTCGTGGAGGATGGCCCAAGCGGCGATTGGAAGTCCGAAAAAAGCAGCAAGACTGCCTGCCACACTGATTGCTTCGAGGCCAGTGATTCCTGTAACCGGTCCGTTCAACTCTCTGCTCCTCGCAAGGAGGGTGACTGAGCCTCGAGAGCGTAGCGCAGCGATGCGACCAAATCACGAAGCGGCGCGTGTGTAGGTAGCCTCCCGAATCGGCAGCGGGCACGGTACATTCGCCGGATGCGAACGGTCCCGGTCGTGCCCGAATAGAGGACTAAGCGTTGAGCGAACTAGTGTTCGATGGGCCAACACGCTCGTTCGTTGGATCCGCCAAGACCGCCCCAGCGTCGCTCGCCTCGACAGGGGCACATGCGGAAGATGCGCTCCTTCCCCGGTCGGCTCACGCACTCGTTGGCCGCCAGTCGGACCTTGAGGCTCTCTCGCACCTGTTGGCACTCGATCGCCAACCCCGTCAAGTTGGCATGCTCACCTTGTTCGGGCCAGGTGGATGCGGCAAGACGACCCTGGCCCTCGCCGCTACAAGAGAGCTGTGCCTCCGCGAGGCGTGCAGTGCCACGTTTGTGGCACTTGATCAGATCGCCGACCCGGCCTTAGTTGTGAGCTCGGTAGCACAGGCACTCGGCGTGCCGGAAGCGACTCAACGCAGCCTCATCGACCTTATAGTCGAGAGACTCCGGTCTTCCGCACAAATCCTGATTCTGGACAACTGCGAGCACGTCCTCGATGCCGCTGCCGAACTCTGCGCCCACCTGCTGTCTGCGCCCTCAAGACTGCGAATCATCGCCACTAGTCAAGAGCGCCTGCGGATTACCGGGGAGACGGTATACCCGGTGGGTGCGCTGTCAATACAAGACGCGCGGTCTCTCTTCCTCGAGATAGCGCGTGAGTCGGTGCCAACCTTCAACCCTGGCACCACCGAGCTCTCCCAGGTGGATGGCATCTGTAAGCATGTCGATTGGCTACCGCTAGGAATTGTCCTGGCGGCGGCGTGGGCCGATACGCTCACCCCGTCAGAGATCGACGAGCAGTTGGATGAGCTCTGGGTCCGGGGCGGCCAGCAGAAACAGCGGTCGGTCGTCATGTCAGTCGAGTGGAGTTATGGCCTCTTGGATGCTGAGCACAAGATGTCCTCTGATGCGATCTCGGTGTTTGTTGGGCGAATCAATGCGCTCGGATTTGCTGCTGTCTCTGGAGTTGACGGTGTACGTGCTAGCCGTCTGCTCGCCGACCTCAAAGCCAAAGCCATCCTCCTAGTTATCGGTGAAGTCGGCGCGCTTCCTCAATACGTGATGCCCGATCACATCCGGCGCATCCTGATGTCAAGGCACGACGTCTCACGTTACGCGGAACGGCACGCAACCTATTTCTGTGAGCTCGTGGAAGCTGCTGACCCCGTGGTCACTATCAATGACAAGCTGGCCGGCACCTTTAAGAATCGGAACGATGTGCTGCAACTCCTCGATCGAGAGCTGCCAAATGTTCGGGCTGCTCTTGCCTTCTGGGAATCCCACAACCCTGAGCAGTTCACGCGACTAGTAATTGCGCTCGGAGCGTACTGGTCGATCCGTGGGCTACTGGCGGAGGCTCGACGGAATACCGAGGGGGCACTCTCGGTCTCCAACCTAGCCCCCATCGCACACGCACGATTGCTGGAGACGATGGCTGAAATCACGGTCCGAGAAACGCGCTCTAAAAACGCGATCACGGAGAGCCGGGACCTATTGATCAATAGCGCCGCATTGTACAAGGAAGGCGGGGACGACATCGGTTACGGACACGCGATGAATAACCTAGGCGATGTTCGCCGCATGGGTGAAGATTTCGTCGCCTCGCAAGCAGCGTATCGCGTTGCACTCAGAGTTCGTCGAGAGGAGCGGCTTCACGCGTCAATAGGTTTCACGTTGTCAAACCTTGCCCGGCTCGCGTTCGCCCGTGGACAGCCCAGACGGTCGCGCCGCCTGTTCAATCTAGCGGAGCTTGAATTCGATGCTGTTGCCCTCGACGCCGGAAAGGCTTACGTCAAGAGTGGTAGGGCAGCATTGGAGACGGCTGTCGGCGACTTCCGTAGTGCCGAAGCGGACATCCTGGACTTCATGGCCATCGAGAGAGAGATCGGCGACTTGCCGGGCCTCGCTGAAGCGCTCGAGCTGCTTAGCATCTTGAAGGACCGAACTGGTGAAACCAGTCGCTCGGCCACATTGGCTGCGGCCGCTATGAGCCTGCGGCGCGAGATGGGTCAGAGTCCCGGGGGCACGGGCAGGTCCGACGTAGGCTTACGCAGCGACGACGACCATGGAATCTCGAACTGGAGGAAGGAGATAGATCTCTGCCTCGGCGGGACCGTCCGCTGATCACGGCTCTTCCTAAGAGGACTGCAGACCAGACGCGTCGGCCGCACGAAATCCGATAGGTTAATCGAGGATCTGCAATGGATCCATCGGCCTGGTACGAACGCATTCATTGACCCGACGATTCCAAATGGTCAGGATCGGTGCCTCACATCCAGGGTGACTTAGGTCGATCGGCTAAGCGTTTAGCGATGTGGTCCGTGTCGATTAATACGAAATTACATGTTCCTGGTCACACCTCCCCAATTGGTTTCGTGGCTTACAATACCAGCATCTCCCCCGAATCAGCACGTGCTGTGCATCGACTAATCGGGTGCGGGGGTTGAGTTGCATTGACTCATCAGGTGCGTCGAAACGTCACAAAATCGGTCGCGATGTCGGGCGTGATGATACAAATTGAGTCGATGGTACGTGTGGCCAAAGGCGGCGTACGCACGGCCGTGCAGTCGGGGACGAGTCGTCGCATCAGCGTCGGCGATGTCACCGCGCTGCATGGCAGAGCTCACTCGGCGTCAGCGCAGCAGGTAGCCGCGCAAGCGGGCACACTGCCAAACTCACTCGTTCATGCAGCAGGCGTCGTCGCTGCATCAGTCGGCTCGTCGGCCTCGCGTCAGCGGTGCTGCGGCGCATGCCGAACGCCGACCGCGGCGATGGTTCCTCGCGCTGCGCGGGCGAGACCGCAGCGTCCATCAGCGCAGGCGGCACGCCTTTGACGGAGAACGAGTTGTGCAGCGCACGCGTGATCCGAGACAACCGCACGTGAGCCTGCCTTCCTCTGGGCCACACGAGGCGGCGATGACCGCCCGGTTCGACCGCGCGGCATGGGTGCTCGCTCCAGACGTCCTGCGTCTCAACCACGGCTGCTTCGGCGCCCTTGCAACGGTGGTCCGCTTCTAGGGCGTGGAGCGCGGTTTGTATCGCCGCATCTCCGGGTGCAGGCGATGTTGGTACTCGCGCACCCTCTCGGCGTTCCGCCCCCAGCAGAGCTCGCAACGACAACGCCCGCCCTTGTAGCTCGCCAGCGTCCCGTGCTGATCCATGCGGCGTGGCGTGCTGCCGAGCGGGTCGCCGAAGTGTTCGAATCGGCGCTGATGGAAGGAGCAATAACGGCTCGGTGTGCGCGGTGACGTGGCGCAGGCTCTGACGGCGCATTTGTACTCCCAGGGCATCGCGGCCCCGGACGCCCTCACGATCTGGCGAACGCGTTCTCGCGAGAGCCCGATCACAGCCCCGATCCCTGCCAGTGTTTCGCCGGCATTGTAGCGCTGCAGCACCTCCATGTCGCGGCGGGCATTCGCGGCGAGCTGCAACGTGCACAGCCGCATGGCGGCGGGGGCCGGCCGCGCGAGAGTAGCCTGCTCCCGTCGAGGATAACGCCAGGCGCGTACTACGGGCGCGCTTGCGGCCTTGCCCTGGAAGGTACAGCACCGATATCATCTAAAACGATATAACCGATGTTCGATCCATCCGCCTTCTCACTGTGGAGAGCAGTGACGGTTGCCGAGCGGAGATACCGGAGGGCCCAAACGATCTCGCGTGCATCGGAGCATCGCCACGCTGGCGGAGCAAGTCGCCTGCTTCTCTGGCCCGACGAGTTGGTGTGGCGTTGCGAGGTTTGCTCATATCTGCGGCGGTGCGATCGCCGGCCCGAGTTCTGCCTGGCGTGTGGCGCGAGTCCCGACAGGTTGGTGGGACGTTCAGGTCTCGAGTGGCGTCGGCACCTACGCGAGCGGTCGCCCTCGAAGGAGGGCACATGACGGCTGCGCCCTCGACGCGTGAGCAACCTGCGACGGCGCTGGTTTGGGGCGCAGCTGACGGGGTTCTTGCGACAGCGCTCATGAGCGCCGCGATGCTTCTCGCCAAGCGCTCGGGCGCCATGGGCGCAATGCCGCCCGAGAAGATCACCGCGAGGTTCCTCAACTCCGCCCGGATCCCCCGCACGGCGGAACAGCAGGATGCCCTGGCGATCGTCTTCCACTTCGCCTTCGGTGCCGTCGGCGGCGCTTGCTTCCGGCTCGCCGCCGCGCGGATCCCGGCGCCTGCGGTACCCCTGGGCATGGCATACGGCACAGGGATCTGGGCTGCGAGCTACCTTGGCTGGGTGCCGGCCTTGCGGATCATGCCGGCCGCCGATCGCGACCGTCGCGGCCGCCAGTTCGCGATGATTGCCGGCCATCTCGTGTACGGGTCCACGCTCGGCCTGCTCTTCGCGCGGAGGCGGTCGCCCGGACCCTTCCCCGCGGTGGAGCACCGTACGTCACTGCTCGATACTCGCGCGTGTCCCACCAGGTGCGGCCGCTTCAGAACAAGGTGGCCACAAGCATGATCGACGCCGCGGCCATCACCATTGTGGCAAGCCAGACTAGGCTGTTGCTCCAGAACCCACTGCGATGCTCGTTCATTACCCGACGATCACGGGCAAGCAGAGCGATCAGGACGAGGATCGGCGGGGCGACCATTCCGTTGATGATCGCGGTCACCACGAGTGCCTCGATCGGGTTGATGTTGAGGAAGTTCATCGCCAGCCCACCGACGATCGCAATCGCGATCAGCCCGTAGAAGCCCGGGCGCGCGCTCACCTTCTCGCTCAGACCACCGCGAAAGCCGAAGAACTCCTTGACCGCATATGCCGAGCTTCCCGTCAGCACCGGGATCGCAAGGAGGCCGGTGCCGATCATGCCGACGGCAAAGAGGACAAACGCAAACGGGCCGGCCAGGGGTCGTAACGCTTGTGCAGCCTGCGCCGCGCTCTCAATGCTGTCATGACCCGACCCGTGCAGCACGGTGCCCGAGGTGAGGACGATGCTGTACATCACAAGTTGCGAGAACAACATACCAATCGTGACGTCGACACGAGCGGCCTTGAGTTCCTTGCGAGTGGTCCCGCGCCGTTGCTGCTCAGTGTGGGCTCCCGCAGCCTTCATCTCGTCGACCTCGCTGGAGGCCTGCCAGAAGAAGAGATAGGGGCTGATCGTCGTGCCCAAGATGGCCACTACAATGCCGAGGTAGCCTTTGTTGAACTCAAAGTGTGGCGTGACTGTGGCCTCGAGGGTCGGCAGCAGCTGCGGATGCACGACGAACACCGTGATGACATAGGCGAAGAGGGCGAGTGTCAAGTACTTGAAGACTCGGAAGATGATGGAGTACGACAGGCGTAGCTGCATGAGCCCGATGAGCAGGGCCACCGGGACAACCAGCCACGCTGGTTGGATACGACCGCCGCTGAGGAGCGAACCGCCGGCGGCGACCGCGCCGAGATCGGCGCCGACGTTGATGGTGTTGGCGCAGAAGACGGCGAAGATGCAGGCACCGACGAGCGCAGTGGGAAACTTGCGCCGCAGCGAGACGCCGAGCCCTACTCCTGTCTGTAAGGCAATCCGTGCGCAGGTTTCCTGGACCGCGACCATCAGAGGAAAGGTGAAGAGGGCGAGCCAGAGGGTGGCGAGTCCAAATTGGCTGCCCGCCTGAGAGTAGGTGCCGATTCCTGATGGGTCATCGTCCGACGCGCCCGTGACGAGCCCTGGGCCAAGCAGTTGCAGGAATCCCTTTGGCCCCTGGCGAAGTGCCTCGCCGACACCGCTTCGGCCGGCTGTTGGAGCACCAGTTGCCGCCTCATTGCCCAGGGCCTTCGCCACTTCTTCGACGCTCGGCTCCTCAACGACATCGGTGAACTTGGCGGCGAGCACACGTACGGGATCAGGACTCTCGTCCTGCACCGATACATCGGGAGCCGGTGCCGCCATGCCAGAATGATGATACAGATGCTGTCACTAAACTGTAGTGCCAGATGCATCGTCAAGGGGCGGTCCTCAATCCTTTTTTCGATGACCGCAGCGCCAGTCGACTGGGCTTTGGTCCGCCCGTTGATGCGTGTCGAAACGCCGTCGTGGCATCAAACGAGAGCGCTCACATCGCTCTCGTTAGGTTAGTAGCGGTTGCGATGTGTGAGGCCGTTGTCTGCTCGAGGCCGACGGGCGCTCTCACCGCCCAGGCACAGAACGACGCTGCAGGGCACATCGCGGCCGAGGGCCGCCAAGGACCGGGCACGCGTTATACCCGGTCCCCGTTGGCAGCCCTCAGTAATAGTGGGCCCGGCCGCCGATCGCGTGTCCGGCCATGCCGAGCAAGGCGAGGACCAGTCCGATCACAACGAGGATGACCCCGATGGTCCAGAGGACCGGCACCCCGAGCAGGAGCCCGAGGATGAGACAGATGACGCCCAAGATGATCATGTGTCACCCCTGTCTGAAGTTTGGCTACGAAACTACGAGATGGCCGATCACGAGATCGCGATCAGACCGGTCGGTCGTCGATCGTGGTCGTGGTCGTCGGTCCGCGCCGATAGCCGGGGCCCGCCCACGAGGACCAGAAGACCAGCGACAAAAGGACGCCCAGCCCACCGACGATCATCAAGATGATGCCGATCGTGTGCAGGTCGACCCCGGTCGCCGTGACGTGGATCGCAAAGGCGAGCACGGCACCTATGGCGATGAGGACGATGCCCACTCCGATACCCATGTGACTGCCTCCTTGTAGTGCGGCTGCTACCTCTGCTTACTATAGCAGGTGTACCATCTCATTACAACGTCGGTATCAGATATTAGCCATACGCCGAGGCGGGCGGCCGCCTGCATAGGCCGTGGCCATCCGCACCCAGCGCGCGTTCGCCGAGGAGTGGAGCGTCGCCGTTGCTCATTCGGGACGTCTTTGCGTGCTCAACATGATAGTGCTGATATAATACTTGCATATGACTCGCGCCGTGGACGGAACCCTCCGAGGGAGGCCCGCGGCGTCATCCCCGACCTTGTGTCTCCATCACCTCACCGGCGATGTCAACCGGCTCTTCTTATCCATAGCCCTGATCGCCGGGTGCTCTTCGCGCTGCTCGCGGTTCTGGTCGCGATCCACCCGGCGCCATTCTTCTTCGACAGACCCCTCGAGGTCGCCGTGCAATCGGTCAACGCGCGGCCCTTCGCGTCGTTCAACTCGTTCGTATTCGCCCTCGCCGGTCTGGTCGGCGTCGCCAGCGCTGCAATGATCGTCCTTACGCTTCTACTGCGGCGCGCCGCCACGCCCTTCGTGGCCTCTCGGCCATCTATTCGGTGCTGTACAACGTCGTGAACATCATCATCCACCAGCCGCGTCCGACGGGTGTGCTGACCACGGCGCTCGTCGTCGCCGCGGGAATCAGCGGCATCGATGTGGGTGCGCACTGGCCGAGCGATGTCGGCGGCGGGTTGCTCGTCGGCCCGGCGTGGATCTACATGAGCCTCTCGCTGGGCCGGCTCGCCAAGCCGATCTTCGAGAGCCGGCGCACGGGAGCAAAGTGATCGCTAATCTCACGGCACGAATCGACGGGCAGATCGGCGACGTCATCGAACGTGCGAACACACGCCACCACGCCCGACGCCTGAAGCGCAACGGCTGGGAGCGGGCGTTGCGCGGGGATGGACGCGGTTGGGCGAGTAGCGAGCCGATTCGTGAGCGCAACCGTCTCGAGGTGTACATCGACGGGGCCTCAGCACTCCCAGCCATCGCCGCCGCGGTGCGTGGTGCCCGATTGTTCGTGCACATCGCGGGCTGGACCCTGAATCCCGACTTCGGGGTCGAACGCTATCCTGCGGTTGTCAGCCTGCGAGACCTGCTCGCGGACGCGGCAGAGCGCGTCGACGTTCGAGTCCTGGTCTGGGCGGGTGCACCGATCGCGGTGATGCATCCGTCGCGCAAGGAGGCGCGGCAGCTCCTGCACCACCTCGTCACCGGTACTCGGATCCACGGGGCGCTGGACGCTCACAACCGCCCGATGCATTGCCACCACGAGAAGCTCGTCATCATTGATGGCGAGGTGGCGTTTGTCGGCGGCATCGATCTAACCGATCTAGCCGGCGACCGGTTTGATGGCGCACCGCATGGCAATCCCGCACGCTTGGGCTGGCACGATGTGGCCACCTCACTCGCTGGGCCGTCGGTTGCGGATGTCGCGTCACATTTCGTGATGCGCTGGGAGGCGACAACCGGCGAGCGGTTGCCCAAGACGCCGGCGCCGGCGCCCGCAGGTCGGAGCCGCGTGCAAGTCGTTCGGACCGTTCCCGAGAAGACATACCGGGCTCTTCCGCGGGGCGATTTCGGCATCCTGGAGGCGTATACGGGAGCGCTGCGCCGAGCCCGTCAGCTCATCTACCTCGAGAACCAGTTCCTCTGGAGCGCCGAAGTGGTGGCGGTGCTGCGCGAGAAACTGCTCCGGCCGCCCTCTGATGACTTCCGCCTCTGCCTGGTACTCCCTCTGCGACCCAACAACGGCAATGACGACACACGCGGTCAGCTTGCCGTGCTCCAGACGGCAGATCGCCACCACCGTCTGCTTGCCGGCAGCATCGGTCCGCTCGCGCCACAGCGGCTGGGGGTCTATGTGCACGCCAAGGTGGGTGTGATCGATGATCAGTGGCTCACCGTCGGTTCGGCCAACCTCAACGAGCATTCCCTGTTCAACGACACGGAAGTCAACCTGGTCACCAACGACGCGGACCTGGCTCGGAGCGTGCGCGAGCGGCTGTGGAGTGAGCACCTCGGTCAGGACTGCGCCGGGCGACCCCCACTGGAGGTGATCGAGACGGAATGGCGCCCACTGCTGAGCTCTTCGCCGCCGCGACTGACTGCGCTTCGGCCAATTCCCGCCGTGTCGCGCCGGTCCGCGAGATTGCTCGGCCCGCTGAAAGGCCTCGTGGTTGACGGCTAGCTGTAAGCGTTCGCGAGGTTGGTAACACTCACGCCGCCTGCAGCTGAGCGAGACGAGCACACGGACTGAGCCCTTCCAGGGCGCCATGTGGAGCACTTCCCAGCCGACGTCGCGGTGCTCGAGGCTGTGGTCACCGTGAATGCCAGCCACGTCATCGACTACCACACCGAGGACGTCGCCGCTGAGGTGATGCGGATCACAAGCGGCGAGGGTGTGGACGTGATCATGGACGCACTCGGTCCGAAGAGCTTTCGCGTCGAACTGGCGACTGCTCCGTGCTGGAGGCCGCCTCGTCGCGTACGGCGCGTCGCAGGTGCAGACAGGTGAAAAGCGCGACATCATCGCGGCGGTGCCGGACCGTGGCCGCATTCCCCTTCTCGACCATGCCCTGGTGGAAGGGACCAGCAATGACGTACGAGAACCGCGGAGTCTTCGGGCTGAACTTGAAACACTGGTCGGACCGCGAAGGAAGCCGGGCACGGATCGTGACGCCTCTCCGCGGGCTTCTCCAGAGCGGCGTCATCCGCCCGGTGGTCAATTCCACGTTTCCATTCCACCGCGCTGCAGACGCGCACCGCCGTTTGATGGCGGGAGCCAACATCGGCAAGGTTCTGCTCATCCCTACCCGACTCGAAGCGCTTGGCGGACCGGTCCTCACTCCGAGAAGACCGCTGAGCAAAGCCGGTTGCGGCTGGGGCTCGGCAGAGGCGCATCGACGCCGGCAGGCATCAGACACCCGGCCTTCTAGAGGTAGCTGCTCGGCGTGACCCGCGCTCGCGGGTCGCGTCCCGTAAACGCCACGAAGCGCTCCCAGTCGTTGGCGCCGGGAGGTGGCGGTAGCTCGGCGCCAAAGGGGGCACCGGGACCCACCATGTCCCGGAACTCCTGCTTGATGAAGGCGTGCGCCCCACTCAGGGCTGGCGCGGCGAGGGTGGAGGCGAGTCGATCTATCTGTCCAGTGGCCCGGGCCAGGTCCCACGCGTGGGCGGCTAACTCGAGGAG
>Ga0307374_10009878_pt1 | contig 13974 bp, 17 predicted proteins | sample OX3MG_FD_202532 | JGI IMG/M metagenome (GOLD analysis project Ga0307374, IMG submission 202532) | Soil microbial communities from Risofladan, Vaasa, Finland - OX-3 | ecosystem: Environmental > Terrestrial > Soil > Coastal area > Acid sulfate soil | place: Finland: Risofladan, Vaasa | collected... | reverse complement strand
AGGAGGAGATCGTCTCCGGCTGTCTGGCCGGATCTGGGCCCAAGGTCGTCCTCTTGCACAGCTGGCCGGTGGTGGCGGCGGAGGCCCTGCCGGCCATTCTCTCCCGGCTGCTCAGTGCCGGAGTCGAGTTCGCGACTCCGGCCGATTTGGAATCCTAGGTCTCCCCGCCGGAGCAGGTCAGCTGGGCAAGGAGTCCAGGTATCCGGCGAAGCCTCCCATCGCCCGGGAGACGACCCGGCTACTGGTCGTGACCGGGATCCGGCCAGTGCGACAGAGACGCTTGCCGGACAGGCTCTGGGCTAATCCATGGTCTTCTGCGAGTGCTATGGGAGGCACCCCGCCGGCCCCGAGATAGGCGGCGGCGGTCATGCCCATGTTGGCTCCGTGCACGTGGTGGTGCTCATCTTGGGATTGATAGCGGGTGCTGAATTCCTGGGCAACGGCCGGCGAGCGCTCCGACCAATCGACTACCTGCACTGTCCCCAACACCGCTTCGAAGCCCCGGGCGGCGTATTCCAATTGCACGGTGAGCCAGTCGGGCGGAACCGTGCTGTCAGCGTCCGTGCTGGCCAGCCAGACCTCCTCAGGAGGGGTTCTAGAGGCCCACTTGAGAACCGCCTCGAATCCCGCCGCCCGGGCGCGGCCCACGTTGCGGGCGCTGATTTCGAGGGTCTGAAAGCCGCGACGTCCCCGCACAGTGGCCGCGCTGCTGTCCTGGCAGTCGTCAAGCACGACCACTGCCCTGGTGGGCAACACGACCACGTCCATGGCCCGCGCCAGGGCGTCGAGACAAGCCGGGAGGAGGGCCTCTTCATTGCAGGCTGGCACCACCACGCCTACCATCGAGATCACCATCTTTTCAGCTCCGATCCGTGGTACCCGGCACGCCTGTCGCTTGCGCCACCGACTCCCCCTTGGCGGCGCCGCCGGCGCGCTGAAGGACATCGATCAGAAAGTCTTCCTCCCGATGACTGGCGAGCAGGGCCAGTCCCGGCGTGCTGCGCAGGGAGCGGTGGACGGCGTCGCCGGTGAGCGGGTAACCCGCCACCGGATGGCGCCAGTGGACAGCGACCAGCGTGCCCTCGAGCTCGAGCGCTGCCAGGATCCGTTCGATGACTGCGCCCAGGTCATCGCCATCTAGGTAGTAGAGAAACTCGGAGACCACGATCAGGTCGAAGGTGCCCCCCGGCCACTCCGCGGGCAACTGGCGCTGCTCAACTTTGACGTGGGTCTGGTCCGCTAGGCGCCGTTGGGCCCGCTCCACCGCGGCTCCGACCGCGTCCACCGCCAGCAAGGAGGCGCAGCGGGGGGCCAGCAGGCTGCTCAGTCGACCGTTGGAGCAGGCCGGCTCGAAGACTCGCTGGTAGCGGGGCCGGGGCAGGCTGGCCACCGTCAAGGCGTGCTTGCGGCGCTCGTACCAGCGCGTTTCGAAGCCCCAGGGGTCGGGGTTGGCGGCGTAGAGGCTCTCGAAGTAAGCCAGTTCCAAAGTGGCGTTGTCGCGTCCGCGCGTCCCGGTCACCGCCTGACGTTACCAATCAATGCCGCACTCCAGAAGTCGTCGCCCGTGATCGAGGAGATCTCTCTCGCCGTGACTCTGGCGGAGGTAGACGGTGAGGTCAGCGACGCGGCGAGCGTGAGCTGGGTCGCGGGTCAACGGGCCGGCGCCCAAGGCGCGTCCCACGCGGGTCAGGATGGCGGTCGCACCCTCCTCGACCACGGACCGGGCGCGTCGCGCTATCAGGGCCGCTCGCCCGCGCTCGTCTTTCGGGTCTTCGTCAAAGGCACGAGCAGACTCGAGGAGGACGGCGCGCATGGCGACCACGGCTCCATCGACAGCCCCCAAATGGGCCAGGGCGTGCGGGTCTAGCTCCCGTTTGCTGGCGGCCCTGGTCAGGGCTCTGGCTACGCCCAGGGAGCAGCCCATCCAACAGGCTGCCACGCCGGCTGCTCCATGCCAGAAGCCGGACCGATCCAAGTAGGCGCCCGCGATCCCCACCGGAACCGCGTCAACGCCCGCGAAGCGCACGTTGCGGCTATCGCTGCCCCCCATCCCCAGGGCGGGCCAGCTGCCGTCGACCGCCTCGACGCCCTCGCGATTGAGCATGACCGCGAAGAGCTGGCTTCCTGCTGGGGTGGTGGCGGTGACCAAGGCGGCGTCGCAGGCCCCAGCTCCACTGCAGTAGGGCTTCTCGCCGTGAAGCAACCAACTGCGGCCATGGGGCTCTGCGGCCAGCCCCGCCATGCCCGGGGGTTGGGCCGCCCACACCCCCCAGAGTTGTCCCGGAGTCACGGCTGGCCCATCCAACTCGGCCAGGATCGCCAGCGCGTCAGCGTGACCCTCGGCCAGGCGAGCCAGGACGCAGTCTGCGCTCCCCAGTGCGACCAGGGCTTCCAGGCGCTCTGGCGTGTGCCCGGCACCGGGAAGAGGCAGATCGAGCAACCCTGATTCGAGCAGCTTGTGGGCGGCTCGGCCGGCAGCCTCGGGGTCACCCATGCCGCTTAGGTCATTGGCCTGGGCCCAGGCGCGAATGGACTCGCCTGGAGGCGGGGCTTTCTCCACTCCTAGGTTAACCACGACCAGGGCCGGACGGTTCGCTCCGCCCTGATCTCGGCTGGCCATTGCCGTGTAACGGTCCAACCCGTAGACGGGTTAACCAGTCAGACGCGGCACCATCCATCAATTTCAGGACTGCCGCCAGTGACGGAATTCGGTCTCTGGAGGGCTCGACATGATCGTTCTGGGGCTCATCTTGCTCATCGTCGGATTCGTTCTAGCGATTCCGATCCTTTGGACCATCGGTGTGATCCTGCTCCTAATCGGGCTGGCCCTTTGGGTCCTCGGAAGTGTCGGTCACGCAGTTGGGGGCAGACGCCACTACTACTGAGCAGGAACTGACCGCTCCCGCCCCTCCGGCACGGGCCGGGAGGGGCGTCCGAGACGGCTTCAGGAGGCCCGCCGGCGGCTTGCGGCCGGGCGTCGGGCCGGCGCAGTTTTTACCGACCGGGCAGCCGTCGGTGAGGCGCTCGATCGGTTGGCGGCGGGTTTGCGACCCGGACTCGTCTGCTCCACCGCCTTCTTGAGGGCGGCCATCAGGTCGACCACGTTGTCGGCGGGGGCAATCGGGCGTGCCTTGGGCAGACTGCGCTGTTCGCGCTTGGCCTCGACGACTTGGAGGAGCGCCTCGCGGTATTCGTCCTGGTAGCGCTCGGGGTCGAAGCTGGTGGTCAAGTTGTCGAGCAGGGTGACCGCCATGGAGAGTTCGCGCTCACCCACCTCCGCCTTGGCCTCAGGCAGTTTGAGGGCCTGAGTCGAGCGGATCTCATCTGGCCAACGCAGCGTGTTGAGGATGAGCACGTCCTCCCGGGCTGACACCTTGCAGAGATGCTCGCGCTGCCGGAGCGCGATCTTGCCGACTGCGCTACGGCCGGTCTGCTCAAGAGCCTGGCGGAGCAGGGCGTAGGGCCGGACGCCGGACGGCTCCGGCTCCAGATAGTAGGCCTGGTCGAGGTAGAGCGAGGCGTCGATCTCAGTGTCGGCGATCACCTCGAGCACCTCGATGGTGTCGGTGCTGGGGAGGGGAAGTAGCTCCAGGTCCTTATCGCTGATCTCCACGAACTCACCCCGGGACACCTCGTAGCCTCGCTCCACCTGATCCCAGGGGATCAGCTTTTCCTCCTCAGGGCACCATCTCCGGTTTTGGATGGGACTGCCACAGGAAGCGCAGAGCATCCGAAAGGACACCCCGCCCGACTCGGTGGCTCGGTACATCCGCACCGGGATTGCCACCAGTCCGAAGCTCACCGTTCCTCGCCAGGTCGCACTGGGCATTACTTCCTCCCGCTGCCAGGGCCGTCAGAGCGGCTCGGCGACTTTGTTGAGTCCTGGAGCTTGGGAAGACGCTGCTTCCCGTTCAAAACCGGCAGGAACAGATCACCACGTTGGGCGACCCGCTCCAAGACCGTCTTCAGGTTGTAGCGACCGGGTTCCAGGTTCTTCAACTCCTCCCACTCGATCGGCGTCGAGACCGGGGCACCCGGAGCCGGCCGTGGGGAGTAGACGGATGCCAGAGTCTTGCCGATGACGTTTTGGGTGTAGTCGATCCGGACCAGTCCCCCGCGTGCCTGCACCGACCAGGTCTGGCTGACTAGTTTGGGGGCAGCGCGGGCCACCTGTTGAGCCAGCTCGCCCACCCAGTCCCGAACCACCTCCTGGGCGGGACCGCGGCGCAGGGGCACGTAGATGTGGAGGCCGGACTGGCCAGTCGTCTTGAGCCGGAAGTCGACCTTGAGGTGATCGAGCCCCGCTTTGATCAGGTGAGCCACCTCGACGGCTCCCGCCAGGCCCACCTTGGGACCGGGGTCCAGGTCGAAGACGGCCCAGTCCGGCAGCGTCGGCTTGTCTCGCCGCGAGTGCCACGGATGGATCTCGATGGCGCCCTGGTTGGCCAGCCATACCAAGGCGGCGGGCTCCTGCACCAGAGGACAGATCGTCGCCGTGCCCGGGTGGGCCTCCCAGCGGGGTAGCCACTTGGGTGCGCCGTCTGGGACCGCCCGCCGCCAGAAGCTCTTACCCGAGATGCCGTCGGGAAAGACCTGGGTGACGATCGCCCGGTCGCGCAGGTGGGGGAGGAGATAGGGAGCGATTTGCAGGTGGTAGGCGATCAGGTCGCGCTTGGTGATCCCCTCCTTGGGCCAGAGCTCTTTGTCCAAGTGGGTCAGGTTCACGGTGCGCGCCCCAACCCGCAGGGGACCGCCCCGCGCCGGCAGGTCGGCCAGTGCCGCCAGGGCCTCCCCGATCTCGCCCGTGCCTTCCGCCTCAGATGCGTTCTCTGCGCCGGATGGTCGCCTTCCCGAGTGCACCGGTGCGACCTGTACATCCTTTGGACTGATTCCCGGCTCTCTGATGCAGGCCTTGGGGGGCACGTCGGGCCGGAGCACGCGGAAGGATGGCTGGCGCAGCTTCTGGGTGACCGTCCATCCGGCGTGCTCAACTTCGCAGACGAGCTTGGGCTTGGCCCAGACCGCGCCCCGGTCGGCGGCGTCGGGGTTCGGCCAGGCCGATCTCGAGCTGTGAAGCCGGTCCAGCTGAGCCCGCAATTCCTCCAACTGGCGGTCGGAGAAACCCGTCCCGACCCGCCCGGCCGGCACCAACTCGCCCTCCGCATACACGCCCAGGAGCAAGGCCCCGATTTCGCGGCGACGACCCCGGCCCGGGACATAGCCGCAGATGACGCAGTCCTGAGTGGGCCTCACCTTGATCTTGAGCCAGTCGCGAGTCCGCTTTCCGGTGGCGTACAGAGACTGGGCTCGCTTGGCGATGACACCTTCCAGCTCGAGCTGCCGCACCTGCTCATAGAAGGCCTCGCCCTTCTCCCAGACCTCGTCGGCGTAGCGGACTCGCTGGTTCTCGCCCAGCACCGACCTCAGCGCCTGTTTGCGTTGCTCCAAAGGCAGGCCGCGGAGATCACGCCCGTCCAGGAAGAGGAGATCGAAGGCCATGAAAACAACTGCCTTCTCGGCCGCCGCCTCGACGGCATCTCTAGGCCCCAGCTGAATCCGCTTCTGCAGGTCGGAGAAGGACGGTCGCCCAGAGCGGTCCAGGGACACGATCTCGCCGTCGAGCAGAGCACTGCTGGCTCGGAGCAGGGCCAGTGACTCTTGAAGCTCCGGATACCGGGCGGTCTCGTCCCGCCCGGAGCGGCCCTGGAGGGTGATTTTCCCGTCCTCGAGGTGGAGGAGGACCCGGACCCCGTCGTACTTGAGCTCGAAGAGCCACTCGGGGTTGTTGAATGGCGCGTCGACCAGCGTGGCCAGCATGGGTGAGCTGGTGGCCGGAATCTTGCCCGAGGGAGCCCGCTCGGTGACCGCCTTGAGTGCTGCCGATCGCCGCGCCCTAACCGGCTCAGTCGGAGCGCCTGCCGCCACCTGATCCAGGGTGCGTCCAGTCTTGACCGAGGTTTGGGTCAGCCCCTCGTCGCTGTCTCGGGCATGCTCGTCCTGGCGCTTCACCAGGAGCCATTGGGGCTTGTCGGCAGGTTGGCCGTGATCCATGCGGATCAGGCTGAAGCCGCCCTGGAGCTTCACTCCCTCCAGACGGAAGTCCAAGTGGCCCTCACGCAGCCCCTGTTCGGCGTCGCCCTTGGGTCCCTTCTCCCAGCTAAAGGTGCCCATGTCCCAGAGCAGTACCGTGCCCGCGCCGTAGCCGGAGGGGATGACGTCCTCGAAATCGCCGTAGTCAACCGGGTGGTCCTCGACCTGGACCGCCAAGCGTCGCTGGCGGCGATCCAGCGAGGGCCCCTTGGGAACAGCCCAGGAGAGCAGCACGCCGTGGTATTCCAAGCGGAAGTCGTAGTGGAGCCGGCGGGCCCGATGGAGTTGAACGCAAAAGCGGTGACCCCTGCTGAGCCGGGTCCAGGTGTTGTTCTGCCGGGCTCGCTTTGGGCCAGCTACGGATCCGCCGCTCGGTTCCGGGCTCTGGCTGAAGTCTCGCTTCTTGCGGTAGGTGCCGAGCTTGGTGCTCGGCCGGGCCGGGTTGTCCGGGGCAGGGGCGCGCTTGCCTTTACCGAGTGATCCGGCGCCCGAGCCGCGATCCGCCATCGTCATCTCCCGGTCGGGGCGTGGATCGACGCGTCGGCCAGGCCCCACCGCAAGGCCGACGTGCCAGTTCTAACGCTTCTGAGGCGTCGGCGGTTCGCCCGAGCAGGACGAGGTTCTTCGCCGAGTGCTAAGGAGGCCACTCGCCGAGGCTCAAGGCGGTCACCCTGGAGCGGCTGGATTCGCCCGTCTCCTGGCAGCAAGCTGCATAAGCGAGCGGAGGACTTGGGTGCTCCGACGGGGCCAACCACTTCTAAGCGGCACATTGGTACGACTGATTGAGTGGGCGATTTAGCCGGAGCCAGAGAACTCGTATCCAGAGCGACGGCCGAACCGGCCATCTACCGGCCCACGCATCAGGTTGGTGGGTGCTACCCGCCCGTGGCGTCGGAGCCGGCAGTCGTTGCGACGATCTGGCCCCCAGGACCCAATTCGGCCACCGAGCACCGGCACGTGCGAGCGCACCTTTCCCATCGTCGCGCCCGAGCGTTGACACTTGCCCTTGACCCCGATACCGTCTGGGCCGAGAGGGCGGTTGGCGCCTGCTATCCGATCGCTAAGTGAGCGAGGGCGGGAATTGACAGACGAGACTCCATCCAGTGGCGTCCCAGAGTCGGAAACTCCAGCATCCGGGGATTCCGGCTGGAGGCCGCCACCGGCGGCCGTTCCCGCTCAGGCTCCCCCACCCTCGGTGGGGGGCGTGTACAAGGTCAATGCCCAAGTGACCGCAAATCAGGCTACCGGTCTGCCCCTGGCAGGGTGGTGGACCCGTTTTGCGGGGATTGTGGTGGATGGCATCTTGTTCGGCATCATCGAGGCGATCCTCAACGCCATCTTCAGCGCTCGGAGCTTGGTTGAACTGATCATCATTCTGCTCGAGTTGGCCTACGTGACCTACTTCTGGACTAGCACCGGCTCGACTCTGGGTCAGATGCTGGTGGGAATCAAGGTGGTCGACAAGGACTCAGGCCACAACCTCAAACCATCGCAAGCCGTGGTCAGGTGGATCGGTCTGATCATCTCTGGTATCCCCATCTTCCTGGGCTACATCTGGGCCGCCTTCGATCCCCAGAAACAGGGCTGGATGGACAAGCTCGCCAACACGCAGGTGGTCAAGACGAGGTAGCTGTCCGCGTTCAACGGCATCCCGGTGCAGCAGCCCAACCCAGCTGCGTGGACAGCTTCCACGCAGCTGGGAACTGGGTCTCTAGGAGCGTTTCTGACAGGTACGGCGTCACTGAGAAGGAGGAGCGTGGCAACCGAGTCGGTCTTTCATTTCGAAAGTGATCGCCTGGAGTTACCAAGCGGGCCCGAGTACTACCACTGGGAGGAATCCTGTTCCCTCGTGCTGGGCTACCGGGAACCCGACAAGGAGCAGCGGATCCCGGGCCGGGGTTCCTTCGACCGCTGCCCCAACTGTGAGGAGATCTCGCCCGAGCCGAGCTAGCCGCGCCTTTTGCGTCCGCCGGGACGTCGGGACTGCGGATTCCCAAGGCCCCGATTCCAGACGGGCCATGGGGCCTCCTTCCGCCTGAGCCGGTTGGGCCTGGAGACTACCGCTGGCTCAGCCCTTATTGGCCCGCTGCGCCACTTCTTCCAGGCGCTCGCGATAGCCGACCCACCAGGAGCCCTCAACTGGCGGTAGATTGTCGTCGTCTGCCCGCCAGCCAACCTCCCCGTCTATCAGCTCACGAACGATGTCTGCGTGCCCGGCGTGGCGGTTGGTCTCGGCGATCATGTGCACCAGGATCCGATTTAACGTCACTTCGTTGTGCTCGGGCGGCCACCAGGGCACCCGTCCGGTGCTGTCGAGCGCCAGAGCCTCGATAGTGGCATCCGAATGTACCCACGCTCGTCGATAGAGGCCCACAATCTGATCTCGGGACTCGTCGGCGGTGGCCCAGAGGTCGGCATTCGGTTCGGCGTCGTCATCTAACCAGGGTAGTTTCTCGCCGAAAGGGCGGCCAAAGGTGTCACCGAAATAGAGTGCATCGATGCTGGCCACGTGCTTGACGAGTCCCAGCAGATTGGTGCCAGTCGGGACCAGAGGACGACGGATGTCGTATTCGGAGAGGCCGTCGAGCTTCCAGAGCAGGTCGTGGCGCGCCTGTTGCAGACAGGTGTGCAGGTCATCCTTGGGGTTGGAGATGGTCATGTCATGAGTATGCCATCCAAGAAGTCGGCCAAAAGGTACTGCCGTGGCACGTTAGGCATCGCGCCCCGCAGATGAACTCACCCGCTTTGCGGGTTGTGATCCAGGGCGGACAGGACGTCCGTTTCGGTGAAGTCATCGCCCTCGAATATCAGCGGCTCGCGTGAGTCGCGGGCCAAGGCATAGGCGGAGCAATCTCCAAGATTGAGGCCAGCTGCGTGCCCACTACCCCTGCCGAAGTCGCGATAGGCCCTCAGCGCGATGTCGGCGGCCTGCCGCTGGGTAACTGCAACTTCCGTTTCAGCACCGACCTCCACCTGGGGGCCAAGATTCTGACGTGGTCGGCCGCTACTTCCACCCGCCGGAGAGGGCGGGGGTGCTGTGCATCGATGAGACGTCCCAGATCCAGACGCTGCACCGTACCCAGCCGGTCTTTCCGATCCGACCTGGCCAGGAGGAGCGCCGGACACAGCCAATGTCCGGCACGGAACCGCCACCCTGGTAGCCGCTCTGGACGTGGCCACCGGGGAGGTGACAGGCCGCAGCTGCGCCCACAACCGTCACCAGGAATTTCTGGTCTTTCTTCGGCTGGTTGTCGGCGTTATCCACGCGGTCCCCTGCATGTGGCGCTGGACAAGTACGCACCCACAACAAACCGGAGGTCCAGGAGTGGCTGCATAGGCACACCCGCGTGCATCTGCGCTTCATTCCCACGAGCCCCAGGTGAATGAACTAGGTGGAGATCTGATTCTCGATTATCCACTACAAGGCAATCCGCCGCAGCGTGTTCCGCAGCGTGCCACATCTGAAGGGCGCCACCAGCGCTTCGCCGACGTCTGGAACGCCAAGAAGCGTCCCTTCGTATTGGTGAAGACCACTGACCAGATACTAGCCCGTACCGACCCCCAAGCCATTTCCGCCTTGTTGCATTGGCGCTAGCTGGACCCGCTAGGCAGTAGCAGTACCTAGACGCTCTGCGTCGGCCTTCTCGATGACGGAGTACACGTTCTCCTCGACCCAGATCATCTCGCCACCCAGCTCGATCCTGTTTTGACGATGGCGGGCCCAACCTTCGGCCGACGGCGCCAAGCGTGTGTCCCTTGGAAGTGTACGCAGGACTTTCTTCGCGCCGTGTCCCACCCTGCCGCGGCTCATCACGACCACCGACGAATCGGTCACTGCGATAACCCGCGGTTTGTTCATGAGTAAGAGCAGGTCCCAGCCGTCCCAAAGCATCTTCATAATTCGCGACTCTCTCAAGCCGGTGTGACCTGTGAATACGTAGCGAACGGTCTCGCCCGGAAGCAGTCGCTGTGCGCTGGAGAGCAGTTTGCCTGCCATAATCTTTCCCATCCCTAACATCAGACCCTGGATCGACCGGCTCCGCGGCGAACGCAGACACAGGTGTCCTAGTGGACTATACCGTATCTCCCCTTGACCGACTAGCCTGACGACGACAATCATGGGTCGGCTGCTCGTCGACATGAGTCAAGTTATTCCGCGAAAGCTCGCTTTTGTGCATACCAGCCAGACCCTTGCCGGGCGAAGCCAGTGTGGGACTGCCCACGACCAGGACCACGCGCGACGGAAGCTCATCCGCACCCGTCAAGTGCGACAGAATCAAGGCGCCTCGGAGCAACCGCGGCCATCTCGCGCCGCATGTTCACGATGCATATTAGGGATGCACATGGCGCGGCACCGCCGCACGGTCAGGATCCATCCAGTTACCGCGAACCGAGGGCCACGACACCCGAGAGCTCGTGGGTCCTGGGCCGGGAGAGGTGGATCTGGTCTCGCTCCGCCAGCATCTCGATCAGGTGTTGCCGGTTGAAGCCCTGGGTACGTCCTCTGGGCGAGTTCCAGCACCCGCCGGGTCTGTTCCAGATCCACCGAATTCGCCGGCCTCCGGCCGGGTTGCCATGGACCAGGGCTGCGCCCCATCCTGCCGGTACCCCGCCCTGAGCCTCCTCAGCTGGCGGTCCTCCAGTCCCAGCGGTCGAGGCCGAGCGGCCACATCCTGACCCTTTGCTCAGCTGAGTTCAAAACGATCTTGTCCTGCATAGCCGGACAGAATCGCTGAACTATTAGGGGCGGTCAGATTCGCTGAACTACAACACCCGGTGAGGGTAGTGGGTCAGTTTCAATGTCACTAAGTGGCAGCCCCCATGCACTGTGTGTTAGAGGGGCGCGTCTATGCTTCGGGGAATGCCAGATCAGCGGAGTTCGGGACCGACGAGGCTTTTGTTCAAGGGCAGAGGGGCCATCGCTGCCTGGGCGCTTCTGGCGCTCGACGTGGTTGGGAAGGTGACCGCGGCAGTCATCGTTGCGACCAACCTTCCGGAGTGGCTACGGGGCGCTTGGTGGGTACTATTCAAGTCGCCCTGGGGAGACGTCTTAGTACCGGTGCTTTTGATAGTGGCTCTGTGGTTCTACGCCCGGAATGGTTTGGCAGCCATTCGCAAGGACTTTGAGTCCAAGAGCGGCTCTGCTGCCAGAGTTGAAACACTCGCCACCATCGGGATTGTTACCTCCCGCAAGACAGGAGTGATTGACGCCTTCGCATCTAACAAGGTGTCGCGACTGCCGCTGGGTGACGGCCCCGTCGAGTCAGTCCGTTTCATCGATCCCGATAGTGGCGAGTACTTCACGCCGCCTCGCACAATCAAAATACCCGAGTCACTCCTTGAGTCGTTGCGACGACACTTGTACGGGCGAGAGCGGCCCTGTATCGACGTGATTCGAATTGATGGCCACGACCTTGAGGTGGAGGGGCACCATTTAGAGGGTGCCCCTCGTGCCATCAAGCTTAAGGTGCTACGCCGGAAGTAATGCCACGATCTCGTCTACGGTCCAAACGTGGTCGGTAACACCCGCTGCCATCGCGGGAGTCCTGGGGTATGGATTGGCCAGACTCTTGTGCGCTCGGCAGAAGTTGTAGTGCATGAAGTGGAGGCTGACCGCAGCCGCTAGGTTCTCCGCCTTCTTCGAGAACCCGTTGGTTAGTCGAGTGAAGCGGCGCATGCCCATCCGCATGGTCAGGTTCTGCCGCTCGATGTGGCTGGTAGTGACAGTTGCCGCATCCGGCGAGCCGCTGATACGGCGCTTCTCGGCTCGGAGCAAGTGCGACGGGCTGTACCGGCGCTCATTGGCCGGATCGCTCCCGTAGATCTTGACCAGCTGCCCGTAGTCAACGTCCGCTCCGAACGCTTCCTCGACGGCGGTGAAGTAGGAGACAAGACCGTCAGTGGTGAGCTGGGTCCGGTTGGCGATCCGCTCCCGTACATCCATCATGAAGTCGATAGCGGTTGGGGTGTCTCGCTCGCCGACCAGCCAGCTAGGGACCAGCTTGGTATCGGCATCCATCGCTACCCAGGTCCAAATGTCGCCGTACCCGAACTCCCCCTCATGCTCGGCGGGGACGTTGGCTTCCTTCGCGTAGCAGAAGGCCCAAATCTCGTCAGCTTCGACGCGGCGGCAGGTCAGCCCCCGGAGCGCGTCGTCCTGGTACTGAGAGCAAGCCTCGCCCAGCTCCACCAGGAGCTTGCTGACGGTGTTCTTGGCCACGCCCGTCATGCGGACTGTGGCCCGGATGGAGTTGCCCTCGACGAGTGCCTTTACCACCTGAACCCGTTTGGCTTGGGGGAGTCTGTTCATACTGACCATTATGCTTGACTAGATTGAGAAAGTCAAGCTAGGGCGTGTAACGTTTGGCCAACGTGCCCTCTTTCCAGCGGATAACCGAGCAAATTGGCGGGGAACCATCTAAGATCAGAGTGGAGGCAGTGGGAATTGAACCCACCCGGTCTAGTTTTGAAGACCTACCGGGCGCCTGCTGCCCCCTTGGCGGAGGCCCGGGGCCGGCAGTGCCGGCTCCGGGCTTTCTTGTTTTTCACGGCCCCAGAGGCACGTCTCCGAACGCCTCGTCGAGGTCGAAGTTGTCCGGGCCATCAAGGTCTGGGTCAATGGGAGCCCACACGAGTTCGCTCGAGTTTTGCCCGGGCTCGACGATTTGCACAGACGGGGGAGCGAGACGCCACTTGCCCACCGAGCCCTCGACCTTCTCGAAGCGGCCTTTGGCCCGATACATCTGCGAGGCGACCGTGTTGTAGTTGGATCGGCGTCCTGCCTCCTTGAGCTTGCCGGTGGTCCGAAGGGTCGCCACGATGTCGGCCACCGTAGTCTCCCCACCGCGATCCCGGATGATCGCCTCGCACGCGTCGGCGATCGACATCCCCGCGATTTGGGTATCGCCCGGATCGTCAGGGCCCGCGAAGCTCCTTACCGACATGAGCCCTGCCTGGATTTGGGCGATCTCGCGATCAAGGATCTCCAATTCGCGCATGGTGCCGTTCAAGCGTGTCTCCACTTTGGAGCGTCGGCTCTTTAGATCACTCGCCTTCGCTTCCATCGAGGCGATCAGCTGTGCCGCAGTGAGATCAGGGTCGGTCATTAGGCAGACAGTCTATCACCTACAGCCGGTACGTCTTGAACTCAATGTGGAAAAGTTTTGTGCCTAGCTGGCAATTAGGCAGACTTTGGCTCCCCAAGGGCATCCTGAGGCCCTATAATCAAAAAAGCCGCCGGGGAGAACTCCCGGCGGCCCTTGGTGTAGGTCGTCCAACAGTAGGATGCCCAGCTCGTACCTGGGAGACCCCGGCGCACATCCGGGCCTACACCCGTCTGCCACCCATTATAACCACATATAGCTGAATTATTCGTTCCGCGGCGTCCCCCACCTGGCCGATGCCGCCTTCTGGGCTATCTCTGAGCGTTCCTCAGCCGAGAGCTTGGCGGCTCTAGCCTTCCCGCCCTTCTTGCCCCCCAGCCTTCCCAACTCCACCGCAGCTGGGTTCTTCCCCTTATAGGGGTCATGGTCAGGATTTGTGGCTTCCTCTACGATTGAGACAGCTAGGCGGTTGAGATCGGCAGGCTTCCTTGACCGCTTAGGCATGGCTCTAGTCTACAAGCGATCTCAAATCGGGGAAATTCAAACTGACCCACTACCCCGGTGAGATCAAGCTTGACCTGGGCCGAACTCAGGTCTATACTTCACCGTCCGCACCGAGTCCTGGGACCCGGTGGCTGGTCAGCCTGTGAGGCCTGTCCAGCCTGCACCTTGACAATTGAAGAGTGGAGACGATTCTGCGTCCACATGCCCCTACAGGAAGGGGCCCAACAAATTCTTTGCAACCTTCCCGACTTCGGTCGGGTTGGTAATGACGGAGAGT
>Ga0307374_10009877_pt1 | contig 13977 bp, 15 predicted proteins | sample OX3MG_FD_202532 | JGI IMG/M metagenome (GOLD analysis project Ga0307374, IMG submission 202532) | Soil microbial communities from Risofladan, Vaasa, Finland - OX-3 | ecosystem: Environmental > Terrestrial > Soil > Coastal area > Acid sulfate soil | place: Finland: Risofladan, Vaasa | collected... | reverse complement strand
CTGTACCCGGTGCCGGTGTGGTGGGGCGGTGCGACCCCGGCGTCGGCGCGCCTCGCGGTCGACTTCTGCGAGGGTTGGCTGCCGGGCAGGATCACCTTTCCGACTTACGAGGCGCGGGTGGCCAAGATCCGCGAACTGTGCCTCGAGCAGGGCAAGTCACCCGTGATGGTCGGGGCGGTGCCGGTGACGAGCATCGACGAGACGACCGAGGCGGCGATCGAGCGCCTCAACGTTCCGGGTCTCATCAAGAACGCCAACGCCCAGAAGTTCTGGCTGCGACCTGAGTCAGGCGAGTTCACCCGCATCGAGGAGCTCGACGGCTCGATCCTCGCGGGCACGCCCGACGACATCGTCCGCGGCGTCCAGCGTTACCAGGAGATCGGCTGCGATCTGCTCATCTTCGACTTCCGGATGCGCTTTCCGGACTGGCTCGAGCAGATCGAGATCCTCGCCCGTGACGTGCTCCCGCGGGTCGCCCAGACGGCTCTCGCGAGCGCATGAGCGGGACTGGCGGCGGCGGTCCGGCGGGGCACGCCGTCGATACGGCGAGCGGGAGGCCGCGGTGAAGGTCACGACCCACACCCAGGTCACCCACTACGAGATCCAGAAGCAGCGCCGCGAGTCGCTCCTCGAGGAGTGGAAGGGCTACCACAAGACCGTCCTCAAGCGTGACGGCGTCGTCCTCCACGATGTGCCCTCCCGGCGCCTTCGAAGCGGGGTGTACGCCGGCCGGGACGGCGATCGGCCGACGATCAACCTCGATGCGGGCCTCCACGAGATCCCCGCCCGTACCACGACTACGATCCATCGTCACTCGTGGGACGCGATCATGTTCGTCGAAGGCGGCTCCGGTTGGACCGAGATCGACGGCCAGCGGCTCGAGTGGCGGCCATGGGACACGGTCTATCTGCCGAGTTGGGCATGGCACCGGCATGGCAACGATCGGGACACTCCGGCAGCCTACCTCACCTGGAGCGTCGAGCCGATGCTCGAGCAGTTCGGTGTGGCGATCCTCGAAGAGGGTGGCGACAGCCCGATCGAGGAGCTGCCCGATCGGCCGCACCAGGTCGAATCAGCTCCCGGCGACGATCCGTACGCGCGTCGCAGACAGCGCCTCGCTGGACAATCGGAGGGGTCCGAGAGCGGTCGCCTTATCACCCACTTCGACGATGTGCGGGGCCTCGTCACGAAGCGCGGGGCACGGAGCCTGTTCCTCGTGGACAAGTCGATCGGCTATCACACGGCGGGCCTGAGCGCGGTCATGCACGAGCTCGCGCCGGGCCTCTATCAGAGCCGCCATCGCCATGGAGGCGAAGCCTTCCTTTACGTCGTCTCCGGGCAGGGACACAGCGAGCTCGACGGCGTCGACGTTCCGTGGGAGGCCGGCGACCTCATCGTCGTCGACCACTGGGTCTGGCATCAGCATTTCAATGACGACCCGATGCGCACGGCGCGCCTCATCCGGGTCCATAACTTTGACGCCCTCTACGACATGATCCGGGTCATGCTCGACCCTCTCAACCTCTTCGAGGAGCTGCCCGTCCTCGATGCTCCCGACCTGACCGGGATCGTCTGGCCAGACCACTTCGACGGCCGCCCGGCGGTCTGACGTGCCGGACGTGTCGGTCCCGCCCGGCGTCGTGGGCCTGCTGCGGATCACCGCGCTCCCGGATCCCGGGTGGCAGGATCGCTGGGATCGGATCCTCCTGCCGATGACCACCAAGGCGCGGCTGCTCAACTACATGGTCTTCTCGCTGCGGCACCGCGCCCGGATCAGCCGGGTCGGCCTGCCGGTGCACGGCATCGTCGTGCTGGCCGGGCCACCGGGTACCGGCAAGACGACCCTGGCCGGTGGTCTCGCCGATCAGGCGGCGCGGGCGCTCGACGGTGGCCCACTGCTGTTCGTCGAGGTCGATCCGCACGCTTTCCCGAGTCAACTGCTCGGTGAGAGCCAGCGCACGACCGCGCGGCTGTTCGAGCGGACGCTGCCCGACCTTGCTCGACGCGGTGACCCGATGGTTGTCCTCCTTGATGAGGTCGAGTCGCTCGCCGTCCGGCGCACAGGCGCGTCGCTCGAGACGAATCCGGTGGACGTGCACCGCGCCACCGATGCGGTCCTGGCCGGGCTCGACCACGTCGCGCGCGATCATCCGAACCTGATGTTCGTCGCGACGACCAATCACCGCGTCGGGGTCGACGAGGCGTTCCTCTCGCGGGCGGACCTCATCGAAGAGCTACAGCTCCCGAACCACGACGCGGCAATCGCGATCCTTCGCGACGCACTTGCCGAGATCGTGCCGAACGATCGTGTCGTGGACGCGGATCTGCGGCTCGTGGCCGAGACGTGCGTCGCGGTGGGCCTCGATGCCCGCCAGGTGCGCAAGCTCGTCCTACGGGCCGTCATCAGCGACCGCGACGTCGCGCTCCGACCAGAGTTGTTGAGCGGCGCCGATCTGCTTGCCGCCGCTCGTGACCATCTCGCATAAGGAGGCACGACTCGATGAACGGGATCGGACCGTGGAGCTTCGCCCCCACGGCGTCGTCCGAGAAGGGCGTCGGCGCATGGCGCTGACGCTCGGCTACAAGGCGTCCGCTGAGCAGTTCGGCCCACGCGAGCTGCTGGAATTCGGGATCGAGGCCGAACGGCAGGGCTTCGACAGCGTCGTCGTGAGCGACCATTACCAGCCCTGGCGCCACACCGATGGCCATGCCCCGTTCTCGTTCGCGTGGCTGGCCGCGTTGGGCGAGCGGACCGAGCGGGTCCTCCTTGGCACGAGCGTCGTGACACCGACCTTCCGCTATCAGCCGGCCATCGTCGCCCAGGCGATGGCGACCCTCGCCTGCCTGAGCCCGGGCCGGGTGTTCCTCGGCGTCGGCACCGGCGAGTCGATGAACGAGGTGCCGGTCCTCGACATCGCGTGGCCGGAACCGCCCGAGCGGTTCGCCCGGCTCAAGGAGGCGATCGAGCTCATGGGTCGGCTGTGGCGGGAGGACTTCGTCACCTTCGAGGGCCAGTACTACCGGACTCGGAACGCCACCGTCTACGACCGCCCGGACGATCCGGTGAAGCTCTTCGTGGCCGCCGCCGGACCCGCCGCCGCCCGCCTCGCCGGCCGCGTCGCCGACGGCTTCATCTGCACCTCGGGCAAGGGCATGGACCTCTACCGAGACACCCTGCTGCCGGCTGTCCACGAGGGGGTTGAGAAGGCGGGTCGTGGCGATGACCAGGTGGAGAAGATGATCGAGATGAAGGTCAGCTTCGACACCGATCGCCAGCGCGCTCTTAACGACACGCGCATCTGGGCGGCGCTCGCCCTGCCCTCGGAGGCGAAGATGGGCGTCGAGGATCCACGCGAGATGGAGCGACTGGCGGCCGCCCTTCCGCTCGAGCAGGCAGCCAGTCGCTGGCTCGTTTCCGACGACCTGGACGAGCACGTCGAGCAGCTGCAGCCCTACGTGGAGCTCGGCTTCACCCACCTCGTGTTCCATGCGCCGGGGGTCGACCAGATGCGGTTCCTCAAGCTCTACGGCGAGCGGATCCTGCCGAGGTTGCGCGCGCGCTGGGGCTGAGGGTCTGGGGAGGGCATGACGTCGGTTCAGCGGGGCCAAGTCCTCTCGCCCCGACCAAACTCGACAACCATGGTGCTGCCGATCCCTCGTCAGTACCATGGTGGGATCGTGTCTCCCCGACCCTTCCAGCTAGTCCCCGCGACAACCGGCGACCGAGCTACTTCTTGATGTAGATCATCATCGGTGGGATCATCCCGGCTCGTTCCGCCGTCGCGGCCAATTCCGGCGAGAACGAACGCTGCGCTGCCTGGAAAGCCTCCATGTCGGGGACGTCCCAGGTGCTCGCGACGTGGTTGCTGCCATCCATCGCAACGTAGCTGGACCCGTCCGACGCGACCGCCGACAACGCGGCGGTCATGTCCGCCTTGAACTTCAGCCACGGCTCGACATCCTTGACTGCAGCGGTGACGATGATCTTCGGCACGTCGGGTCTCCTTCTGGGACCTCTGGAGGGCCTTGGCTGGGGCCCCGACCTCGCAGGACCGACGACGAGTATGCCTCGCCGAGACGTCCGCCACGTTCGCTGACGTTCGCTGACGTTCGCTGACGTTCGCGGGAAGGTACTTGGGCATCCATCGCTCACGCCCGGGGAACTGCCAGTACCTTGCCTGTTCACCCGAGGCCGCGCATCGAGCGCGGCGGCGATCCATTCTGGCGCGACGATCCGTGGTGCGGGACCCGGCGGTTCAAATCCTCTCCGCCCTGACCAGAACGTCCGTTCGACGCTTCCGTGCTCAAAGCGGCCCCGGATTGAGGGGGTCTTCTCATTCGAAGGACAGCAGCTGCTCTCGAAGGATGCGAGCGAGCCACGCCTGATACCGGGCGTCCGACCATCCGCGTTCCCGAAGCTCCCGGTAGACCTCCAGCATGCTGAGCGCCAGGAGGAGGTCATGCGCCGTCTCGACGGTGAGCGGCTCCCGCAGGTGCGGGCTGAGGGGCGCGACGACCGCCTTCAGGCGCTCGGCGCGCTCGGCCAGGATGACCGCGATCTCGGCGGCGATCTCGGGATCTGCGCGCATCGCGTCCTGCTGGATCGCCAGTGTTTTGGCGCCGGTCGCCCACTGGTTGCCGATGAACGCCGCATAGGCGTCCAGACGAGCGCCTGGCTCGTCGATCGCAAGGACCGCCTGGAGGCGGACCCCCGTCTGAGCCGCCACGAACCACGCCTGCCGGATCTCGCCGACGATCGCCCGCTTGGAGCCGAAGGCCCAGTAGATCGTCGGCACGGCGACGTCGGCACTGGCGGCGATCTCCGGGATTGTCGTCGCGGCATAACCGCGCTCGAGGAACAGGCGCCGGGCGGCGTCGAGCATGCGGGCCCGCGTCTCAGTCCGGTCACGCCGACGCCGGCCGTCACGGGAGACCTCGAACGCGGGCTTGACAGTGCTCACTGGACTAGAGTATCACTGTAGTAACAACTATAGCGACAACATAGTAAGGAGCTGCGCTGTGGCGATCTCGAGCGTATCCGTGACCGAGGCGAACATCGCGACCGTCCGCCGCGCGATCGACGAAGGCTGGAACGAGGGGAACCTGGAGGCGATCGACGAGTTGTTCGCCGCCGACTTCGTCGAGCACCAGGCGGGGATCGGACCGGGACGCGAAGGCGTCAAGGGCTCGATCCAGATCCTTCGCACGGCCTTCCCGGACCTCCATCTCACCTTCGAGGACATCATCGCCGAGGGTGACATGGTCTGGGTGCGCCTCAGCGCCGGGGGAACCCATGCGGGCGTATTCATGGGTCTGCCTGGGACCGGGCGCCAGATCGAGCTCACGGTCATCGATATCCTGCGCGTGGTCGACGGCCGGCTGGTCGAGCACTGGGGTGTCGCGGATCGGTTCAGCGTCGCCCAGCAGATCGGCCTCTTCCCAGCGCGGTCGTAGAAGTCCGCCGATGACAGACCGGTCGCTCTCCCGACGTGCTGCCGCGGAGCCCGATCACTCGGCGGCTCCTGAGAACGCGAGGCGCTGCTGGCCGAGGCGCGAGGGCGTGACTGAGCGTCGCTCGCAGCCGTGCATCGTGATGCTATGATGCGGCGATGGTGAAGGTGCGCACCACCCTGACGATCGATCCCGAGGTGCTCCGCGCGGTGAAGGTCCGGGCCGCACGACTTGGCAAGGGCGACAGCGACGTGATCGAGCAGGCGCTGCGTCGGGATCTCGGACTCGAGCTGCTCGACCGGCTGTGGGCGGCCAACGACATCGACGAGGCCGACGCGCTGGCCCTCGCGGTCGAAGCTCAGCACCGCACCCGCGGCTGACCGGCCGCCTCATCGTGCGGGCCGTCCTCGACGTCAACGTCCTCATCTCGGCGATCCTCTCGCCACGTGGCAGCCCGGCCCGGCTGCTCCTCGCCTGGCAGGCGGGGGCTTTCGAGCTCGTCGTGTCGCCCGCCCTGCTGGCCGAACTTGCGCGTGCCCTGAGCTACCCGAAGCTGGCCCGACTGATCCCGGCCGCCGACGCTGCCGCATTCGTGACCTGGATCGCGGACTCGGCGGTGCTCGCCCCGGATCCCGGGACTGCGCCCTTGGTCCGGTCGATCGACCCGAACGACGACTATCTCGTCGCGCTGGCCTCGTCCGAACGCGCTGTCCTTGTGTCCGGCGACGGCCACCTCACCGTCCTCGCGGACCGCCTGCCCGTCCGGACCCCGGTCGAGTTCCTCGCCGCGCTCGACGAACCGCGCACCTGATCAGCCCGCGAGAGGCAGCTCAGCCGACGACCCTGGCCCGATCACCCGGCAGGGCAACGGCCACGAAGCCGGGACAAAGACTGTCGCCCCCGCGTCGATGCGTTCCGCTGGACGGGTGAACAGCGGGTGAGCACGGGTGAGCAGCAGGTAAGTGACCGACCTTATCGTCCAGAGCATGGAGGTGATCAACCTGCGCGAACCGAAGCGTCGCCGGCGGCGATGGCGGAGCAGGAACGGGCTGATGGTCCCGACGAGCGAGGCGATCGCGGAGGCGCTTGAGACCATTCCAGACGACATGCCATGGGCATGGGCCGCGCTTCGGGTGCTGCCGGCGGTCCGCGGCGAGAGGATCCAGGTGATCGAGGACGTCGAGCTGGAGCGGCTCGGCTTCGAGCCGCTGGCCGCGTTCCCCAGCCTGGCGATGCCGCCGGGGATCGAGGTGACGTTCGCCATCGAGGCGGATGTCGTGCAGGTCACGGTGAACCAGCAGCTCCTCGACGCGTGGACGATGACGGTCGATGACGTCCTCCCGGCGGCGATGGCGAACCTCCGCCGCGCGGCCGGATCCTGGCACGGGTCGGTCTACGACGACTCGTACGCTGGTGTGCCTGCCCGGCTCCTCGAAGGCTGGCCCCATTGGGCGAGCAGTCTGCTGGTCGCGCCGGAGGCGCTGACCCGCCTCTTCGGTCGGGACGACCAGCTGTTCGTCGCGCCGTACCAGTGCAACCTGATCTCGCTGCCGATCGATGTCGACAGGGACATCGCCGCTGACCTCGTCGACCTGTTCGGTGCCCTCAATCCGCGGTCATTGCTGCTCGGCATGCCGGCGTTTGCCCTGCGTAACGGCGAGTTGGTGATTGAGGACCTGCCCGGGTTTCCGGACGAACCGGGGTCGGAGATGCCCGCTGCCGGGCGCCTGCGGTGACGCCCCGCCCCGTGTGCGGGCGCGAGTTTCGAGGGCTCGGCTGACCGAGTTGCCGGATCGCGGCTCCAACCGGATCGATGTGCTACGTTCACGTACATGAACAGGACCGTCGGGATCGCCGAGTTGCGCCAGAACCTGAGCCGTTACCTGCGTCGCGTCGAGGACGGCGAGCGACTGCTCGTCACGGACCGCAATCGACCGATCGCCGAACTCGGCCCTCCTCCCAGCACCGGTGAAGCGCTGGACCGACTCATCGCGGAGGGGCGCGTCGTGCGCCCGCAGCGCCGCGGGCTGCCCCCGCCGCTGCAGATGGAAGGCGACCCCCATGCCCTCACTCGTGCCCTCGACGAGATTCGCGGCGAGCACTGAGAAGTGGCGCTCTTCTACGCGGACGCGTCGGCGCTCGTAAAACTCGTGCGGGAGGAGCCTGGAGCCTTCGCCGAACCGGCGCTGCGGGCACTGGACGCGATCCACATCGCCTCGGCCACGGATCTCTCGCCGCTCGACGGGTTCGTGACCTACGACGAGCGCCAGGCGGCTGCCGCCCGACTTGCCGGCCTGCGGACCCTGTCGCCGGGCGCCTGACGGTCGGCTCCCTGCCAGCCTGGAAGGCGCTGAGCCCGACAAGGGCGATCAGGGTGGCGATGGTGGCGACCACCAGGACGATGCCGATCCATCACGAGTTGGTCTCGTCGACCGATACGGGCGAGTCGGGCGACCACGGGTACTACGCTCGTCCGCCGGTTCGTCCAGATTCGAACCCCGGAACGTCGGTGCTCGTCGGCGGGCGTCGCGATTCGCGGTGCGCCGACGCAACGGAGTCCGCGACCCCGCCCTGATCGGCGGCGTCCACCGGTGGTAGGGTCAGCGCCAGGATCGCGTCACTCTTGCCAGCCCTTCGCGCCACGCCGTCACGGACGTCGGGCGACCGGCACCATCGGGCGACGGGCCCGGCGAGAGGACCACAACGTGAGGAGGTTGCTGTGCGCACACGGTATCTCGCGCCGTTCATCGCGGCGACGCTGTTGATCGGAGGCCTGGTGTCACCGGCCGCGGCAGTGACGGGCGACACCCTCGTGAGCGTCGGGAGTCCCACGACGCCCTTCTCGCAGAACAAGCAGAACGAGCCGGGGATCGCGATCGACCCCGCCCATCCGGCCATCGTGGCGTCCGGGGCCAATGACAACATCGACATGGAAACGTGTAACGCGGGCAATCCCACGACCTGTCCGTTCACCGCGGGCGTCGGCGTCTCAGGGATCTACTTCTCGATGGACGGCGGCGCCAGCTGGACACAGCCGACGTACACCGGCTACTCCGCCCGTGGTTGCCTCGGGCCGGCCGCGTGCGTGCCGAATCCGACCGGGTCCATCGGCACCCTGCCGTGGTACTACGAGAGCGGGATGATCTCCAACGGCGATCCGGTCCTCGCCTTTGGTCCGCGACCGGACGCACAGGGCAACTTCAGCTGGAGCAACGGGTCGCGCCTCTACTACTCGAACATCGCCACCAAGTTCGGGGCGCCCAGCCAGCAGGAACCGTTCAGCGGCTCCTCTGCCATCGCCGTCTCGCGGACGGACGACGTGACGGCTGCCGCCGCGAATGACAAGAACGCATGGTTGCCGCCGGTCGTCGTCACGAAGCAGAACGCGGCGGTATTCGAGGACAAGGAATACCTCTGGGTGGACAACGCCGCGACGAGCGCCGATTTCGGCAGCGTCTACGTCTGCAACGTGGCGTTCCGCAGCCAGGGAGGCGCGCCGGAGCCGGTGGTCTTCGCCCGCTCGACCGATGGCGGTGCCACATGGTCCCAGAGTCAGCTCAGCCAGGCTGCGAACTCGGTGAGCGCGGGCAAGGCCGGTGGCCGGCAGGGCTGCATGATCCGCACGGACAGCAATGGCACGGTCTACGTGGTCTGGTCGGGGAGCCTCAACGGTGCTGCCGTCCAGTATCTGGCCAGGTCCTGGGACGGCGGCGTGAGCTTCGAGCGGCCGCGGGCGATCGCAGCGGTTCAGGAAGTCGGACAGCTCGACCCGGTCCAGGGCCGCAACACGATGGACGGCGTGGCCGGTGCCCGCAGCGGGAGCAGCTTCCCCACCATCGACATCGCCAACGGCGCGCCGAGTGGCGCCTCGGCTACCAACCGGATCGTCATCGCGTGGCCCGACGGCCCGATCAACAACGAGTCCGTCAAGCTCATCACCTCGACTGACGGTGGCACCACGTGGAATCCCGCGGTGAGCGCCTCCGCCGCCGGCGACCGACCGGACTACGCCGCGGTCGCGATCTCACCCGACGGCAGCGACGTCTACGTCGTCTACGACAACCACCTCACGACCTGGCAAGCGACGACCGCGAACCCGCGCCTCATGCAGGGCGTGGTTCGGCACGCCGACTGGAGCAACCTCGGCAGCTGGACCGATCTGCATCGGGGCCCCAGCGGCGACAACCGCGGCTCGAGTGCCAATGCGCTCTTCTTCGAGTTCCTCGGCGACTACAGCTCGGCCGCGGCGACGAACTCGGGAGTCATCGGCGTGTGGACCGATGTCCGCGACGCCACCGACTGTCCCGCCATCGACGCATACCGGCAGGACGTGGCCAACGGCGGACCGATCTCCGGGACCGGGAGCCTGCGACCGGCGCCGCAGGCTGACTGCCTGCCCGGCTTCGGAAACACGGACATCTATGGCGCCGCCATTCCCGATCCAACGTAGCTCGGGTCGGAGCGCCACTCGCAGGTAACGAGATCAACACGGCGGCGGTCCATCGACCGCCGCCGTGGTTTCGTATCAGGCTGCCGGCCTGCGGACCCTGTCGCCCGGCGCCTGACGGCGAGGGACGGGGGTGGGTCGCGCGCCCGGGATCAGGTCGTCAAGGTGATCTTCCTGAGGTTGCGGGGAGTCTCCGGATCGAGGCCCCGGGCCACCGCGAGGTGGTACGCGAACAGCTGCGCCGGCACGATCGCGACGAGCGGGGCCAACCACTCCGGAACGCCGGTCGGCAAGCCGATGCCGTCGCCGAGACGGAGGACGTCCTCGTCGTCGGACAGGACGATCAGGCGGGCCCCGATCGCGCGAAGTCGCGTGAGCAGGTCGGCCATCCCGCGAAGCGCGGGGCCGGACGAGACGACCGCGAGCACCGGGTAGCCAGCCTCGATGAGGGCGATCGGACCGTGTTCGAAGTCCGCGCCCGAGTATGGCTCGGCGACCATGAGCGCGAGCTCCTTGAGCTTCAACGCCCATTCCCGCGCGGTCGCGTACTGGAAGCCCCGTGCGAGGACGACGGACCTGTCCTCCGAAGACCAGGCGTCCGCGAGCCGCACCACCCGATCCTCGACGGCAAGGGCGTCCCGCAGGGCCCTCGGGAGGGCGCGCAGCTCAGCGTGCGATACGCGGTCGGCGCTGAGCGCGCCGGACAGCATGGCGATGACCGCGATCTCGGCGAGGTACGTCTTCGTCGCCGCGACGCCGTGCTCCGATCCCGCGCAGAGGTCGACGACCACATCGGCCGACACCGCGAGCTCGGCGCCCGGATCGTTCGTGATGGCGACGGCGAGCGCCCCCTGGCGCCGGGCGTCGGCCAGGACGGCGACCACGTCCGGCGATCGTCCCGATTGGGAGATGCCGATCACTGCCGCGTTGCGCAGCTTCGGTGCCGTCCCGTAGAGCGACGTCAGCGACGGCGCGGCAAGTGCGACGGGGAAACCGTTGCGCGAGCCGAGGATGTACTGGGCGTAGAGGGCGGCATGATCCGACGTCCCTCGGGCGGCGATCACCACGAGCTCGATCTTTCGGTGGAGGATCTCCGTCGCGACCGTCGCGATGGGTCCCGCCGCCTCGTCGAGCAGGCGCTCCACGATCGCCGGCCCTTCGCCGAGTTCGCTCCGCGTCGTCATCCGAGCGACTCACGCGGGCCGGTCCGACCGTCGTCTCCCGTCGCCCCGTCGGCTCCCGTGCGCCAGAGCGTCGCGGTCGCCGCGCGTGCCCGCTCATGCCGCTCCATCAGGCCGTCCCAGACGGGGCGGGCGGTGACGTCAGGCCGTGCTCCCACGACCATCTCCGGGGGCGACGGCGTGTGGCCGGCGAGCGCCTCCCACGCGAGCGACGCCGCTCCCCAGGCGGAAGCGGGGTGATCGGGATCGCTCGGGCGACGGACGAGGCGGCCGGTCGCATCGGCGAGCGCCTGGCGGAAGACCGGTGAGCGGGCGGCGGGACCCGTCATGACGATCGGTCCGGACGCTCCACTCGCGCCTTCGAGGACGGCGATGCAGCGGCGACTCTCGAGGATCGTCCCGTCGAGCAGCGCGCGCGCGAGATCCATCCGGCTCGTGGCGAGGGTGAGCCCGGTGAGCGTGCCACGAAGACTCGGGTCCCACAGGGCACCCTGCTCGCCGGGACCGAGGTACGGCAGGAGGACGAGATCGTGCGCTCCGGCAGGAGCGTCCTCCGCCAGCCGCCACAGCGCTCCCTCATCGGAGCGCGGCAACCCCAGGATCGCCGCGAGCCAGCCGACCGCTCCGCCAGTCGAGACGAGGTCCATCTCGAAGCCCCACGCCCCGTCTCGTTCCAGCGGCGTGACCAGGTACGGGCGCTCGGCCGCCGCTGCCGGGGAGAACGATCCGGACACGCCGAGAATCACCGTGCTCGTCCCGGATACGAAGGCGACGCTGCCCGCGGCGGAGACGCCGAGGCCGCGCGCGGCGAGAACCGAATCGGCGCCGCCCAGGACGACCGGCAGGCCGACGGGCAGGCCCGTCGCGGTCGCGGCGTCGGCGCTCAGGGCAGCCGTCGTCGTCGAGGAGCGGATGTCCGGAAGCCTGGGAGGCTGCCCCCCGAAGGCCGCGCGGAGGACGGCCTCATCCCACTCGCCGCGGTCGAGGTCGTAGCAGCCGAAACCGGTCGCGGTACCGGGATCGGTGGCCGATATCCCGGTCAGTCGCTCGAACAGCCAATCCTTCGCGGCGACGATCAGGGCCGGCTTCCCACCCTCCGTCGTGGCCCGTTCGCCGAGCCACATCGCCATCGGCACGAGGTACCGACCGTCCAGCCGCTGACCGGTCGTGGCGATGAGCCGATCGATGCCGAGCGTGGTACGCAACCGCGCCGCCTGGGCCTCGGCGCGATCATCCTCCCAGGTGATCGCGGGGCCCATCAGTGCCCCCTGGCCGTCCAGGGCGACGAGGGTCGGGATCATCGCCGAAAGGCCGAGACCGAGCCATCGCTCCGGCTGCGCCTCCGTCCCGAGACGATCGATCACCTCCCGTAGCGCCCCGAACCAGGAGCGAGGGTCCTGCTCAGCGCGGCCGGGCTCCGGCCGGTCGGTCGGATAGTCCGCCCGAGCTCGAACGACGATCGAGCCGTCGCGGGCGACCGCCACCCCCTTGAGACCCGAGGTCCCGAGGTCGAGGCCGATCGCGAGGTCAGGCATGCCGCGACGGGAGGTCCACGCCCCGGACCGCTCGGGATCGGACGGGCTCGACGGACCAGGCCTCGAGATCCGCGGAGGCGACGAGATGACCTGGAGCCTGTCCGGAGATGTAGAAGACGAAGGCTGCGGCCGGGTAGATCTGCTCGAAGCAGTCGAAGGCGGTACCACCCGTCGCGAAGCTCACTCCCCGCAGCCGGACGACCGGCTGGCGACCCCGCAGCTCGAGGGCTCGGCGCTCGGCGGGAGTGGGGGTCCCGACGTGGAGGAACTGCTCCTCGAAGTCGTCATGGAGCCCATAGCGCGTCTCGAGGTAGCCGTACAACGAGCCGCCTGCTTCGAGCCACTCGCGATTGAGCTCCGGAACCGCGGCCACGGGCAGTGCGGAACGCTCGAGGACGTGGGCGCGGTCGCCGATGCGGCGGAGCCGCACGATGTGCCAGACGAGCTCCCCTTCCCGGAGGTCGAGAGCTTCGCGGATCGCCGCGTTCGGGACCCCCTGCTCCAGGGTCACGAGGGCGGTCGTGAGGACCCCGGGCCCCTGTCGCCGGGTGAGGGTGTCGAGCAGCCCGCCGAGGCGGCCCGGTTCAGTGACGATCCGCGGCGCTCCCACGAATGTGCCCACGCCCTGGTGGCGCACCACGCGCCCGACGCGCTCCAGCTCATCGAGGGCGCGCCGGACCGAGATAAGGCTCACCGCGGCGAGACGGGCGATCTCGTGGCCCGGCGGCAGGAGATCGCCCGGTCGCAGGCCGCGCTCTCCGATGAGTGTCTCGACGACGTCCATCGCCCGCTCGTAACGCAGCCTCGGCCGGCCGGGAAACCGCCGCACCGCGCTCGAGGCGCCGACAGGAGACTCCGGATCGGCGCGCCGTCCCGCGATGCGTGCCATGGATCACGCTCCCTCCGCTCGGCCGGCGGCGCGATGACCGCCGGATGGATAACCGCTGCCGGGTTACGCGATGCCGCAGTACGCGGCGATCGCCTCCTCGAGGATGGCGACCCCCTGGACGACCTCGCTCACCGACACCCACTCGTCGGGGGCATGAAAGTTGCCGCCGAGCGCTCCATACGAGAGCGTCGCGATCCCCGCCGCCTGCGTCAAGCCGGAATCGCCCCAGCCGTTGTATCCGGCGGCGATCGCGGGACGACCGGTCGTGCGCTCCACCGCCAGGGCGAGCGCCTCGTAGAGCCGCTCATGGCCCTCCGCCCGGAACGGATCGCGATCGAGGCGGACGGCGACCTCACCACGGAATCCCGGATGGCGACGAGCCACGTCGGCGTAGATCGCCTCGATCTCGCGGACCCGGTCCACCAGGTGCTCGCCGGGCTGGGTCCCGATCTCGATCCCGAGGACGCAATGACT
>Ga0307374_10009875_pt1 | contig 13979 bp, 14 predicted proteins | sample OX3MG_FD_202532 | JGI IMG/M metagenome (GOLD analysis project Ga0307374, IMG submission 202532) | Soil microbial communities from Risofladan, Vaasa, Finland - OX-3 | ecosystem: Environmental > Terrestrial > Soil > Coastal area > Acid sulfate soil | place: Finland: Risofladan, Vaasa | collected... | reverse complement strand
CCCGGCTCGGCCACCAAGTTGATGTCTTTCAGCACGAGCTCGCTCGTGCCGGGATAACAGAAGCTGACGTCTTCCAAGGCAATGCGGCCGTCGACGTGGCGGCGGTCGACGACGGCGGCACCGGGCAGGGGCGGCATCTCCGCGGGTTCGGCCAGCAGGTCGAGCACGCGGTCGAGTCCGGCCAGTCCGGCTTGCAGCGCGGTGGCGCTCTCGGCCAGCACGGCCAGCGGCTCCAGCAGCATGGTGAGATACACCAGGAACATCATCAGCTCACCCAGCGAAAGCTGCCCGGAGAGCACCTGCGAGCCGCCGTACAGCAAGAGGCCGGCCGACGACAAGGGAACGAGAATGTCCCAGACGATCTCGACGCCCCGCGACCACCACCAGGCATGCACCTCTTGCCGGGCCATCAGATCGCCGGCCCGCACGAAGCGGCCCGCCTCGCTGCGCTGCCGCCCGAAGGCCCGCACCACGCGCATGCCGCCGAAGGCCTCGGTGGCGTGGCCGTCGATGTCTTGACGCTGCCGGCGGATGTCGCGGTGCAGCGGACGAATGCGTCCGATCCAGGTGCGATGGCTGTAGTAAATCGCCGGCAGCAGCAACAGGGCGCCGGTGAGCAAGCGCCCATCGACGTAAGCCAGCACGAGCATGCTGCCGCAAAGCTGCACGATGGCCCGCCAGGGATTGTAGAGCATGCTGAACACCAGCTCGCCGATGCCGCCGGCGTCTTCGCGGAGGATGCTGGCCACGCCGCCGCTTTTGAGTTGATAGACGCGGTGCAGCGGCAGTCGGGCGGCATGCTCGAAGGCCCTCTTGCGCACGGTGGCTTGCAACCGCTTGGTGGCCCGCGTGGCATACCAGCGGCCGCAAAAATGGACCATCGTCTGCACCAGCGAAACCACGAACACGGCGACGGCCAGCGACAAGAGCAGCCTGCCGTGGCTTTGCTGATCGGCGAGCCAGTGCAGCCGAGGGCTGCTGATGGGCTTGCCGCCCAAGACGTTGTCGATCACGATTTTGGTGGCGGCCGGAGGCACGAGCTTGAGCAGCGTCGAGAGGCTGAGCGTCGCCAGGGCCACGACGAGCGGCAGCCGCTGCCCGCGGAGCAGTTCCAGAAACTCGGTAAGCAGCGTCCAAAAGGAGCGGTTTCGGGGTGTGTACGGCCGGGCGTGGCCGTGCAGCGGGGCGGGCGTATCGAACTCGCCCGACGCGCGGCGGCGGCGCAGGTCGGCCAGGTATTCGCGGAATTGGCGTCGGCTGGTGCTGGGGCGTGAGGGCATGCGGTCGAGGCGAATCGGTGATGGAGTCGAATCCATTATACGGTGGATCGGTGATAGAATAGCGAGAGGCAGACAGGAAGAGGGGCAAGGGAGAGATAGGTTGATGGCCGATATGATCTCGGGTGAAGTTTTGCTGGAAAGGATGGTAAGGGCCGTGGAGAAAGTTCGCGATCGACTGTTGCGTGCCACTCGTGCGCTGGACGCGGCGGGCGTGCCTTACGCGGTGGTGGGTGGAAACGCCGTGGCGGCCTGGGTCGCGGAAGTCGATTCGGCCGCGGTGCGGAACACTCAGGACGTCGATATTCTGTTGCGGCGGTCCGATTTGGAACGAGCAATCGCCGCCATGAGCGCCGCCGGTTTTGTTTATCGGCACGTGGCAAGCATCGATCTTTTTCTGGACGGCCCCGACGCAAAGGCCCGCGACGCGGTGCATGTCGTCTTTGCTCAAGAAAAGGTGCGGCCAGACAGTCTGTTGCCCGCCCCTGACGTAGATGAGAGCGAACCGAGCGAGCGTTTTCGGCTGGTCAAGCTCGACGCCCTGGTCCGCATGAAATTGACGGCGTTTCGACGGAAGGACCAGGTGCATTTGTTGGATATGCTCGGCGTTGGATTGATCGACGAATCGTGGGTGGCCAAACTGCCGAGCGAATTGGCAACGCGGTTGCAAGAGTTGATCGACAATCCCGAATAGGCCCGGCGTGATCCACGCAATCACGCCGGTTCCGGAATTGTTAGACCGTGTTGGTGCGAAGCGATGCTTGAGCAGCCGCGCGGTTGGTCAATGGTTGAATTAGCGTGGGCTGAACTTCTGCAGGAGAACCTGCGCGAGCCCGGAGGCGTGCTGCAAACGGTTTCGTTGCCACTCATCTTCGTCGCTCCCGATGACCTGCGGCTGCGGCGATCGGCTTGGTTCCCACTCGTGGACCGCGCCGTCTTCCATCAACCGGCTGACGGGGACGCGGTAACGTGGGCCGTTGGGCAAATCGAACAGTTCGTCATGCGGGAGGCGCAGCACGGGTTGGGGCCCACGCAATTCTTCGGCCCGTCTGTACACTCCTGGTAGGGGCCCGTACCGCCGATCAGCGACCGTGCCTGCCGTTGTGCCATGACCCCATGTCTTTGCTGACGACGCACTGACGCGTACGGCGGCCCCGGAGAGCTTAGCCGGCGTGTTTGGGTCGAAATACCTCTGATAGTTTTCCACCAAGCGTGGCCTCTTCTTCGGCCGGCGGAATGACTTCGATCAGCCTCCGCACGATGTCGTCGGGCTTGATCCCCTCGGCCTCGGCGTTGAAATTGGTCATGATGCGGTGCCGCAGCACGGGCGCGGCCACGGAGCGGATGTCGTCGCTGTTCACAAAGTGCCGGCCGTGCAGCACGGCGCGGGCCTTCGCCCCCAGCACCAGGTATTGGCTGGCCCGCGGCCCGGCGCCCCAGCTCACATAGGAAGAGACGAAGTCAGGCACCTCGCCCTTCTCGCGCCGCGTGAGCCGCGTGAACTTCAGCGCATAGCGGCTGACGTGCTCCGCGACCGGCACGCGGCGCACGATCTGTTGCAGCGCAAGAATCTCCTCCGCCGTCAAGGTCGCCGTCACCTGGTGGACCACGTCGGCCGTCGTCCGCCGCACGATCTCCAGCTCCTCGTCTTCGTCGGGGTAATCGACGAACACGTTGAACATGAAGCGGTCGAGCTGGGCTTCGGGCAAGGGATACGTCCCCTCCTGCTCGATCGGGTTCTGCGTGGCCAGCACGAAGAACGGCTCGGCCAGCTTGTGCCGCTGCCCGCCGACCGTCACCTGGTGCTCCTGCATCGCTTCCAACAGTGCGGCCTGGGTCTTGGGCGGCGTGCGGTTGATTTCGTCGGCCAGCACCACGTTGGCGAAGATCGGACCTTGCAGGAAGCGGAAGCTGCGCGTGCCGGACGGCTTGTCTTCCTGGATCACTTCGGTGCCGGTGATGTCGGCCGGCATCAGGTCGGGCGTGAACTGGATGCGGCTGAACTTGAGCGACAGGGCGTCGGCCAGCGTGCGGATCATCAGCGTCTTGGCCAGGCCCGGCACGCCCACCAACAAGCAGTGGCCGTTGGCAAACAGGGCGATCAGCAGCTCTTCGACCACCTGCCGCTGGCCGACGATCACTTTCGACAGCTCGGCGGTGATGCGGCGGTAGGATTCGCTCAGTTTTTCGACCGCGCGGAGATCGTCGTCAGGAAGCATGGGGGAGGGTTCAGGGTTCAGGGTTCTCATGCGCGACAAGATCATCGTCCTGGACTGGTTGACTACGCGACCGCTCGGTGACTTGTGCTCGGCTGGTCCACCGTTAGTGAGTTGGACGACCGAGAGTTTGTCGCGATCAATAAACAACTGGCTCGTCATTTCAGACCTCGTACCGATCCAGCGGAACGTACGCTGTCAGCGGCATCGTTTCATTTTACTTAACGACGGCGGCTTCCGGAAGCCACAACCGCCTCCACCATCGTCGTCAGGAAGCGTGGATCGCTATTGACGGCATTCTGCGATATCCGAAATACTGTTGGTGATGTCCGTCTTCTCCACAAATGAAGGAGTTAAAAAAATGCCGGTTCGAACACTTGTTGCTCTGGCCCTCGTCGCCGTGACCGGACACGGACTTCTTGCCCAGCAAAGCGACGCCGCTGCCAAAGTCGGCGATCTTCTCGTTATCCGAATGACGGGCGATCTGGCCAAACAATATGCACGGCGCACCGGATCGCCGCAAGAAACCGAAGCATCCGCTGGGCTCACAATCGAAACGACCGCGACGATCGAGCAAAAACTTGACGGCGGGCGAATTCGCATTGAGCATCGGTCACACATCGTGCGCGATGGTCATCAGGCTCGCCTTGTTACGCTGACGGCAATTGTGGACTCAGCCAAGTTCACAACCGACCTCACACCCAGAGGCACTTCGATTTATGCCTCGCCCGCCGATCACAAAAACGGCGCGCATCCTCGGACGACAACGGAAGACACAAAGACCCTGCGACTCGAACTGTCCGAGCTCAAAGGGCTGAAGCTCCGCACTTGGACCCTGGCGGAAGAAGTTGGTAATTGAGGCCGCTGGTCCCACCCTACCTTTCATGCGGTCCTCGTTCGGCACGAAACACCGTCAACCGGTCGTGGCCGGCGATGATCAGCGAATCGCCGGCGGGCACGAGGTTGCCGCCGGCCGCGTGACGCAGGCCAAGATTGATCGGTTCGAGCTGCCGGTTCGTCTTGTGGTCGAAAACGTAGATTTTGTCCCAGGTGGGCCAGTAGACGCGGTCGCCCGCCAACAGGCCGCGGCCGATGCCCTTGGGCGAACCGCCTTCGGGAAACGACACCGCCCCCCTCGTGCCGGGTGGCGAGACGATTTTGCCGCTCAGGGTGTCGATCCACCACAGCTTGTCGCCGCTCGCCACCAACTTGCCGTCCACCACGCCCAGCAGGTGGACCACGTCTTCGGGAAACGGCGTGGGCCAGATCAGCAGGCCGGTGGGCGCGTCGAGCGCCAGCAGCAACTCGCTGTCGGCCGGCGCCACGTACACGATGCCGTGATGATAAACGCAAGGCGTCAGGTCGCGGCAAAGGTGCTTGGGCCGCCGAGTGAGTTCGAGCTGGCGAGTGCGGGGATAGCGGGTGATCCAGCGAATTTGCCCGTCGCGCGTGCTTAGCGCGGCCACGGCGCCCAGGTTCGTGTTGCAATACAGCGTATTGGCGTCGAGCGTCAACAGGTTGTGGGTCATTTCTTCCTGGCCCATGCCCGGCGTTTCGGCGCCGCACACCAGCCGCCGCCACTTCAAGCGGCCCGTCTCGGGGTGCAGGCAGGCGACATACTGCTGCGGCCGCACACCGCTGCGGCGCATCACCACATAAACGCCGTCGCCGTCGACCAGCGGCGAACCCTCGAAGGCCCAACTCGGATCGTTCCCTTCCTGCCCCAGCGTGTCGGGCGTGGCCCACAGGCATTTGCCTTGCAGATCGAGATCGACGCAGACGAGATAACTCTGCCGGGCCATGAAGGGCTGATCGCTGGTGCGCGTCGTCACGGGACTGCCGAGCCGGGCATAAACGCGGCGCTGGCGGACCGTGAGCGTGAAGCGCGGAGCGCCGACGCCGGCCGGACCGAAACGGGCCGCCGCCGCGTCTTCGCCACGCTCGCGAAGCCGATACATCGCCTGCCCTTCCGAATCGCTCCACATCGGCTTGCCGCTGGCCAGGTCGTAGGCCCGAATCTCGTCGAACGTGCTGACCAGCACCAGGTTGTCGACCACGACCGGGTGGTAACTGAGAAGCTGGTCGCGCGCTTCGGCGATGCGACGCGGCCCGGTCGAACTACCGGCTTCGGCGGGCGCGGTCTCCGGCAGCGGCTCCTCCCAGGCGATCGGGCCGACGGCGATCTCGCCGGGCGCCACTTTGTCTCGCTGCGGCGAGCCGGCAAAGGTCGGCCACTGGCGATCGACTTTCTCCGCGGGCCACCCGCTGCTTTCGCTCAGCAGCTCTTCGAGAAACTCCGCATACTTCACCCGGCGGCCGCCCAGCTTGCCTTCGGCCGCGCCGCACTCGCGGCGGAACGGCTCAAGCGCTTGCCGTGCCGATTTCAGATCGCCGTCCAGAATGATTGCCAGCAGCAGCCGGGCACGCACCGCCGCCCGGTCCAGGTCGCTGTCGGGATACAGCAGCCACACGGGCGAGCCGTTGGTTTGCACCACCGCCGGGGCAAGTCTGGCCCAGTAATCGGGCGGGAGTATTTTTTCCCAATATCCGCGTGCCTCGCCGGTGCTGCCCGCCTCCAGAGCCAGATCGCCCAGGGCCAGCAGGGCGTCGTCGCCCCACGTGCTGCAGAAGAGCTGATCGACCACGTCGCGCAAGCGGCCGGCATCGCGCCGCCGCAGGCCGTCTTCGTACCATTGTTGTGCCCGGTCGTCGACGCGGCTGCGATACAGCTCCAGCGCGGCAGGCGGCAGCGAGGCGATCTGCAGGTGGCAATAATCGCGCACACTCACAAACCGCCACGGCGAAACCGGCAGCACTTTGCCGCCGTGGCTTTCCGTCACCTGCCGCAGAATCTCGACCGCCTCGTCCCACTGCTCGTCGGCGATAAAGGCTTTGGCCCGTTCCAGATGGGTCCGGGTGGCTGCGTCGGCTTCGTCGACCAGGATGGCATCCGAAAGATCGACGCGAGGCGTGAACGTGCCTTGGGCGCGTGCGGGTGTCGAAGCCGAGGCCGAAACCAGCCAGCTCGCCACCATCACGGTCAGCCCGATGGTCCGCGAGCCAACGCACATGCAGCAAATCCCCCTAAGTCGAGCAACAAACCCTCCTTAGTATAGACGCGGGCACGATTTGGGGAAAGCAGAGGCCGCCGCGGGTAGTGATTTCATTTCATCCGCCGTCAACTCTAGTCCGTGATTTTTAGTCGGATTCGCGGCCGTGCCCAGAAAGCGGGCACGCCTAAAGCTCCCTTATCACGTCGAGCCAATAAGCGCGCTCTGCTTCTTTGCCGATGCGCTGGCCCATAACGACGCCGCCCAGGAACGCCCCGACCACGGCCATCAGCCACAACAGCGTTTTCAGGGAAAACTGGGGGCGGCGCATGGTCATAGTTTCGGCTTCAGCGTCTGCCCTTTCGCCTGGCGGCTCAGCTTGAATTCCGGTTCAGTCGCCGGCTTCTCATCCCTCCGCCTTCTCCGCTCACGCTCGAAATGGATGCCACCAAAAAACGCGGCCACGACCGGCATGACCACCAGCAACGCCCGCAAGCTGAACTGAAAACGGAGGGGCATGGGGCGAGCTGGGCTATTAGGCGGATGGCTCAAACACCATTTCCCGTTCGTTAGCGACACGCGCAAGATCGTTGAGCGCTTCTCTAGCTTCCCCCTCCGCGCCACCGCGGAATGCGAAAAAGACTATCGAAAGTTTGACTCCGCCGTGGTTCACATGAATGAAGTTCGGCAGGTCTTCGATGATCCCGGATATGCCCTTGATCCGACATCCCACGATTTCGTTTGTTTCCAGCGATAAAAACAGCGTTACGTGGTCACTCAGTCGTTTCGAGTAGTCTGGATCACCCTCAAAGCACACCGTTAGCGCATCCGACTTTTTGTTCAGATAGCAATACGGAACAAATTGCCGAGCTGGCGGGTTCTCCTTCAACAGTCGAATTAGGTCTGGTTTTGCGGCCATATTAGCGTTCCCTTTACATCAGATGGGCACATCGGATCGTCCTCAGAGCAAGGTCGCCATGTCCAATGGTCAATCGTTCCATCTGGTTGAACGAAAACCAAAAACAGCATGGCTACTGGTGGGGGAGTCTCAATCGTGAGACTCTTCATGTCGTGCTTTGGAAGGCCGACATAGACGAAACAATCGTCAGTGTCGGCACGTGACCAACCTTGATAAAGCCTTTCTGTTCCTCCGGGTTCAAGAACTTCCTGGACAAGCAGAAGCCGGGCGAGCTTGGCGGTGTCGCCTTGCGTCCGCAACAACGAAAAAAATCGTTCAGCCACACCGACATCCCATGTCTTTTTCGTCGGATTGTCTGGGCAAATTGCCTGAAAAGTGACGCTCCACCGCGTGCTCATTGCGGCTCCTCCATAAAACAGTAGGGTTTATATCTTCGGACAGTCAATAGACTTGCGGCAAAAAAATGGCCCTCCGTAGTCGGTTTATTCGAGCTTTGAAGGCCGGAAAAATCCGATAACGGCTTGACGCGAATCACTGGAAACATTATATAATGTTTCCAGCATCAACACTAGTCCCGGAGGTTGTAAAAAATGAAAGTCGTCATTGATGTTGCGTCAGGTCGCCTAGCCATCGAAGGCGATGGTCCCGAGCTGCTGAAGGTCCTTGAGGCGGCTAGGGCGCTTGCCCCGAGCGTCAAGCAAATTCAAATCATCACGTCAACAGAGCTGTCTGGCAATGAAGGATCAGAGGGCGATGAGCAAGGACCGGCTCAGTCCACGATCGCGGCACAGGGTCACGGGCCAAAAACACTGCGGCAATTTGCACGGTCCTTGTCGCTCAATAATGCGCCGGAGCGCATTGCGGCAATCGCATACTATATCAACAAGATCGAAAATAGGCCATCGTTTTCTCCAAAAGAACTTGACGGCTGGTTCACTATGTGCGGGTTCCAAAAGCCGTCTCAAATGCCGGTTGCTCTCTTCGACACCAAGCGAAAATACGGATATGCAGACAACATCGGTCGTGGCATGTGGCGGATCTCAACGCAAGGCGAGAACCTAATTACGGCAAAACTGAATGAGGCTGGTACGTGAAAAGACAGCGGAAGGCGGCCCGCGTCTTGGTCGGCGCACCAGCGCTTCGGAACGATCGTCAAGGAATACCGCAACGCCAAGATCTTGTATCAGCCCAGCGAAATGGTCGGCACCAAGCGAACCGGCCGCCGCGGGATAGGCCCCGATCAAGAGAACACGATACGCACCAGCCACGTTGAACGGTCGAACCTGACCGTGCGGACCTTTATGAAGCGGTTCGCGCGGCTGGCCCTTGGGTTCAGCAAAAAGCTGGATTGCCTTGAAGCCGCAGTCACGCTGCACATGGCCTATTACAACTTCTGTTGGCAGCCCAGAACGCTGGCCGACAGGATGACGCCGGCGATGGCGGCCGGGCTGACGAACCGGTCCTGGACGTTCGGACACCTTCCTAGCGCGCCGCGGACGGCAACGGCACCGGCGGGCCGATGAGGCGGCGCGTGTGCGAAAGCAAATACTCGGTGAATGCGCGGTCGCTGTCTTGCACCGCCTTCTGCGTCGCACCGCCGAAGCGCAGCGCCGACTTGAAGAGCTCGTTATTCGCGTCGATCCCCAGACCTTTCAACGTCTTCGAAACCTCAGCCACTTGCGGATCGGCCGCCAGCTCGTCTTCGTTCATCTCTTTGGCCACATCGATCCCGGCCGTTGATGATTGCCGCCAAATCGCTTCCCAGGCATTGCCAGGCATGAGGGCGTAAAACGTGTCCGTCACCGTCACGCGACGGTTGGCGATGTCCTGATCGAGATAGGTGATTCGCACGCCGGTCGCCTTCTCTTCGGCGGCCGAGGCCAGCGCCTCGTTCGCTGCTTTGCGTTGCTTGGTCGCACCGCCATCGCCTGCGCCGCCCGGCTGCGGATTGAGCAAATCGCCCAACGCGTCGCCAAGCTGATCTTGCAGCATGCCGCCGATCAGATCGGCCAACGGCGGACGATTCCCGCCGTCGCCGTCGTCGCGCACCAGCATGCCGCCGGTGCCTTGAAAGTGCGGCTGCACCAGGATCTCGAATTCGATCAGCGCCACCTTGGCCGCCCACTGACGGTCGTCGAGCGGCACAATGTCGAAGCGGTCCGAAAGGTCGGGCACGGCGTGCTCGACGTCGACCGCTTGCTCCTTGAGTTTTTCGGCCAATGCCGCGGCCGAAAGGTCTTCGGCATCGTCGAGCCGCGCCTGCCAGGCCAGACCGAGCAGCCGCCGCACCGCGGTCGGTTGGACATCATGCCGTTTGACCTTGATGGCCAGCACTTCCACCACCATAAGCTGTGAAGGCCCGGCTTCGGCATCTTGATCGCCGGCGCCTTGCAGGCGCGATTCCACGTCGCGAATGCTGCGTTCGATGAAGTCGTTCAGCAGCTTCGGTTCGGGCCGCCGCTCGCGCCACGTCTTGAGACGTTGGAGATACTCTTCGAGCGCTTGTTTGCGGCGATCGTCTTCGCCGGCCGCGGTCTTGCGATAGAGGGCCGGCTGGTGTTTTTTCAGCCACTGGCGGCGGACATAAAGCGTGACCGTGCCGTCGGCCGGCGGGGCCGCGAACATGCCCAAAATCTGCTCGCCTCCGACCAGCGCCACCCGATCGACCGCGCGATCGCGAATGGCCACTGGGGCGGCCGCCGCCACAGGCCCGGCAAAAACGGCCAGAAAGCCGAGGCCGACGGCCGACACGACGCGCGGCGGCTGATAGATCGATGGGTTGGCATTCATGTTCATCTCCGAGGGCCGCTGACTTCGTTGATTGTAACACGCGTGGACCACGCCGCCGAACAGATGATAAGGAAGCATCAGGTCAACCGTCGCGGCGCGAGCATGGGCATCGAACGCAGGCTGGCCGAGATCTCGACCAGCGAGTAGAACAAGAGTGGCTCTTGCGTCCACGCCTATCCACACCGTCCACAGGGCAACGATCATGCTTGTCTGGCCGCAACTTCCCCGTCGCGATCTGCTGACCTTGGGCGTGGTCGCGCTGGGCGGCCAGCCGCTGAACGCGCTTTTGCAGGCGGCCGAATCGGGCAGCGCCGCCAAAGCCCGCGCCACAGCTTGCATCCTCCTCTATATGGATGGCGGCCCAAGCCAGCTCGATCTGTGGGATCTCAAACCCGACGCGCCCCAGGAGATACGCGGTCCCTATGCTTCCGTTGCCACCTCGGTGCCGGGCACGCACGTCTCGGAACTGCTGCCCCTGACCGCACGGCAAATGCACCGCCTGGTGCAGGTCCGCAGCGTCTGCCATCAAGAAACCGTCCACGACCCGGCGGTCTACCAGATGCTCACCGGCTACAAGCACATCAGCTCGGCGGGCAACCTGAAGGTCGAAGAGACCGACTTTCCGCAGATGGGCGCTTCGTTCGGCTATGCCGACCGTCGCCCCGCGGCGATGCCGAAAGTCATCGAACTGCCGGAGACCATGAAGATGGAAGCCCGCGTGCTGCCGGGGCAGAACGCCGGATTCCTGGGTGGCTCGTACGACCCGTTCCGCGTCGAGATCACGCGCGAGGAGGCCAGGCTCGTCAAGCCATCGTTACGTTTGCTGCCGGAAATCTCGCGTGAGCGTTTTACGCAGGTCGGTTCGTTGGTCGAGCGCTACAACGGGCAATTGGCACGGCTCGAAGCATCGGTGGAGGTGCGGCGTTTCGACGAGTACCAGCAGCAGGCGGTGGCGCTCTTGAGCCGCCCCAGCGTGCAGGCCGCGTTCGAGATCGAGCGCGAGCCGGCCGAAATGCACGAGCGTTATGGTCGCAACCGGCACGGGCAATCGGTGCTGTTGGCACGGCGGTTGGTCGAAGGCGGCGCCCGGTTTGTCACCGTCTATTGGGGCAAGGAAGAGCAGGACTGGGCCGACGGCAAGGGGCCGCGGCTGGCGAACAACCCTTGGGACACGCATCGCAATCATTTTCCGTTGGTCGAAGACCGTCTGGCGCCGCGGGCCGACCGCGCCTTGGCCGCCTTGCTGAGCGACCTGGCCGAGCGCGGCCTGCTGGACGAGACGCTGGTGGTCTGGATGGGCGATTTCGGCCGCACGCCCAAAATCGACAAGAAGTACGCCAGCCGCGATCACTGGCCGTTCGCCTTCACCGTGGTCTTGGCCGGCGCGGGGCTGCCGGGCGGGGCGATTTACGGCCGCACCGATCGACACGCCGCGCACGTGCTGGAGCATCCCGTCAGCCCGGCCGATCTGACCGCCACGGTCTTTTCGACCTTGGGCGTCGACCCGCAGACGGTGATCCGCGACGCGCGAGGCAGGGGCTGCCCGATTTCCAACGGGCGGCCGCTTCTGCGGCTCTGGGGATCATCTTGAGTTTTTCCGGGCCTTTGTGGTCGCAGACCGTCGCCGGCGGCATGCGGCAAGACTGTTCGTGGCAGCGGGCGCGCCGCAAACTCTGTAGGGAACGGACTCTGTGCCGTTCCGCCAGCGCTCGCTGTATAGTTCGGCTGCGCCCTTTCGCGAGCCGGCGGAGCATTGGAGCTACGACCGGCCGTCGCGGCTGTTCACACGAAAGAGCGGGCGGCGGCCGGCGTGCTGCATCATGGCCACGCCGGGAAGCCAATCGTTCGACGATCCGGGCGTCTTCGTCGAGCTGCCGCTGGTGAATCAGATTCGCCAGCGCGTCAAAGCCTCGCGAGAACGCCGGCACGAGGGCCACGAGCGCCATCAGCAGCGGAAACAGCTCGCGGCCAAGCCGTCCCGTGCTCATCTGGCGGTGGATCTCGTCGCGGCAAAGCGGACAAGCTGATCGAATCGGGCCATGTACGTGAAGCCACCGGCTTGCTGAAGCTCGTCAAGTCGTCGCCGCAAGCCGGCCCGCTGAAGGCGCGTGCGATCGAGCGGCTGGGGGGGGTGCAACCCTCACGGGCGCCTCGCGCGGCAAAGTCCGCCACGCCGATCGTCAAGACCGCCGACGACTTGTATGCCGCGAAGAAGTAAGTGGTGGCTGGCCCCAGCCTCCTCCATTCGCGCAAGCCATCGGTTAATCCGGCACGCAGACCACGATCCAGCCGTTTGCCCGCAGCCGGCCGAAGAGCCACGGCCGCCGCAGCGCGTGACGCCGCTGGGTGTCGAGCGCGATGAACTCGACGATGCGAAAACCGGCGGCCAAAAGATCGGTCTTCAATTCCCGACGTGTGAAGACGTGCAGAAACATGTTCGGAATGCCTCGATAGTCGAAGAACTTGTCGCCCGGCTCCTGGTCGCGCCGCACGAGCGAACCGAACAGGTTTCGCGCCAGCCATGCCCGGCCTTGCGGGTCGAACAGGTTATACCAGCGGTTGTGAACGTGCAGCGCGAACTTGCCGCCGGGTTTAAGAATGCGACGGGCATGACCCAATACGCGCAGGCGGTTCTGCCGGCCGCGGACCATGCCCAACGTGCTGAACATGCAAATGGCATAGTCGGCCACCGCGTCGCGCAGGCAGCCCAGTTCGGTCAGATTGGCCCGCAAACGGTCGATGGCCAGCGACTCTTCACGCGCCTTTTGGCCCACCACGTCGAGCATCGGCATCGATAGATCGACTGCCAGCCCGCGAAAGCCGCGCCGGGCGAACGGCACCAGCAGCCTGCCCGTGCCGCAGCCCAGATCGACCAGCAGGCCGGGCCGGGAAAGGTGGCGCGACAGCACGGCCTCATCGAACTCGAACAGGCTGTTTTGGGCGAAGTAATCGTCGTAGCGGTAGGCAATATGGTCGGCGTGCGCATACTGCCAGAGTCCCAGCGTGATGCCGCTGGGGAGTCGCCACTGGGGAACGTCGTCGGGCATTTTGGATTTTCGATTTTGGATTTTGGATTAGAGCAGCGCAGGACCCAATCCAAAATCCAAAATCGAAAATCCAAAATGGATCAACTTGCCCGCAGCGCTTGTTCCACGCGGCGGACCGCCTCGTCGACCGTGCATTCGCCGTCGGCCAGTTCCATCGGCAAATGCGACTCCATCCAGCCGCGCACCTTCTTGTTCGCCGAGATGACCGTGCTGTGGCTGCGGCCGCCGAAGTAACTGCCAATCTCGCTCAAGGCCGCCCGCGTATAGCGTCGGGCCAACCACATGGCCAGCATCCGCGGATGGCTGACCTGCTTGGCCTTGGCCTCCGATTGCAGCATTTGCGGCTCCAGCCCGAACACGTCGCAAACCGCCTTGTTGATATCGCCCAGCCGCACGCTGCGCGTCTGGCGGCGAACATCGGCCAAGGTCTGCTCGGCCAACGCCAGACTCATCGGCTGACCCAGGGCGCGGCTGGTGGCGTCGAGCCGGTTCAGCGCCCCAGACAGCTCGCGCGCGTGCGTCGTGATGCGCGTCGCCACAAAGTGCCGCACTTCTTCCGGCAGATCGAGTCCCATCCGCTCGGCCAGCCGCCGCACAATTCCCACCCGCGTCTCGTATTCGGGCGGCCCGATGTCACACACCAGGCCGCTTTGCAACCGCGTCGTGAAGTCCTGGCCGAG
>Ga0307374_10009874_pt1 | contig 13980 bp, 13 predicted proteins | sample OX3MG_FD_202532 | JGI IMG/M metagenome (GOLD analysis project Ga0307374, IMG submission 202532) | Soil microbial communities from Risofladan, Vaasa, Finland - OX-3 | ecosystem: Environmental > Terrestrial > Soil > Coastal area > Acid sulfate soil | place: Finland: Risofladan, Vaasa | collected... | reverse complement strand
GCCAATTCCCGCTGTTTCACGGCGGTCGACCCTTGAACCCACCCACCGTCTCGGTATCGAATGAGAAACATTCGGCGGCATGTCAACCTTTGGCGACTCTCGTTCGTGAAGGTAGGCAGAGACGTATGGACCATGCCGCCGAGATTGAAAGCTTCGACGATGCCTTCGACCGCCTATTTCATGTTGCCTACCGCGCCGCCTACCGGCTGCTCGGCTCCCGGGAGGACGCCGAGGACGTGGCCATTGACGCGCTCACCCGGGCTTCCCTGCACTGGCGAAAGGTCCGTACCGACCCGGCGCCGTGGGTCACCACCGTTTCGGCCAACCTTGCCATCGATATCTGGCGGCGCCGGAAGCGGGCACCGATCCACCAACCGAGTCCCGCCACCGATCCGCTCGACAGTCGGCGGATCGACCTGGTCCGGGCGCTCGAGCGTCTGCCCCGTCGCCAGCGGGACACGGTAGTGCTCCGCTATTTCGCCGATCTCACCGAGTCCCAGACCGCGGAGGCGCTGGGTATCTCGACCGGGACCGTCAAGCAGCACGCCTCCCGGGCCATGGTGACGCTCAAGCAGGAACTGGAAGAGCCATGACCAGCTTCAGTGAGGGTGCGGGGTTCGACGACCTCGATGACCCTTCTCCCCCCGCGCCGGCGTCAACCCACCGGGCGGAGGTGACCCGGCGCATCCGCCGGATCCGGCATCGTCGGCAACTCATGGCCGGCGGTTTGGCAATGGCCATCGTGTTCGGGGCCACCTTCACCGCCGTCAACCTCAGGGCCCCGGCTCCGGTCAACAAGGCGCTGAGCGCGCCTTCGGGCGCTTCCAATCAGATGTTCTGGCCGACGACGGGATCACCAGGTCCCGGCTCGCCGCCCCCGGCGCTGTCCCCGTGGGGACCATCGATCCCAACCCAAAGCGACGCCACCGCCGCGGCTGGCGCGGCCGGGACGGGCTCGGGCTCGGGCGCGGCCGGGACGGGTTCGGGCGCGGCCGGGGCCAACGCGGGCGCCGCTGCACCCAGCCAGCTGTTCTCGCCGGCGACCACCGTCACGCCTTGCCCCGACCCGGCCTGGATCGGTGGGCAGTACTGCGGGCCGGCCCCTGAACCCGGGAACGGGAGCGGTCCGGGCGGGCGGTGTTCGGGCCAGGAGACGACACCCCCGTGCGGCCGGGGGGTCGTGATCGGCAACTCCTACGCCTACACGTTCGCGGTCCGGTGCGACGGCCGGATCACCTTCGACGGTCGCCAGTGGGAGTCGGACATCCTCCCGCCGGCCAATGGGCCGGATCTGTGGGTGTGGATGCGGCTGGCACCGGGCGGTCACCTGCGATTCGTGAGTACGGACGGAACCCTCGGGTTCACCCCTGTCCAGGGCCATGCCACCCCTCATTGTGGCGGCACTCCTTCGTCTGGCCCTCAACCCTGACGTTCACAGCCGTCGGCTCCGCCCCCGCCCACTTGCCCCCTACCCACCAACCAAGGAGTCTGCATGAGACTCATCATCCCCAACCGAAGAATATGGACCGTCACCGGCGTCATCGCGGTGACGGGCGCCGCCGCCGTCACCGGCATCGCCCTGGCAGCCGGCACCGGCTCGGGAGCCGGGGCGACGACGCCCGCTGCGGCGTGCGGGAGCTCCGACTCGAAGCTCACCGTGCAGGCCACCGGCCAGGCCACCGCCACCCCCAACTTGTTGACCCTCAACATCGGAGTGAACGTCTCCGATCCGACTGCGTCGGCCGCACTCTCCGACGCCAACGACAAAGCTGCCAGCTTGTCGGCCACGCTGGAACAGGCCGGGGTCGCGAATGCCGACATCCAGACGACCAATTTCTCCATTCAGCCGAACTTCGACACCAAGGGCGTCATCACCGGCTACCAGGTGTCGAACACCATGCTGGTGAAACTGCACAACTTGTCGGCCTCCGGCGCGGTGATCGACGCCGCCGCCAGGTCCGCCGCTGACGCCATCCGGGTGAACGGGCTCACCTTCTCGGTGGACGACACCAAGACGGTGGACGGCACCGCCCGGGCCGACGGCATCCAGGTGGCCGCGGCCCACGCCCATTCGATGGCGGCGGCCGCCGGTGAGACGATCCACGGGGTGTGCTCGATCACCGACTCGACCACGACCTATCCGATCTCTCAGGATTTCGCCGGTGCCGCGACGGGGGCCACGGCTGGGGCCAACAGCGCCAGCGTTCCGGTGCAGCCCGGAACCCAACAATCGATCGCCCAGGTCACCGTGGTCTACGGCCTCAGCCCGAAGGGATGAAACCGCGGGAACCGTCTGGCCCTAACGGGCTCTGCCCGGGCCCTAACCGGGCTCTGCCCGGGCCCTAACCGGGCTCTGCCCGGGCCCCGCCCGCCCTCAGCTGGCCGCCTTCTCCAGGATGTGGACGCCACAGGCCGAGCCCAGGCCGATGACATGGGTCAGACCGACGGTGGCCCCTTCGATCTGCCGGGCACCGGCTTCGCCCCGCAGGTGGTGGGCGACCTCCCAGACGTTGGCGATGCCGGTGGCGGCGATGGGATGGCCCTTGGACTCGAGCCCTCCGGATACGTTGACCGGGGTGGCCCCGTCCCGCCAGGTGGCGCCGGATTCGAAGAAGTCGACGGCCCCGCCCTCCGGGCAGAGCTTCAGGTTGTCGTAGTGCACCAGCTCGGCGGTGGCGAAGCAGTCGTGCAGCTCGACCAGGTCGAGGTCCTCGGGTCCGACGCCGGCCTGCTCGTAGGCCTGGGTGGCGGCGTTCCGGGTAAGGGTGTTCACGTCCGGTAGCACCTGGCACGACTCTTCCCACGGATCGCTGGTCAGCACCGAAGCCGAGATCTTCACCGCCCGTCGCCGCTGATCGGGATCGAGGGTCTTGAGCTTGGCGTCGCTGACCACCACCGCGGCGGCGGCACCGTCGCAGTTGGCCGAGCACATCGGCCGGGTGTTCGGGTAGGCGATCATCATGTCGCCCATGATCTGCTCGAGGCTCATCTTCTTGGAGTAGGAGGCCAGCGGGTTGAGGGTGGAGTGCGAATGGTTCTTCTCCGAGATCCGGGCGAACAGCTCGAAGCTGGTCCCGCCGTAGCGGTGCCCGTACTCCATGCCGATCTGGGCGAAGACACCGGGCATGGTCTCGGTCCCGATCCGACCGTCGACCGGGGCCACTGCCCCGTAGCGGCCGTGACGGGTCCAGGTGTCGTCATCCGACTTGCGGGCTCCGCCGGCCAGCAGGCCGGCGCCGGCCAGCTTCTCGACCCCGACGGCCATGCCCATGTCGCACTCGCCGGCCCGTATCGCCATGATGGCGGTGCGCAGGGCGGTGGCGCCGGTCGCACAGGCATTGGCGACGTTGTAGACGGGAATACCGGTCTGGCCGATCTGCTTCTGCAACTGCTGGCCGATGCCGGCCTGGGCCATCATCAGGCAACCGGCGGCCAGTACCCCCATGTCCTTCATGCCGACCCCGCCATCATCGAGCGCGCCCATCGCCGCCTCGGCGGCGAGATCGACCACGTCGAGATCGGGGTGCTTGCCGAATTTGGTCATGTGGATCCCGAGAATCCAAATGTCGTCAGATGCCATTGCTCGCAGCCTCCTGTGGCTCGAATCCAAACCCGATCGCTTCGGTCCCGCTGCTGTCCGTCCCCACCGAATAAGTGGCCAGGCGCACCTTCATCCCCAGGGTCACGTGCTCGGGATCCGCCTCCACGTTGATGAGATTGGCCCGCACGCTGGTTCCATCGCAGTCCACCAGGGCGGCCACGAAGGGGACCGGCACCCCGGGAGCCGCGAACGAGACGATGGTGAACGCCCGGACCTCACCCTCGGTGGCGACACGGACCGGGTCGAACTCGGTCTTCCCGCACGAAGCGCAGGCGTTGCGCCGATCGAAGAACCGGGCGCCGCAGGCACGGCACTGATTGGCGACCAGATGAGGCTCGTCCCCCAGCTCCAGGTAGTCCACCAGCGTTATCTGGTCAGTCAAGAGATCCCTCCCCATCCATGTCAACGTCCACCCGAATACGTGCCCTGACCGTACCTGACGGGCCCGGTGGCGGGCCAAGTGAGCCCGGGGACACCCCCCGGATCAGCCCGAACCACGACGCATCGGCCGGGTCCGGGCGGTGTATCTCCAGTTCCGCCCTGTTTTAATCGCCAGCCGGCCGCTACGATGCAGGTCGACGAGGAGGGCCGGATGTCAAGTTCGGGACGAGGCACTGCTGGTGGCCGCCCGCCGGCGGCGCCATCTGACGATCCGTGGGCCAGGTACACATTGCAAACCGTGCGGGGGGGACTCCTCTCGTCGATATTCATCATTCTGGTGGTCACCCTCTACCTGGTGTTGCCCGGCCATAACCAGGTCAACCGGGCCGGCGCCTTCACCCTGATTCTGGTGGTCACCGCGCTGACCTATGTCATCAGCACCCTCCCCTGGAAACGGATCCTGGCCGGTCCCCGGGGTCGGGTCGCCGTCTACGCCTGGGCCATCGGCATGGTCGCCATGGTCGATATCAGCATCGCCTTCACCCACGGTGCCGAATCGGAGCTCTTCGTCCTGCTCATCGTCACCTCCATCTTTCTGGCCGGGCCGAACTATCCCATCTCTGCGCAGATCACCCTGGGTGCCGTCACCACCGCCGGCTACCTCGCGACCTTGGCCGCCACCGGATGGGGCATCGGGGTCGCCACCTTGGTGTTCCGGTTGGGGGTGATCATCGCCGCCTCGCTGGCCATCGGGCTGCTGAATCACGAGCTCGGTCTGTCCTTCCGGCGTCAGATGGCGGAACACGACGCCTCGGAGAACCGGGTCGCCCTGTGGAGCCGGGTGGCGGCGGTGGCCCGGCAGATCGATGCGTCCGATGTCGATGACGTCCTGCTGGCGGTGGTCGATGCGCTGGGCACACTGGGCTTCGAGTCGTCGGACATCTGTGCCATCGATGGAAACGGCGCCACCTACCGGGTGCTTCATGCCCGACAGCTCGACACCGACTACACGTCCCAGCATCACCCCGCCTCCTTCGGCATGGTCGGCATGGTCCTCCAGCAGCGCGGCACGGTGGTCATCAAGGACTACGCCTCGAAGTCGGACAGCGTTCCCGTCCTGGCTAGCGACGGCTACCAGACGGTGATCGGTGGCCCGGTGTGGGTCAACGGCGAGTTGGCCGCCATCCTCGAAGCCGGGACCCGCCAGCACCGGGTCCCGTCGCCCGAAGAGGTCGCCGCCTTCGAGATGCTGGCCACTCAGGCGGGGCACGCGCTGGAGAACGCTCAGCTCCTCGAACAGCAGGTGCGGGAGGCCGACCATTTCCGCCAGCTTCTCGAGTCGGCGCCGGACGCGGTGGTGGTGGCTGACGCCGACTGGGTGGTGGTGGAGGTCAGCAATCAGGCCGAGGCACTGTTCGGATACCCAGCCGATGAGCTGGTCGGGCAGAAGGCATCGATGCTGATGCCCGAACGGCTGCGTTCCGACCAGATGGGCAGGCTCGAGCGTTGGATCGACAGACTCGACCAGTCGGAGGACGGCCTGGACCGCATCATGTTCGCCATGCGCAAGGACGGGTCGGAGATCGCCGTCGAGGCCTCCTTGAGCACGCTCGACACCGCCCGGGGCGAGGTGTTCTCGGTGGCAGTCCGCGATGTCACCGAGCGCCGGGAGTACGAGCGCCGGCTGGCCCATCAGGCCACCCACGATCAGCTGACCGGGCTGCCCAACCGGGAGCTGTTCATGCAGCGCCTGTCCCGGTCCCTCCACTCCCGGTTGACGGTCGACCCCCCGATCACCGTCTGCTTCCTCGACCTCGACCACTTCAAGTACCTCAACGACAGCCGGGGGCACCGGGTCGGCGACTCGTTGGTGAAGGCGGTGGCCCAGCGCCTCGAGCACTCGGTGGGCGGGCACTTCATCGCCCGGGTGGGTGGGGACGAGTTCGGCTTGGTGGTCGAAGGCCTGGCCGGTCATACCGATGCGGTCGGATTCGGACATGATCTCCTGGCCGCCTTCGACAAGCCCTTCCTCGTCGACGAAATCGACTGCTATGTGACGTCCAGTATCGGCATCGCCTTCGGCTTCGCCTCCGATCGGGCCGAGACCATCATGAGCAATGCCGACGCCGCGGTGAACCGGGCCAAGCAGAACGGCCGCTCCCGGTTCGAGTTCTTCGACGAAGCCCTGACCCTCCAGGCCGCCAACCGGGTGGCGACCGAGGCGCAGCTCCACATGGCCATCGACCGGAGCGAGTTCCGCCTGGTCTACCAACCGGTGATCTCCCTCGATGGAGACCACCTGGTGGGGATGGAGGCCCTCATCCGCTGGCATCATCCCACCCGGGACCTGGTGCAACCGGCGGACTTCATCTCCACCGCCGAGGAAACCGGGCTGATCGTACCCATCGGCCGCTGGGTCCTCCACGAGGCGTGCCGGCAGCTGGCCGAGTGGCGGCAGCGGTACCCGGATCGTCCTGACGGCTCGATCAGCATCAACGTCTCGAGCCGGCAACTCGAGCACGACCAATTCGTGAACGATGTGGCCGAGGCGCTGCTGTCGACCGGGGTACCGCCCGAGCTCCTCATCCTGGAGATAACCGAGACCTTCTTCATGCGGGACTTCCACGCCGCGGTTCGCCGACTCCAGGCCCTGAAGGAGTTGGGGATCCGGTTGGCCATCGACGATTTCGGCACCGGATTCTCGTCGCTCTTCTCCCTCTCCCGGCTTCCCCTCGACATCGTGAAGATCGACAAGGCGTTCATCGACGGCCTGGGCAGCCGCTACGACGCGGTGGTGGCGGCGGTCGTCACCCTCGGGAATGCCTTCGGTCTCGAGGTGGTGGCCGAGGGCATCGAGACCCTGGCCCAGCGGGACCGTTTGGTGCAGCTGGGGTGCCGGTTCGCCCAGGGCTTCTACTTCGCCAGGCCGCTGGAGCCGATCGTTGCCGAGGCCGTGTTCGCCGGGGGCATGGAGGCAGCCCGTCGTCCGGTCAATGGTGATCGGCCGGCTCCCTCAATGAGCCAGCATGGACCGGGAGCGCTGACCTAGCGGGGAGTGATCCCCCACGAGCCGGTCCACCGGGCACCCGGGCTCAGCACGGCGACCCCGTTCCCGGAGCGGAAGGCGTCAGGCGGGCAGGTCATCGGTTCCACCGCCAGCCCCTTGCGTCGCTGGTCGGAGGCCAGGGTGTCGCCGCTGTAGACCATCACGTAGTCGAAATGGTGGTCGGCCCAGAGGGTGACACCGTTGGTCCCGTCGGGATGGTCGAGCTCGACCCGTACCTGCCCGTCCCCGTCGCGACGCAGCGAGGTGTAGCCGGTATCCAGCCGGGTGGTGCTCAGCAGTCGACCGGAGGTGAAGTCGAACTCGGTCCCGGCCACCGGCGCCAGCCCGGTGGGGAGCCCGCGATCGTCGGTGACCACCCGTCGATCGGCGGGAACGGTGAGCCGTACCATGTCGACCGTCGGGGTTCCCACCGTCAGATAGGGATGGAAGCCGAGCCCGAACGGCAGGTCGGTCGGCCCCAGATTCTCGGCGTCGGTGACCACGGTGAGGCCGTCCCGCCCGAGGCGGTACTCGATGGTGAGGCCCAGGGTGAACGGATAGCCGGGCGACGGATGGAGCACACAGGCCATGGTCACCCGGTTCTGGGCCCGGCCTGTCATCGCCCACGGAAGCCAGCGCACCAATCCGTGGATGGCGTTCTGCCTCGACGGCTCGTCGAGGGGAGCCTGGGCACTCACCCCCTCGAACTGGTAACGACCATCGCCGAGCCGGTTGGGCCACGGCGCGAGGACCTGACCCCGTCCGCCGTGGCTCCACTCGTCGGTTCCAAAGCCGTCGATCACCGGGTCGTCGTCCACCGTGAAGGAACGGAGGGTGGCTCCCACTTGGGTGATCACCGCGCGTTGGTGGCCATGTCCGATCACCCACTGGTCGCCGGTGCAAGCGGTGGTCTCCGACGGCCGCTGATCATCGGATTGGGTGCGTGGGGTCATGGTCATCGGGATTCCGGTCTGCCCGCGAAGGGCGGTGGATGTCGACCGGTATGGTAGGCGATCGGGCCACCGTGGCCCGAAGGGTCCGCCGGCATCGATGGCGTCGAGCTGGGCACCCGGACCGCCCAACCGCTTCGATGGGATCGCCGATCATGCGCATTCTGGTGACCAATGACGATGGCGTGTTCTCGCCGGGCATTGCCGCGCTGGCCCGGGGTCTGGCCGCCGCGTTCGAGGACGAGCACGAACTGTTGGTGGTGGCGCCCCTGGTCGATCACAGCGGAGCTGGGGCCGCGGTCGGACCGGTCTACGACCGAGAGTCGATTCCCTTCGAAACGGTGGAGGTCCCGGGACTCGAACGGGTACCGGTGTTCGGCATCGACGGGCCCCCGGCGCTGGCCGTGATCCTGGCCTGCATCGAGGGGTTCGGCGATCGACCCGACATGATCGTCTCCGGCATCAACCACGGCATCAATGCCGGTCGGTCGGCCCTCCACTCCGGCACGGTGGGCGCCACCCTCACCGGCGCCCAGTTCGGCGTGCGCGGGCTGGCGGTGAGCATCGCCTGGGGGTCGGACCCGGTTCCCTGGGAAACGCCGGTCGCCCTGGTCAACGAAGTGGTTCCCGAGCTGGCCACCATGGAGCCGGGGACCGTCTTGAACCTCAACGTGCCGGCCCTCCCCCTCGACCGGCTCCAGGGCATCCGCCACGGTTCTCTCGGCGCGGTGGGACTCATCCGGGCGGCCCGCCGGGATCGTTCCGGGGCGCCGGTCGGTGGGTCGGCCATCGACCGCACCGGCGGGGCGATCACCCTGACCCTCCGGGGAGGGCGCGGGTCCAACCGCCGACAGGAGCAGGCCGAGCTGGACCCCGAATCCGACGCCGGGGCCATTGCCCACGGATGGGCGTCCCTGACTCCGCTCCTCGGGGTGAGGGAGGATCTCTCGGACCAGGGATCCGACGCCCTGACCAAGGCGTTGGGGGCGGTATCGCCCCGATTTCCCCAGCCATCGGGCGACTGAACCCCGTCTTTGTTTCGGTTGTGTGAACGACTTTTACCACTCTGCGCAACTTCAATGTCACCATTTGTCATGTAATTGCAACGTTGTGACTCCACCGCTAGGGTGGTCGGTACTCGCTCAGCGATATGGCGAAACGGCGGTGATGCGGCGGCCGGATGGCTGCCGACAGAACCAGACGAGGGTCGGCTCGTGCCGTTGGATCAGCTGGGTCGAGGACATATGAACACACCGTTCACCCCACCGACTGCGCCGACCAGGAGCCGCCCAACGCCGACCTGTTAAGGGTTACCCCGTCTGCACCTCGTACGGACCTCATTGAAAGTCCCGAGCCGACTGCCCTTCCCGGCAACAGTTCGCGAGTCGAATGCACCCAAGACGGTTGCCCGCATACCCATGCCACCCTCGAAGCCCTACGGGCTTCCGCGACTTTGAGGAGGCGCAAGTTATGCGCAAGCACCGCTTTTTTCTTCTATTTGTCTCTGCACTTGCTGTGATCGTTGGCATCGCCATCCATCAAACCCAGTCATCACAGGCTGGCGCCGGGAGTTCGGCCGCCATCCTGGGTTCGAGGTTGGCGGCCGATAGCTTGGCCGGTTCCAACTCGGGGCCGGCCGCCGCCTCGGCCTCGGCCGAGGGCCCGATGGGCGGGTTCGACATTGCCCTGACCTCCCTGCACGTCCCGATGCCCGCCATCCCGACCGCGGGGGTCACCCTGGCACCGACCGGTCCCCCCACGACCACCACCACGTCGACCACCACCGCCCCGACCACCACCACGACCACCAGTTCGGCACCGGCACCCACTCCGGCCCCGGCAACGGCGTCGTACGCGTCATCCTCGGGGTCGTTCGCCGAACTCCGTGAATGCGAGTCGGGCGACAACTACAGCGACAACACCGGCAACGGCTACTACGGCGCGTACCAGTTCTCGCTCCAGACGTGGCAAGGCCTCGGTTACTCGGGGCTCCCCAGTGACGCATCGCCGAGCCTGCAGGATCAGGCCGCCGAACAGCTGCAGGCCCAGAGCGGGTGGGGGCAGTGGCCGGCATGTTCGGCCGAACTCGGACTCAGGTAGGCGGCACCGGAGCTCTGCACTTGGTTGCCGGCGTCATCTGCGGCAGGCTTCGAGGATGGACGAGACCCGAACCTCCGGGGTGACCGCCTTTGTCTGCGCCATGCCGATGGAGGCGCGTCCGTTGGCCCGGAGGCTTTCGCTCCACCCGGCCCGGATCGGCGGCCTCAGGCTCCGGGCCGGGAAGCTGGGGGATCACCGGGTCGTCACCATGGTCTCCGGCATGGGCACCCGGTTGGCCACCGCCCAGACCATCCGCCTGCTCGATGCGACCCGGGTCGACCGGGTGGTGGTGGTGGGGATCACCGGCGCGGTGCACGACACCGCCCCCATCGGATCCATGGTCCTCCCCGAGGTGGTGGTGAACAGCGCCACCGGCGACGAGTACCGCCCGGCACCGCTGGGCGACGGTTCACCCTCAGGCAAGATGTGGACCACCGACCAACTGCTGACCGAGCCCGAGGTGATCGCCGGTCTGCGGGCCCAGGGGGTCGTCGCCCTCGACATGGAGACCGCCGTCGTCGCCGAGGTCTGCGAGGAGCGGGACATCCCCTGGTCGGTGTTCCGGGCCTTCAGCGACCGAGCCACCGACGGGAGCCTCGATGAGGAGATCTTCCATCTCAGCCACCAGGACGGCACCCCCGACGGGCCGGCGGTGGCCCGCTACTTCCTGAAGCACCCGGGGCGCATTCCGGCGATGGCTCGGCTGGCCCGGGGGGCCAAGCTGGCCACCGAGACCGCCGCCGACGCCGCCATCCGAGCCGTCGCTTCGACGTAATGCCCCGGTGTCACCCACCCAGGCCGCGCCACGTCAGCCGAATTGTTCGTCGAGCCAATCGAACACCACCTGGGCGGAAAGCCGGATGTTGTCGGACTGGCAGTGGGTCGACGCCCCGTCGCCCACGCTGAACCGTCGGGAGGTCACCGGTCCGCCCACCCCTCCCACGAAGGTGTCGAACTGGGCCAGCGGCTCCACCCCTTCCCGATCCCCAACCAGGGCGAGCACCGGACAGTGGATGGCTCCGAGCACCTCGCCCAGCCGGTACCCGGCGATGGCCTCCCGCCAGGCGGAGAACGACGGCACCCCGAACCGGCGGCAGATGGACTCGATCCCCCATTGCATCTGCTTGGGCATCAGATCCTCGGGAACGCCGGCCACGTCCTCGGGCCGGATGTCCCGGGTCATCCCGAAGACGTCGCGGCCGACCCACGCCTCCATGTAGCCGCGCATGTCGACAATCGGTGGATTGGCCACCAACGCCCGGACCCGATCGTCGTTGCCGGCACTGCGGGCCGCGAAGTACGAACCGAAGCTCTCCCCCACCAGGGCCAGACGGCCGGGGTCCACGTCGTCACGGGCACCGATCACGTCGAGCACCGCGGCGATCGGGACCTCGTAGTCGGGCCGGAACGGCAGGGCCGGGTCGAGGCGCATGCAACCGGGTTGTCCGGGCCCATCGAAGGCGAACACATTCCATCCGCGTTCCGCGCCCGGTGCTCCGTAATGGAAGTAGAGCTCTTCGGCACTCGAGTCGAAGCCACCCACACATACCAGGGTGGGGAGCCGCCCCGCACGGTCCGTACCACCTGCGGCCGGTCCACCCGGCCGCAGAAAGTACCCGGGCAGCCGGGACCCCTCGAAGGGTGGATCAACCAGCTCGACCGGCGGCTCCATCAATGATCCGGCCTCCGCGAAGCAGGCCCGGCTGCGCTCGCCGGTGTGACGGGACAGCTCGGTGGCCGGGTCCACGTAGTACTCGGCCGTCCGGTAGTAGGTCGAGGCCCGCAGGAGATGATCGCGCCCGCTCACCCGATGGCCGGCCTCCAGGCAGAGACGGGCGGTCGCCTCCACCCGGTGGGCCAACTGGTCGAACCCCCGGGCCCAACTCTGGGGGCTCCCGTCGATGATCTCGTCGGCCACCGCCAGGCACTCCCCGACGGTGGAGCCGCCGTAGTCGGCCACCCCGATGGCTTTGATCAACTGGTAGTCGAACTCCTCGTCGCGGAATCCCTCCACCCGGATGGCGCTGCGGACGATGTCTGAGTCTCCGAAGGACACGACGGCTCGATTCTGCTCGGCTGTTTCTCTGTCACCCCGCTCGGCGGGACGCCGGTCAGTCTCTCAGCTGTGCGGTGCTCCGATCGGACAGCGGGCGATCGGGTCGCGGTCGATTGGACCGCAGGCAGGGCGCCGCGGGCAGCGGGCAGGGCGCCGCGGGCAGCGGGCAGGGCGCCGAGTACCGCGGCGGTCGGCCCGTCCTCAGCGGTCAGCACCAGCCGTGGCGGTCAGCACCAGCCGTGGCGGTCAGCACCAGCCGTGGCGGGCGGCGTCCTCCACCATCGTCGCATCCAGCGGCGCCGCGATCCGCACGTCCCACACCGTCACTCCCAGCCCGAGTCGCCCCAACCGGTCGACGGCCTCCTCGCAGGCGGCGAGCATCTTTCCCACCCCCGGTAGGCACTCCTCGGGCCGGCGTCCGGGGCCACCGCTAGATCCAACCATCCGTTGATGTGGACTGACCATCCGAATGTGCATCACCCGGGCCCGGTTCGGCGTCGCCGTAGCATGTCGCCATGCGGGTTGCCGCCATCCAGACCACGGCCACCGCCGACCGTGAACGCAACCTGCGGTCCGCGGCCGAACTGGTGAACGAGGCAGTGGCGGGCGGTGCCGAATTGGTGGTGCTCCCTGAATACTTCTCGGTGGCCGGCAACCCCGACCACCTCCGGGCCAACGCCGAGACCCTGGAGGGCCCCACCGTCAGCTGGGCGTCGGACCTGGCTCGTCGTCACCGGATCTGGTTGTTGGCTGGAAGCTTCCCGGAGGCGCCCCCCATCGGCACCACCGACGACCCCGGGGCCGAACCGCGGCTCAGCAACACCAGCTGTCTGGTCGGCCCCGATGGGTCGGTGGCCGCCACCTACCGGAAGATCCATCTCTTCGACGTCAGCGTGGCCGGCGCCGCCCATCGGGAGTCGGACACCATCGCCCCGGGAGACGCCCTGTGCCTGGCCCCGCTGTCCTCCCGGCCGGGCGGCGGCGACCCTCCCGTCGTGCTCGGCCTCTCCCTCTGTTACGACCTCCGGTTTCCCGAGGTCTACCGGGCACTGGCCTTGGGTGGCGCCACCGTCGTGGCGGTGCCGGCCGCTTTCACCGCCACCACCGGGCCCGGCCATTGGGAGGTGCTGCTGCGGGCCCGGGCCATCGAGGACCAGGTGTTCGTGGTGGCCGCCGGTCAGGTGGGGGCGTTGCCTCCGGGGATGCCGGCCTGCCACGGCCACTCGATGATCATCGATCCGTGGGGATCGGTGCTGGTCGAGCGGACCGACCCCTCGCCCGGTGCGGTGACTGCCGACCTCGATTTCGAGTTGCAGCGGCGGGTCCGTCTCGAGCTGCCGGTTCTGGCAAATCGGCGGCCAGGCACGTACGCTTGGCGCCGATGACAACTCAGAGCGCGAAGCCAAACGCGGTTGGTAAGAGTGACCCGGCAGTAACTGACGCGGTATCTGAGGCAGTGGCCCCCATCTTGTCGGCACCGGTGGGCGCCCCGTACGAGATCGGGGAGTTCGAGTCGGGCGGCCAGCGCATGTACTACGAGATCCACGGACACGGGCCGAGGGTGCTGGTCTACTTGCACGGGATCCTGCTCGATGCCCACCTCAACCGGCGCTTGGCCACCGACCTGGCCGCCAAAGGCAACCGGGTCATCCTGCTCGACCTTCCGGGCCACGGGCTCTCGGACAAGCCAAGGCGAGCATCTTTCCACCGGATGGACACCTACGCCCGGCACGTGGTGGCCCTCCTCGATCACCTCGGCATCGACAAGGCAGTGATCGGGGGGGTGTCGCTGGGGGCCAGCGTCGCCTTGATGGTGGCCGCCCAGTCTCCCGAACGCGTGCAGGGA
>Ga0307374_10009873_pt1 | contig 13982 bp, 8 predicted proteins | sample OX3MG_FD_202532 | JGI IMG/M metagenome (GOLD analysis project Ga0307374, IMG submission 202532) | Soil microbial communities from Risofladan, Vaasa, Finland - OX-3 | ecosystem: Environmental > Terrestrial > Soil > Coastal area > Acid sulfate soil | place: Finland: Risofladan, Vaasa | collected... | reverse complement strand
GTGCGATGAGCCACTCTCGCGGGGGCCCTGCAATCGGCAGGAGGCACACGTGAAACTCGACGAATTCAAAGCATCGGTTGCGCATCAGGAACCGCCCTCCGGCCTGTCGATTCCGCTGCTGGCCTTGTGGTGGGACATGAAAGGCGACTGGACGCAGGCCCACTCCCTGGTTAACGAGCTGGAGACGAAAGATGGCATGGCTGTCCACGCCTATCTGCACCGCAAAGAGGGACAGCTCGCAAACTCGGACTATTGGTATCGGCGAGCCGGGCGCGAATTCTACCGGCCGGTTCTGGCGGACGAGTGGCAGACCCTGGCTGCGGCGCTGCTATCCTCCGCCAAATAAACGTGGAGCATTATCGCTGCGCAGAAAAGCAAGCGCACCGCGTGCGACGATTGTCGTCTGCGCGCCGCCGGCTTCACCCAAAGTAATCTTGTCCTCGCCCACCGTGACATCCTGAACTTCACGCCACGTCTTCGGCACATGGGCAAGAAACATCAGCCACGACTCGTTCAGCTTTCCATGAGGCGGCACCGTGCGATCGATCTGACCGTCAAATTTCGCGCGCAGTCGCGCCATTTCTTCTTTCCCCACAGGCAACGGAGTGGTGCCAAACTCCAATCCGAGCGCCAGCGTTCTGCCGTTCCACGGAGCGTTATCTCTTGCGCGGTTTTCATGCCACATCGTCAGCCAGGGAAAGTCCGCGGAGCGAAAGCAGTATCCAAACACCAGCCCCAATTCCCAGTTCAACGCGGAGATAAATCCGATCTCCCGCTCCAGGTTCTGCTGCAGCGCGACCACAAACCCGCCATTCGGCGGTGTAAACGGGCGCCGCAAGTCTCGCCGCCCATGAGCCTCTGTATCGACGAACGGCCACTCAAACGGCTTGTCCGAGGGAAGCAGGCACGGCCCGTCGTATCCAAGCGGCCAGGTCCTGCCTTTGCTTACCGATGCGGCAATGCTGCACGACGCTGCATTCACCAGCGGCGCACCTAAGGTCGCATGTTGTTGCCACTGAATTTCGCGCGGAGTATCGCGCAGATTGCGCACCTGCTCCTGCACGCGCACCACGGATTCGCCCGGCGTGATCTGAATTTTCCGCAGCGCCTGCAAGCCCGTAATCGGCAACTCCGCACGCACCGCCAAGCCCGCGTCGAGTGGGCCGTCACTCTCACAAATCCAGTTGGCAATCCCCGCCTCTCCATGCAGCGTCACTCCAAGGCTGGCCTCCAGGTCCGACGGAAGTCCAAAGCAATCGAGGCATAGTGAATGTCCGGAGTAGGACGCGAGAAAAGTCCCTGTCGGCCTGCCGCCATATTGCCTTGCAAGCTCATCATGTTCGGGAGTCAGGGGATCAGCCGTTGCCCATGGCGATTCCCAAATCACATTTTCTGTTGCGTGCCCGCTGGTGGGTGTAAACGAGAACGATACGATATGCCCGCCCCCCGTCAGCATCGTCATTTCCACCCGATCATTCCCGAGATGGAGTGCGCTTCGGCCCCTCCATTCCGTTTTCATGCCGTCTGCCCTGACTGAATCACAATTGTCCTTTCATGCAACTCATCTTCATTTCCGTGGCTCCGTGCGCGTACGCAATCGAAGCGTAAGACGCACCAGCGTAGCAAACGTAACACGCCGCGGCAGCGGAATTTCGCCCGCACAGTCCCTCACTACGTTACACCTCTGCGCCTTGCTCACCTTCGGGTGAGATGGCTGCATTGCGATCTGTACTGTCTGACCTGGAATCTCTTCCAGCCGCGCGCACGACTACCCCTCCCATCTTCCGCCAGCCTCCATGTGTCAGCCGCTGCTGCTTCCTTGCACGCACATCTTTACCCGAGTGATCCTCATTGCAAAAGTTGCGCCGTATCACAATGAAAGCTGGATAAGAAGTCCGCGAAGGCCAGCCTTTTTCAAGGCTTATTCATCTTATGGTTTGATCGCTTCCAGCCAATGCAACCGCACCTTCCGACGAAACCATGGAGACAGCAAAGGCGGCATCGAGGGCTTTCCATCACCGGCGGCTACACAGCGCCTTATCGCTCGCCGGTCTTTCTGTGGCCACCCTCACACGCCGCGTATGGTCTTCGTTAATTCAGGATGAGATCGTCGATCGCTCGGCCGAGCTTGCCTATTATTTTCTCTTCGCCATGTTTCCGGCCCTGATCCTGTTGTCTGCAATGTTCAGTCTGTTTGCGAGTACCAGCGCACGAGCCAACCTGGAGCTGATGTTGTATCTCGCAAAAGTTATTCCCCCCGCGGCCTTTGCGTCGGTCGAAGCAACCTTCAGCCAAACCACCCACGAAAGTAACACCGGACACATTGTGTTTGGCGCGATCGCAGCCGTCTGGGCGGCCACCTACGGCATGTCCTCGGCACAGGCGATTCTGAATGTCATTTACCGAACCAAAGAGACCCGCCCCTACTGGAAAGCGAAAGCGATTGCCATGATCTCCACCATGGCGATCTTCGTTTTGGTGTGCAGCGCCATGCTGCTCCTCGTCCTGGGCGATGACCTGGCAAAGTTTTTCAGCACCGAGTTGATGTTCAATCCCGCCCTGCTGATCCTATGGAAAGTTGTGAAATTTGTGGCCGCCTTGTTTTTTATGTCGCTGGTTTTTTCCATTACCTACCGATGGGGTCCGGCTGGCAACCGGCGCCGTTGGCGGTGGATCTCCCTGGGAGCGATCGTCGGCATCTTCGGCTGGCTGGCAGTATCGATCGGTTTCCGCATCTATCTTCACTTTTACAATCCCTACACCACCACATACGGATCGTTCGGCGCCGTCATTGTCTTATTGACCTGGTTTTATGTCAGCGGCTTCATGCTGCTGCTGGGTGCGGAGATTAACTCGACAATCGAGTGGGCAGCGGACAATCCGACCTGAGCGACCAAAGCGATCAAGAAGTCGGACTCGGATGAATCCCTCCGCTCGCGCTTACGATTTCGCCTCATACGGCCACCAGACAAAACGCGCCAGCAGCGGATAATACAATCCCAATCGCACATTGCGTGTTTCCGGATATACGATGCGCGCGATGTCGCCGTACAACTGCATCTGTTCCGCGTATTGCTCGCGCTCTTTCGCCAGAAATGCCTCCAACTGCCCCGCCCCATGCGAAGCAGTCTTGAAATCGACAATCCAGAGCGTATCTGTATCGGAACTTGTCGGATCTTTTCCTGCAACAAACATGCGATCGACGCGGATGGATCGCAGAACATGGCGGTGAATCGCCGTCAAAGGAACCTCAAAAGCGTGGCTGAGAAAGGTCGCACCCTTGTCAGCAACTGGAACGGAATGCTCGCTCAGAATCCACCGCCCATGCTCATCCGCCGCAACGTTGTGCAGCGCGGCGACAATGCGAGTCGCGTCCCTTGCCGCCTCCTTTGGCGGATGACCGCTACTGAGCAACTGCAAACGAATCGGCTGGTTCAATGCGTCGATCGATCGCGTTTGCGCAGACGCTTCTGAATTTTGCTGGAGGATGTTGGCCAGCGGTTCAAGAAATGCGTGCAGCACAGTGCCAAACACTCGAGCTCGCCACGAACCCTGCGGTCGCTGCAATGCGGGGGACTCTTCTTCGTCGACAGGATCGCCCACTCCTTCCTGCCACGCCGGTGCTGTCGGCATTGGAATGTCTGCAAGCGCCTCGGGCGCCTTCCAGCCGGAGCGCAGCCGCTGAAAGTTCGACAGCGGCACAACTCGATTTGAGTCCGGTGAATCCTCCGCGGCCGCAATCGATTCCACCTGCCCCGCAGCGCCGCTCATGGGCCATTCCGTAGAGATATCCGTCCGGGTTGGCATCTCCACAACCTCTCCGCCGCTTTCATCGCGGTCCTGTTGCCCGCGCCAGTGCCGGGTGAAATTCGCTTCCGCCACCGGCCATGCTGTGTGCAGCAACGTCTGCCTGCGCACGTTGCCCAGTCCATTTTTTCCTTCCTGGCATTGACCAAACAGATGCACTTCATGCCGAGCACGCGTGCAGCCCACGTACAGCAAGCGTTTCAATTCTTCCCGATCGCGTTCCGCGCTGGCCTCGCGAATCCACTTGCTGATCGCTTCTTCTTCCTCAGACGCATGCTTGATCGGCGCCAGCAGAACCCGGCTGACCGCATCGCCGCCTTCTTCATCCGCCCCCGGCAATACCTGCTCCATCCATTCCGCCAGGCGCGAATCATTGTTCCGCGCAAAACGGTGCAGGCCGGGCAGCAGCACCACATCCCATTCCAACCCCTTCGCCTTATACAGGGTCAGCACCTCGACCGGAGTGCCCTCCGCTCCACTCGCTGGCGCGTACAGCTTGGAAAGTTGTTCTTCTATTTGCGAGGCGGTCGGCCAACCGCTTTCACTTTCAAATTTGTCGAGCATCCGAAAAAATTCCTGCGGCGTCGCCCGTTCGCCGGCAGCAATACAGTGTGGCCCTCCCAGGGTGTGCCATGTCCGCTCCACCAACATCGAAAAGCGTTCCTTGCCAGATTGCAGTTGCGCGGCATTCAGCGCCTGCAACACTCGCGCGGCGCGCTCCTGCCCCTCCGCACTCAGGTGTGCCGAACGTTCCCGAAACAATTCCGCAACCGTCTTTGCGCTCCCCTGCAGATCGTCACCGCCGCACAGCGCCAGCAGGTCCGTCAACGTCAGCCCGCACCACGGCGCGCGCAACAGCGCCAGCCACGCCACGCGATCCGCCGGGTGCAGCAGGCAACGAGCAATCGTCATCACATCCAGAATCGGTTGCCGGTCCGGCAGAGAATCCATCTCGATCGCGCGATAAGGAATTCTGCGCTCCCGCATTTCTTGCAGGATGGAGGCAACGTGCGTTCTGGCTCGCACCAGGATGGCGATGCTCAGCGGCCGTTCGCCGAAATGCTGCTTCCGAGCTCGCTCAATCACATCGCAAAGCTGCCTTGCTTCGATTGCGCAGGGATCTTCTTCGGCTCCATCTTCCCCTCTCTGCGACTGCGCGAGCCGCACATGCGGATGCCAAAACAGACGCTCCGTTTCTTCTTCGAGATGCGCGGCTTCCGAGGCCTCAAACTCGACAGCATCCACATCATCCTGCGCCTCGTGCGCAAAAATCTCCGCGAAGGCTTCATTCGTCTGCTGCACCAGGCTTTGGCGCGAGCGAAAATTTGAGCGCAGTCGAATCGGCTTCAGTTGCACGCCGCCGACGCCATCACGACGCGCCCGCGCAAACAGTTCCACGGCCACGTGACGAAATCGATAGATCGACTGCTTTGGATCGCCCACCAGAAATACCGTCTGGCTGTACCCATCCCATCCCTCGACCAACCGGCTAAACAATTGGAACTGCGTCAGCGACGTATCCTGCATTTCGTCCACCAGCAAATGCTGCATCTCCATTCCAAAGGCCAGCGCCAGCGAATCCGGCTCGTCGTCGAGCGCGTGGCCTGCCGCAAGCGCAATCTCGACAAAATCCGTGCGCCCCGACTGCGCAAACGCCACTTTCAGTTCAGCCACAGCGCGACGCAGCAGCACAAAGATCGACCGCAGGATCACGCGCTGCTGTTCTGTATAACCAGCCGGCGGCAGCTTGGCGACCTTGCTCAACGCACGAACCAGGTCGTCCTCACCCGCCAATGAATCCAGCAACGCCTTGAACATTTGCGTGTGCGGCTGTTGCGCTGGAAAGCCGATCTTGACGCTGACGCCCTTGGGTTTTCGCAGAGAATATTTCTCTGTCAGCAACAATTGCGCGACAGCTTTCCATGCGGCGAGTTGATCCGGCCCGCATAGCGGCACATCCACCGTGCCGATCAGATCGCGAAAGATATTCCCGCATCCCGAGTTTTCAAGCTGGTCCGCCGCGTACCGCCCCAGGTCGAAAATCTGCTTCCAATTCTTTTCAGGCAACAACGCGCCTGCGCGCTGCAGTCCTTCCTCGCATGCCTGGCGCAGTGGCCGTTCAAATTGTTCGCGCACGATTACGTCCAATTCGTCGTCGGAATATTCCTCTTCAATCGGAAATACGCGGCCCCACTGGTCGCGGCTTCGCAACATGTCCGCCAGCAGCTTCACCGCATTTTCCATGCGATTGTCCAGATGCAACAGTAGTTCGCGAGCAGCTCTGCTCAGGCGAGCATCGCTTCCGTCCATTTCCTTCAGGGTCGACTGCGCCGCCAGCACGTATAGATCGCTTGCATCGTCCACCGGCCGCATCTCTGCGCCCAGCCGTGACAACACGGGAAGGCGGCCGGCGATTTTGCTGCACAATGAGTCGATCGTCCCGATGTTGAATCGCTGCGGCTGGCTCACCAGGTTCCACCCGAATTTCGCGTCGGCTTGCAGAGCCTCCAGCGCGAAGGCGCGAGTCTGCACATGATGCGTGGCCGCAGGATCGATCGGTACATTCTGCTGCGCATCCCGCAACGATTGCAGAATTCGATCTCGCATCTCCGCCGCGGCCTTGCGTGTAAATGTAATCGCCAGCACCTGCTCGGGCTGCTCCACACGGCCCAGCAGTCGCAAGAACCGCTGCATCAATAATTCTGTCTTGCCGGAACCTGCCGGCGCTTCCACAATCCACGATTGCTCCACGTCCCACGCATCTTCGCGCGCAAACACCTCCGCCGCCTCAACCGGCAACGTGGTGTCTGTGCTCGACGGAAATCTGCGCAGGTTGCTCATCAATCGAAACTCCCCGATTCGATGCTCGATGCAATCTCGTCGGAACTGCCGCCGACGCCTTCGGCCTCACGAATCCTGCACAACAAGCCCTGCGCGCAATAGCGGCAGGTCTCGCGCCCCTTTTTCGGATCGACGACAGCCACCCCGGCAACAAAATCTTCCGCGAGTCGCGTCAGCGTCGTTCGCCACTCCTCTTGCTGCTGCCGCAATCCCTCTGCCGACAGGTTTCCGCGAGGATTGCTCCTGGCTCCCGGCACCACCGGAAAGACCCCCGCGACAGAACCGACCACAGTCAGGTCAACGTTCCTCGGATGAAGCCCCGCGAACGCAATTCCAGCCAAGGGTTTTTCATCGCTCGCAGAATCCTGTCGCAACACTGCATAAGCGGGCAACTGCGGTTCTTCCGGACGCTCCCCGTCGCAGGCCTTGCTGTCGACCTTGCCAGTCTTGTAATCCAGCAGCACCATCCCCTGTTCCACCTGATCGATGCGGTCGATGCGGCAGCGAAGTTCCACACCTCCCAGATGCATCTGCTCCAGCGTGTCTTCCGTTTTCACCACGGTGAAATCGGGCCGCCGCTTTTCAACCTCCAGCCAATCCATCAACCGGCTCTCAATACGATCTGCCTCAATGTCCAGCAAGGCTCGCTGCCACGATTCGTCGGCGTGCTCCCGGAACCGCCGCAACGCATGATGAATATGCGTGCGCAAGATTTCGCGGCACTCATCCTCTGTACTTTCGAGCAGCCGTTTCTGCGACTTCATTTCGTCCCAAAAGCGCTGCAGCACTTCGTGCAGAATGATTCCCTGCGCCTTCGCAGGAAGTCCGCCATCACCCTCTTCGATTGGTTCCGCCGCCAGCCGCATCTCCGCAAAGGCTTGAAATGGACATGCGGCTTGATCCTTCAGAAACCTCACGCCGCTGCGCACCTGGATTCCCTGAAATGGAATCGCAGGTTCTTCGTCGACAACTTCCAGCGCGGAAGACTCCGCGTCGGCTTCGGATTGGATCGTCGATAGAATCTGGCTCGACAAAACTTCTCCAATTGCAATCAGCGGAACGTCAGGCAAAGCGCTGCGAACTGCAGGCGAGATGGCGATCTCCGGGCTGGGAGCATGCGCGCTTGCAGTCGTGGGATCGCTTTCCTGCAGCGCACAACTCACAATCACCGCTGGCGCAGAGTTCAAGATTCGCCGCGTCACCCGTTGCGCAAAAGCAGCGTCCGCTGCCGGGTCGGCATACGGCATGTGCGCCGCTCGCTGCACACTCCATGGCAGAAATGGCTGTGCATGGCCGCGCGCTGGCCAACTGGCCGCCTGTGCATTCAACCACCAGATTCGGTCGAACGTCAGTCCGGCCGCTTCAGATATGCCGAGAATTTGTACGGGCGCGTTTCTCGTTTCCAGCGTGAACAGCATCGCCGCCGCCAGAGATTTCAGTCGCTTGATCGCATCGGAAAACCGCACTGAACCTGTCACAGCGCTCAACGAAGAAAGCTCATTCAACAGCGCGTTCCATCGCCGCAGCAGTTGATATTCCGCGCTGTCCGTCGCCGTCAGCAAGCTCCATTCTGCCGCGGACAGCAGCTCTTCCATCGCCTCTCGCCAATCGGCGTAGGAGCGATGTTGCTTCAGGTCCACGCGTTTTGCCGCTACATCAGCGCGCTGCAAACAGCGTCGCAACGGTGAGCGATCCTCGTCGGTTCCGCCACGCGTCAGCCACTCTTGAAAATTCGAGAAAGATACTTTGCCGCCCAACTGGAAGTCGCGCTCGCGAAACTTCTTGTCCAGCATCGCCCGCGCATCCGAAGCACCAGTACCGAAGCCGCCGTGCACCACCAGCCACGACGCGTCTTCCGGTCGCAACGACTTGTCCAGCCACGCAAGCAGCGTCAATGCAGTGCGCACCGCGGGCAAGCGATCCATCGGCGTGCCTAAGGAGAACTCATACGGCAGTCGCGCATTCGCTGCATGAATCTCCATGGAAGACGGCGCCAGCACCCGCCGGAAGACGGCATCGAGGAGGTCGCGCATTTCTCCCAGAGACGGCATGACGACACCGATTCGCTGATTGGGATTTTCAAGAAGCGTGGCTCGCACCCATTGCGCCGCGCTCTCGATCTCTTCCTCCAGCGTGCGTGCGAAGGTGACGGCCGAACCTGATATCCGCTCGCCGATGGATGACTCCAGCTCAGTCAACTCGACCTGGCATCCCGCCGCTCGCAGCGCATCGTTCAGGAGTTCCTGTGCGGGCGTCGTCCGATCAAATCCAACCAGAAATATCGTTTCCGGCAGCGGCACTTTTCTAGCCCGAACCAGGTTTGACAGTTCGCTTTCGACTTGCGAAGGCGACAAAAGCTGCGCCCGCCGACAGACTTTCTCCAGCTCCACTGCCCACCGCGAAAAAGCTTTCGCGTCGATGTTGTCGTCGTTGCGAACATCTCGCAGCTCGATCCGATACCGATGCATGGCCTGCCAGGCCTGCTGCGCCTGTTTGGCCAGACCCGCCATTGAAATTGTCTGCGTGCCGGCTTCGTCCTGCGCCAACACCTGCAGCCACAGCTCACCTTCCTGCGCGTTGTTCAGCAGGATGCGCGTCTCAGCTCCGCAAAGAATGGCAGCATCCCACAGCGTTTTCAGCCATGGCTCCCACGCCAGGATCTGCGGACTTCTCCAGCCCTGACGCCCGGCGATTTGCTGTTGCCGGCTGTACTGTTGCCGCAGCGCTCGAGCGGCACGCACAGTGCTGGTGATGATGGCGGCGCCATCGATATTCCGCCCTAGCTCTTGCAACAGTTCTTGTTCGCTTCGCATCTCTCTCCGGGTGGCCGCCATGTTGAACGGAGACAGTTCCACGTTATACGACGACGCAGTAGAGCACCAGCCAATGGCGCGGTCACAATGGTATGCTTTGGCCATGAGGCGATGGTTTGCGTCGATATTGCTGCTGTTGACGGCTTTGTTGCCGCTGCAGCCGCTGATCGCCAGCGCCCAGGCGGACGCCAGCCTGCCCGCCTGCTGCCGTCGCAACGGCGCCCATCACTGCATGATGATGGCGACGCTGATGCTGGCCGACTCCGGCACGCAGTCTTCGGTTCGACCTTCTCCGTGTCCTCTGTGGAGAATACCCGTCAGCCCCGCAGTGGTGGCTGTCGCCGCGGCTCCTCCGTCACTCTCTTCGAATCCCGCGTTTGCGGAAGACGTTGTCGCCCTCGCCCCGGCCTTGCTCCTCATAAGTCTCGCGCGGTCACGCTCCGCACGCGCCCCTCCCGCCGCGCCTTTCTCCATGGCCATCTTCCTGGCTTAGACGTATCCAGGCCCCGATCCATCGCACATAGGATTGCGTGCGGCTTCTCCCGCACAGGAAATTCTCCGTCTGCGTCCGCCTGACTACGACCGCCATCGTGTCCGCAGTGTCGAACTGTGGCCGCCCCATCCGTGGAATCACCGAAAGCGAAGCGTATGCAACACACATTCAGGCTGGCAATTCTGGTGGCCTTTTTTATTTTGATTGGCGTCAGGCCATCGCATGCTACTGTGTTCGGCGAAGTTCAGGGCATCGTGCATGATTCTCAGCATCACCCGATCGCGAACGCACAAGTCACAATCCGTGCAACAGATTCTCAGGTTGCCCAAACCGCGCACACCGATCGCAACGGCTATTTCTCGTTTCCCACCCTGCCGCTGGGCGCCTACAACATTACGATTGAGAGCCCCGGATTCAACGTTGTGCGACAGTCTCTCACCGTATTTTCAGACAACTCGCCCATTCTCCACTTTCCGCTGCAGGTGGGCACCATTCAGCAGTCTGTGCAGATCACTGCGAACGCAAATGTGGTGAATGGAAATTCCGTCACCCCGACAACCCTGATCAATCGCAAAGCCATTGACCGCACTCCGGCAGGGAACCTGACCGATAGCCTTTCGATGATTACCGACTATGTGCCCGGCGCGTACATGGTGCATGACATGCTTCACATCCGCGGCGGCCACCAGGTCAGCTGGGAAATCGATGGCGTCGAGATCCCAAACACCAACATCGCCGACAACCTGGGCCCGCAAATCGATCCCAAAGACATCAGCAATCTGGAGGTGCTGCGGGGCAGCTATAACGCCGACGTAGGCGACCGCACCTACGGCGTCTTCGACGTCTCGCCCCGAACTGGATTCGATCGCGACAACGAGGCGGAGCTTCTTCTCAGCGCAGGAAATTATTATCAGACGGACGATCAGCTGAACTTCGGCAGCCACACGGAGAAGTTCGCATACTACGCCAGCCTCAACGGAAACCGCACCAACTACGGCCTGATGCCGCCAATTCCGCGGCCCTACCACGACGCGGCCAACGGATTCGGAGGATTTGCTTCCCTGGTCGACAATCGCACCCCGCACGACCAGCTACGGCTGGTGTCGCAACTTCGCAAAGATTATTTTCAAGTCCCCTACGATCCCAATCCCAACGATTATGAAAATCAGCAGTACGATTCCAGCGGACTGCGCGACAGCCAAAGTGAGGTAGACGGGTTCTCTGTTTTCTCCTGGGTTCACACCTTCAATCCCACCACCTTTCTGCAACTATCGCCCTACTACCACTACAACAGCGGCAACTACAATCCCAACCCGAACGATCTGCCGGTTGCAACTACCGCCGACCGCGCTTCCAACTACGCCGGCCTGCAGGCTTCTGTAACGACGCAAGTCGCGAGAAATACGATAGCCGGCGGATTTTATTCCTTCGGCCAGCACGACGGCTACGTCTTCGGTGCCCAGTTCAACGACCACAGTTATCAGAACTTTCTTCTCCATGGCGGCTCGTCTGCCGGCCTCACAGAGGAATACGTATCGGACAATTTCAAAGCGACGCGATGGCTGACTCTCATTGCGGGCGTGCGCGCCTCCCAGTTCATGTCGGGCATCACCGAGCTTGAAGCCGAGCCGCGATTCGGCGTTGCCATCCAAATTCCGAAAATTGATTGGGTCTTCCGCGCGTTCTATGGCCGCTACTACCAGCCGCCGCCGCTGCTCACCGCATCCGGCCCGCTGATTAATTATGCGAACAGCAACAATACGGCCTTCCTCCCGCTGCATGGCGAACGCGATGAGGAACATCAGTTCGGCGTTCAGATTCCTTTGCGCGGATGGCTGCTCGATGCGGACAATTTCGAGACACGTGCCAAGAATTTTCTCGATCATTCGAACGTCGGCGAATCGAACATTTTCTTTCCAGTCACCGTCGACGGAGCGCTCATCCAGGGTTGGGAGCTGACCTTGCAGTCACCCACCCTCTGGCGCGTCGGGCAGGCCCACCTGGCCTACTCCAACCAACTGGCACAGCAGCGTGGCGCGATTACCGGCGGCCTGGTTTGCGTTCCCATCACCGCTCCGCAGTGCGATTCCGGCTTCAACTATGTTCCACTCGATCATGATCAGAGAAACACGCTCAACTTCGGGATGAATGCCAACCTGCCCGGCAACGCTTTCGGTTCCTTCAATTTCTATTACGGTTCGGGCTTCACTAATGGCGAGTATGGCAATCCAGACTCGCCGTACCAGGGAGAATATTTGCCGCACGATACCAACCTGAGCGTGTCTCTGGGAAAAACATTTCGCAAAACATTCACGCTCACGGCCAACGTGACCAATGTGACCAATCATCGCGTGCTGTTGGACAATAGCCTCACCTTTGGCGGCTTCCACTACAACGCACCGCGTCAGTATTACGGCGAGCTTCGCTACCGTTTCCGCTATGATCGCCTGTTCCACAAATAAGGAGATGTTGATGGCACCTTTCAAATCGCGCTTCCCCATCGCGCAGTTCAGTCGCTCTTGGCAACGGCGGTGGCTTTCGCTGAGCATCGCGTTGCTCGGCGCATCGCTCGGCATCCTCGGCTGCCATTCTGGTTCGCAGACGGCTAAGACTAGCGCTAGCGCCTCGTCGCAAAAGCAATATTCCATCCGCGGCAAAGTGATTTCAGTCGATCAAAAAGATGGCGTCATTGCACTCGACACGGAAGCCATCCCCGGCGTGATGGAAGCCATGACCATGGCCTACACGCTGCAGAATCCTTCCGTCGCCTCCGAACTGCACCCCGGCGACACGCTCACCGCCCAGCTGCAATTGGCCGCACAAGGCGCCGTGCTCAGCAACATCGTGATCCTGCAGCAGGCGAATCTGAATGTGCTGCCGCCGATGCAATACCATGTGCCGCAGCTCGGCGACTCCGTCCCGGATTTTCGATTTCTCAACCAAAGCAATCGCGAAATTTCACTCAAGCAATTTCACGGCAAGGTGCTGGTGCTCACTTTCATCTACACGCGCTGCGCTTCCTCGCAGTTCTGTCCGCTGATGAGCCGCAACTTAGCCCACCTGGATCAATTGCTGGCCGCCGATCCCGGTCTCTACGCCAAAACCCACCTGCTCAGCATCAGTTTCGATCCAAAATATGACACGCCCGCGGTTTTGCGCAGCTACGGCGGCGCGTACACCGGCCGATACACCAAAGAAACCTTTCAGCATTGGGATTTTGCTGCACCTTCCCCGGCCAAGCTTGCATCTGTATTGCAGTGGTTTGATGTGGCCGTGACCTCCTCTAAAGGGAAGATCGTCGCACATTCCGTCTCTACCGCAGTCATCGGGCCGGATGGAAAAATCCGCGCCTGGTATCCCACAAATACGTGGACGCCACAGCAGGCGCTCAAAGATATTCAGCAGATTCTGCAGAAGGAAAAATAGCCGATGGTGGTTGTGTTGATGGGCGTCACCGGAACGGGCAAGACCACGGTGGGCGAGGCTTTGGCGGCGCGCACTGGCTGGCCGTTTGCTGACGCCGATGATTTCCATTCCGCCGCCAACCGCGCCAAAATGCATGCCGGCATTCCGCTCACCGATGAAGATCGCGAGCCCTGGCTGCAAAGTCTGCACCAGCAAATTCTCACCTGGCTTGGCGACGACGTGAATGGCATCCTCGCCTGCTCGGCGTTGAAGGAGTCGTACCGCACCGAGCTAACCTCAGGCACCGGACCTCGCTCCGTTCGCTTTGTATTTCTGACCGGTCCGCCAGAGCTGATTTGCCAGCGCATGGAGGCTCGACATGGCCATTACATGCCGGAATCTTTACTTCCCAGCCAGTTGGCAACGCTGGAGCCGCCGCATGACGCCCTTGAAATTTCCATCGACCAGACGGTTCCGGCCATGGTGGATCAAATCCTGAGTGCGCTCGCCACGGAAGGTTATGCTGGAGTGAGCGAGCAGAATCACTAGAGGAGATCGAACCTGTCATGGCGAAATTTACACTTGTCACCGCATTGGTGCTCATTATCTTAGGAGTTGCGTTC
>Ga0307374_10009872_pt1 | contig 13983 bp, 13 predicted proteins | sample OX3MG_FD_202532 | JGI IMG/M metagenome (GOLD analysis project Ga0307374, IMG submission 202532) | Soil microbial communities from Risofladan, Vaasa, Finland - OX-3 | ecosystem: Environmental > Terrestrial > Soil > Coastal area > Acid sulfate soil | place: Finland: Risofladan, Vaasa | collected... | reverse complement strand
GCCGGAACCACGCGCAGGTATTCAAACGCTGGTCCTCACGAAACAGCAGGGCCAGTGGCTGATCACAGGCTTCCAAAATACTCTTACCCAACCTGAAAGGCCGTTCCTTACAGAGCCGAAGCAAAGACCATAATCGCTGGTCAACGATATTCTGCATTCATAGATATTAGCGATGGGCGATGCTGCGGGATTGGGGTGGTGAAGTAAGTTTGAGCGAGATAAACCTAGACGAAACTAGAAGCTATCTCAAAAACCCCTCTCCCCTTGGGAGAGAGTGCCCGCAGGGTGGGTGAGGGTGCGGATTCGTTGCAAGGTTTCCGCAATCATCGACCCTCACCCCACCCCTCTCCCGGAGGGCGAGGGAAATTAGGACTCGTACAGATATTTTTGAGACCGCTTGTAAATGATTTTGGGGTTTGTAGAGTTCATCTCAACCTACACGGACTCAGTACACAACGGCAGTGCTGCGAAATACTCTGGCTTACGCGCTGCCTGCCCATCAGCCGAGTCTCGCCAGCTGCTTGAGCGTCAGGCACCAGATGATGCGCGCTTCCCCCGGGCTCGCATGCTCCGGCATCTCCAGGCAGCAGACACTGCCTTTCTTCATGTGCACCAGACTGCGTGCGATGCCGGTGGTCATGTACCCGATCCACAGGCTCAGATCTGGTTCATGGCCCACCAGCGCGATCACGCTGGTTTCGCGTGAGACCCACGCCAGCAATTTGTCCGGATCGAAACCAGGAGCCAGGCGTGCATGTTGTAGTTTCTGTGCGTTCGGGAAGGCCGTCGACAGGATCTCGGCGGTAGCGACTGCACGCGTCAGTGGACTGGAGAGGATCAAATGTATCTCATCCACCAGCGTGGCAAGGCCCGAGACGCCTTTGCGCATCTGATGTGCGCCTGTCTTGGTCAACCCGCGAAGTGCATCGCTGCGACCGGCCAGCATGGCATTCGCCGGTTCTTCTGCCTCGGCATGCCGCATAACCAAAACTTGTTTCATGATGACAACACCTTGGTGAGATCAGTCAATGTCGTTACCGGCATGGAACAGCTGGTACCTCGACACACATAGGCGCAGATATCACCCTGCGGTGCACACTGCGCCAGTAGCCCGATCAAGCCGGTTGTGTCATTTGGGATGGCCAGCAGTATCCGGTGCGCATCAGGTTTATCATTCAGTACCGTTTGCCACTGCCGAAGTTTAGCCTTACTTCCCCGCAGGATGATCATGGTGGGCGCATGCAAAGCGTCGCGCAAGGCTGTAAACGTCGAGAGATGGCCGTCAGGATAACGGGTCGCGGACGGCAGCGCGGCTTTGAGCGCGCGTTCAGCCGCATGGATATATCGGGGTTCGGCGCACACGTGGCCGAGTCGCAACAATGCCTGGGCGGCAACCGCATTTCCCGCTGGCATGGATTCATCACCGAAGGTCTTGGGACGGTACAGCGGTATTGGCTGGTCATTGGCCGTAAACCAGAAGCCGCCATGGATCGGGTCTTCAAAACGCACGAGCAGTGTGTCTGCCAATGCTTGTGCCCAAGTGAACCATTCTATGTTCCAGCGCGCCAGCAGCAGTTGCAACAGTCCGTCCAGCAGGAATGCGTAGTCGTCCAGGTAGGCGGGCAGGTCTGCGTGCTCCGCACGCCAGCTGGCCAGTAAATGTTGTTTACGCCACAGCCGCGTATGCATGAACTGCGCGGCGCGTTCCGCCGAACCGATCCAGTCTTCGCGGTCCAGCAGGCGGCCGGCGCTAGCCATGCCGCCGATCATGAGGCCGTTCCAGGCGGTGAGCACCTTGTCGTCGAGAGCCGGCCGCACACGCTGGGCGCGCACAGCCAGCAATTTTGCGCGTGCAGATTCCAACAATGCAGCTGTTTGTGAATACGTCAGCCCGGCGTCAAGCGCTACATCGGTGAGTGATCGGCGTACACACAGGTGCCAGCGACCTTCAAAGTTGGGCGCAGCATCGAGTCCATAATGCGGCGCACATATGGCGTATTCCTGCGGTGTGAGCAGCGAATGAATATCCTCCCGGTCCCAGACGTAATATTTACCTTCATGGCCTTCGGAGTCCGCGTCCAGGCTGGCGTAATAACCACCAGCCGGCGATTGCATCTCGTCCATGACCCAGCCGGCGACGCCTTTAGCCACCTGCTCATATATGGTGTCGCCGGTGTGTCTGAAGGCTTGAGCATACAGCGCCAGCAAAGGTCCGTTGTCATACAGCATCTTTTCGAAATGCGGGATGGTCCATTCCGCGTCAACGGAATAGCGGCTGAAGCCACCGCCCAGCTGGTCATGGATACCGCCTTTAGCCATGCATGTGAGGGTGGTCGTCAAAATGTTAAGCGCACAGGTACGGGAATCGGTATCCCCGGCACTATCCGAGGCTTGCTGCAAAAGGAATTCCAGGGCGGGTGCGTGAGGAAATTTTGGCGCGTGGCCGAAGCCGCCGAACTGCGCATCGAAACTCTGTGCTATTGCATGTTGCGCGATCTCCAACTGGGCAGGATCCAATGTTTCGACCGATCGCGTGTTTTCATCCTGCATACGTTGGAACATCTGTTGCAGTGAGATGTTCTGCTGCCGCAGCTGCTCCTGATGATCGCGGTAGAAGATATTTACACGTGTGAGTACATCTTTGAACGAAGGCATGCCATAGCGCGGTTCCAGTGGGAAATAGGTACCGGCAAAGAAGGGCATCAGGTCATCCGGCGTCAGAAATACAGTCAAGGGCCAGCCGCCGCCGCGCTGCGCCAGGATCTGATGCGCCAGCTGGTACACCCGATCCAGGTCCGGGCGCTCCTCCCGGTCCACCTTGATATTCACGAACGAACTATTCATGAGCGCCGCGGTATCCGGGTCCTCGAAGGATTCATGGGCCATGACGTGGCACCAATGGCAGGCGGAATAACCGATGGAGAGCAGGATGGGATTATCACGGGTTCGCGCCAGTGCCAGTGCTTCGTCATTCCACGCATGCCAGTCCACCGGATTATTGGCGTGTTGCAGCAGGTAGGGACTGGTCTCTCTCGCAAGGTCGTTGCTGGAAGTTTTGTCACGCATGGGGAAGACGACTGGTAGAATGCCGTCACTATAAACCCTGGACTATTCCACCGCATGTCACTGCCGCCGCTGATTTTGAAAAAGAACGAAGATCGGCGCCTGCGGGCCGGCCACCTGTGGGTGTTCAGCAACGAGGTGGATATCAAGCGCACGCCCCTGAAAGCCTTTGCGCCGGGTGAGGTGGTCGAGATCCTGGCTTCCAATGGGCGTGCCATCGGCACCGGCTATGTGAATCCCGTGTCGTTGATCTGCGCACGTCTGCTGTCGCGCGATGCGGCACATGTGCCGGATCGTTCATTGCTGGTGCATCGGCTGAATATCGCCTTGTCGCTGCGTGAACGGCTGTATGCCAAGCCGTATTACCGCCTGGTATTCGGTGAATCGGATAATCTCCCCGGATTGGTGGTGGACCGTTATGGCGAAGTGCTGGTGGTGCAGATCACGACCGCCGGTATGGAAAACATGAAAGCCGACATCGTGGCCGCGCTCGTGAAAGTCATGAATCCCACAGGGATCCTGTTGCGCAACGACGTGGGCATCCGTGAACTGGAGGGTCTGCCACTGTATACGGAAGTGGCGCAGGGTACGGTACCGGAGATGGTGAGGATCGAGGAGCACGCTTGCCGTTTCGAAGTGCCCCTGGCAGGCGGCCAGAAGACCGGCTGGTTCTTCGACCAGCATGACAACCGCGGACGCATGCAGCGTTACGTCCCTGGTAAGCGGGTGCTGGATGTCTTCAGCTACGTGGGCGCCTGGGGCATCCAGGCCGTTGCCCACCAAGCGCAAGCGTCAGTGTGTGTGGACAGCTCAAGCGCGGCTCTGGCGGTGGCCACACGCAACGCGATGCTCAACGATGTGCAGATCGACACGCGCGCGGCCGATGGCTTCGAGGCGCTGCGCGAATTGCACGCGGCCGGCGAAAAATTCGACGTAGTGATCCTGGATCCGCCCGCTTTCGTGAAACGCAAGAAGGATCTGATGGCAGGCCGTGAGGCCTACCAGCGACTCAATCAGCTGGGCATGCAGGTACTGGAGCGGGACGGTCTGCTCATCACCTGCTCATGTTCCTATCATATGCCGGCTGAGACATTGCTCGCCGGTATCCAATCGGCATCACGCCATCTGGACCGGCAGGCGCAGGTACTGGAGCAGGGCGGGCAGGCGGCCGATCATCCGGTGCATCCCGCGATTCCGGAGACCCGCTATCTCAAGGCATTCTTCGTGCGCGTTGTAGACGCCTGAAGTTCCAGCCGATAAACTGCCTGCCCATGCTGACCTACCCCGATTTCAATCCCATCGCCCTGGATCTCGGAACCTGGCACCTGTTCGGGCATATATTCCAGCCTGCCATTCACTGGTATGGGATCACCTACCTGGTGGGTTTTCTCGGTTGCTATCTGGCCGCCTACCTGCGTGTGCGCAAGCCCGGCAGCGGCTGGAGCAAGGAGCAACTCGCCGACCTGCTGTTCTACGTGGCTCTGGGCGTGGTGCTGGGCGGGCGCATCGGCTACACACTGTTCTATGCCTACGACAACCAGGGTCACTGGCTCGAATGGCAGAACCCGCTCTATATCTTCCAGGTGTGGGATGGCGGCATGAGTTTTCACGGCGGCCTGCTGGGTGTGCTGGTGGCGTTCTGGCTGTTCGCACGCAAATACCATAAGCGCTATTTCGATGTGGCGGACTTCACTGCGGTAGTGGTGCCCATCGGGTTGGCGGCTGGGCGCATCGGCAATTTCATCAATGGCGAGTTGTGGGGCAAGCCCTCGACACTTCCGTGGGCCATGCGCATCCCGTGTATCGACACACGCTTTTCTGGCGGTGAGTATTGTCAGCATCTGGTGAACGGCTACAGTCAGCCGCGCCAACCATCGCAGCTCTACGAATTCCTGCTGGAAGGCGTGGTGCTGTTCCTGGTGTTGTGGGTGTTCTCACTCAAACCGCGGCCACGCATGGCGGTCTCCGCTCTGTTTGCGCTGCTGTATGGAATCTTCCGATTCCTGGTGGAATTCGTGCGCCTGCCGGATCCGCAGTTCGGTTATCTTGCCTTTGGCTGGCTCACCATGGGCCAGGTGCTGTCTCTGCCTTTGATCCTGCTTGGCATTTTCTTGCTGGTGCTGGCCTACCGCCGTAAAGAGGTTACTGGGGCTGCCTGATGCATCAGTATCTGGAACTCATGCGGCATGTGCGTGACCACGGTGCGCGCAAGAGTGATCGTACCGGCACCGGTACACTCTCGGTCTTCGGTTACCAGATGCGTTTCGATCTGAAACGGGGATTCCCGGCCGTCACCACCAAGAAGCTGCATTTCCGCTCCATCATCCATGAACTCCTGTGGTTTTTGCGGGGTGATACCAATACGCGATACCTGCATGAGCATGGCGTCAGCATCTGGGATGAATGGGCGGATGAGAATGGTGATCTCGGACCCGTGTACGGTTATCAATGGCGATCCTGGCCGGCGCCGGACGGGCGCCATTTGGATCAGATCGCAAAAGTGTTGGAACAATTGCGCAAGACACCGGATTCGAGACGCATCATCGTGAGCGCATGGAACGTGGCCGATCTTGATAAGATGGCATTGCAGCCCTGTCATGCATTTTTTCAGTTCTATGTGGCGGAAGGGCGACTCTCCTGCCAGCTTTATCAGCGCAGTGCCGATATCTTCCTGGGCGTGCCTTTCAATCTCTGTTCCTACGCACTGCTCACACATATGCTCGCGCAACAGACCGGCCTCAAGCCAGGAGAATTCATCTGGACCGGCGGTGACTGCCATCTGTATCTGAATCATCTGCAGCAGGTGGATGAACAGCTGTCACGTGATCCCCATGATTTGCCGAAATTGCTCATCAAGCGCAAGCCGCCGAGTCTGTTCGATTATCAGTATGATGATTTCGAGATCACCGATTACCAGAGTCACACAGCCATCAAGGCGCCGATCGCCGTCTAAACACGCCGTATGCATACCTTCAATCCGATCCCGAACGGCGCCAAACCGGGCTGATGCTCTCTCTGGTCGTCGCAGCTGGTGAAAACAATGAGATCGGCAAGAGCGGCCGGATGCCCTGGCATCTGCCGGCCGACCTGAGACATTTCAAATCAATAACACTTGGCAAGCCGATCATCATGGGGCGCAAGACTTTCGAGGCCATCGGCAAGCCGTTGCCGGAGCGCCGCAACATCGTGGTCTCCCGCAGACACAGCTACAGTGCCCCCGGTTGTGAAGTCACCCAGTCGTTCACCGATGCTTTAGTGTTGGCTGCAGGCGTTGCGGAGATAATGGTCATCGGGGGTGGAGAGATCTACAGTGAGGCTTTGCCACGGGCACAGCGCATATACCTGACGCGCGTGCATGGGCATTTCGATGCAGATACTTTTTTCCCTACAATCGATCCGTCGAACTGGCGAGAGATAGCATGCGAGGATTATGCGGCTGACGCGCGCAATCCCCAGCCTTATTCATTCATCACGCTGGAGCGTACGCTGCCACGCAATCTAGTTTAGGCCGTGGCACGCAAGGTGTTTCTAGCCGAGATAAGCGGCGACAGGTGCAAGCGCGGGCGTATCGCGACACAGTGCTTCCGCCCACTCAAGGCCAGCACGTATCTCAGGTTGGAATTTCTGCCGCGCATCCTGCAATTCATCGCGGCGTTGTAATGGATTGAAGTTTTGCGTTGGAATCTTTGAATAGGTTCGCATCAGTGAACCATTCAGCAGTTGTTGAGCCTTTTCCGGTTGACAATCCAGTTCAAAGAATCTGGCAGTATTTAAGAAACGTTCCTCTGGCTTAATGAGAAAGTCATCGAAATTGAGCATCTGTGTTCGTTCGGGGTGCGCGGTAGTTGTCTGAATAAATAGCAATAAGAGAGTGAGCCACTTCATGGTTATCTGTTGTGCATCGTCAAGGTCAGCCAGACATAGATCATTTCTGCCGCTCAGACTGCAAAAGTCTGTCATCCATACGGGCGAATAAGCATGGATACTGGCGCGCAGATCCGGTGTCCGCAGCATTGCCGCCAGCAAAGATTCCAAACTGATATACATCATTAATATGCGCGAACTGCTTTCGAATGCTGTCGAGATGATGTCCAGCAAGTTACCCGCATTGCTGGTGGCCTTAATCAGAGATCTGTCGGATGGCCGGTAAGTCCTGGCGAGGGAGTTGATAGAAGTCTGCAGTAACTGGTTCCATTGAGAAGTGGTTACCCAAGAAGAGGCACGATCCAGTTCGCGTCTGGCAACCGCAAGGGTAAGAAGCGACATCGGTTCCCGTAGCGGCAGGCAGTTGGGCAGTTCCGCCAGGAGACGCGAAATGAGGGTGGAACCGCAATGTCCGACATGGAAAATGTAGTGCGGCTTACCGGGCGTTAGCTGGCTTGTTTCCTGCAATACAGATTCCAGTGGCAACCAGAAGCCTTCCATCTGGGGATTGAATATGCGGTCATCCAGGAAGGATGCCTCCCGATAAAGAGTTTCGTTGACCCGGAGTACCAGCGCACGGCGTTTTGCCAAGTCAAAATTCTGTAATAGGAAATCTGGGTTACTTCTCAGGCCTTGAAGGAAAGGGTGGGTGTTCATGCTTCTATTCTGCTGGCTCCGAGAGTTTCATCAATCAATATATCAGCGTGTTCAAGATCCACCTGCTCGAGGTAAGCGATATCAGCGGTGAGGCTGTCGAGTATCTGTTGCTGTATCGCGCCTCGACGCTTGGCCTCGGAATACGGTAAATGGTGGAACATCACCATTGAGTAACGTGGAACGAACACGCCAGGGTGGCGCTCTTCCAGTAGGAAGCCAAGCTTCTTCTGCAGCTGGAACTTGGGGTCGCGCACGCTATCGCGCATTTCCACGTAGTTTTCCAGCGCCATCTCGGCGATAGCTTCGGTATCCGGGCGGCGCTGGGTTTCGAATTCGCTGAACACGCTTTCCCAGTCATCGCCGAATTTATCCAGACATTGGTCCATGATCAGACAATCCTCGAACGCGCAGTTCATGCCCTGACCATGGAACGGCACGATAGCGTGGGCGGCATCCCCCAGCAGCAGCACTTTGCCATCCACATGCCAGCGCTGGCAATGCACCGTACCCATGAGGCCGGTGGGATGTGCAAAATATTCATGTTCCAGATCCGGTAATAGTTTCAGGGCATCGGGAAATTTTTTCTCAAAGAATGCCAGCAAAGCCGCGGGCTTATCCAGGGTGGCGAAACTGGGGTCGCCTTGCATTGGCAGGAACAATGTCACTGTGAAGCTGCCATCCAGGTTCGGCAGGGCGATGAGCATGTAACCGCCACGTGGCCAGATATGCAACGCCTCGCGCTCCATCTGGTGCCGGCCGCCGGGATCGGCGGAGATAGTGAGTTCCTTATAGCCGTGAGGCAGGATGTCTTCCGCTACTTTAACACCCAGGCACTTCACCATGGACTGGCGTACCGCCGATCCGCCGCCATCAGTGGCGATGACGGTGCTGATTTTTATAGGTAGGTGTTGGCGGGATTGGTCGCTGATGAGCAATTTAGTGTTCTCAAAATCCACGTCCTCGCAACGCTGCTGGAACAGGATGCTGGCGCCCCCGGCTTCCGCTGCATCCATGAGCAATTTGTTCAGTCCAGGCCGAGAGATGGAGTAGATCACTTCCGTAGGTTTGCGGCCATAGGGTGTCAGTGTCGTGTGGCCATGCTCATCGTGCAGCATACGGCCGCGCATGGGGATCAGGAGCTTCGATACTTGCTCGAAAACGCCTGCTTCTTTGAGTGGCCGGATGCCACGCTGGGCCAGTGCCAGGTTGATGGAACGTCCGGCAGGGATGTCGTGATGCCGCATATCCGGCTGGCGTTCGTAGACGGTCACCTGGAAACCGCGGCGCGCCAGGAAGATGGCCAACAGGCTGCCGGCCAGACCGGCGCCAATCAAAGTAATCTTTTTCTTAGTATGCATAAGCACAGAGTCGACTATTCAATTATCTTTGTGCAGAGTTTAAGCACGAGTTTTATATCGCGTCATTCACCACGTTATCAAGGATGTCCACGAAGCGGTACACATCCGTATAAGTGTTGTAGAGCGGTACCGGCGCGACCCGTAACACATCCGGCTCGCGCCAGTCGGCGGTCACGCCAGCCTGTTCCAGGCGCGTGAAGATATCCCTGGCACGACTGCGGCTGCCAGCGATCCGCAGTGATAGTTGGCAACCGCGTTCCGTGGGATTACGCGGCGTGAGAATTTCAACTGCTTCGGGCAGTCGCTGGTCCAGCAGGAATTCCAGATAACCCGTGAGCCGCAGGGATTTCTCCCGCAACCGCGGCATGCCTGCATCATCAAAGATCTCCAGGGAAGCCAGCAAGGGTGCCAACGCCAGGATCGGCGGATTGCTTATCTGCCAGCCCTCGGCGCCTGCCATCGGCACGAATTCCGGGCCCATGCGAAAGCGCGTGGCCTTGTCATGACCCCACCAGCCGGCCAAGCGCGGCAGCTCGAAAGCGCGGGCGTGGCGCTTGTGCACGAAGCAGCCCGCTACCGCACCAGGACCGGCATTCATGTATTTGTAGTTGCACCATACGGCGAAATCCACATCCCAGTCGTGCAGCTGTAACGGCAGGTTACCAACGGCGTGCGCCAGGTCGAAGCCGGCCACCGCACCCACCGCATGCGCCGCACGCGCGAGGCGCGCTATATCGAATACCTGACCGCTGGCGTATTGCACGCTCGGCAGCATCACCAGCGCGAGACGCTCACCTTCGGCGCGAATAACCGCTTCCACCTCGTCCATATCCAGTGCACGCTGGCTTCCGGCAGGTGCGAGTTCCACCAGGCTGGTGTCCGGCTCGAAACCGTGGAAACGGATTTGGGATGCCGCCGCGTAACGGTCGGAGGGAAAAGCGCTGCGCTCAATGAGTATGCGGTTGCGTGCTGCTGTAGGTCGGTAGAAACTCACTAGCATCAGGTGCAGGTTGACGGTGAGTGAATTCATGTTCACCACTTCTAGCGGTTCCGCGCCCACCAGGCGTGCGCTGCGCTCGCTGAACAGTTCGTGGTACGGCATCCAGGGACGGCGTCCGGCAAAATGGCCCTTCACACCCAGACGCGCCCAGTCCTCCAGTTCCTCACGCACATAGCGTTCGGTGGTCAGCGGCTGCAGTCCGAGTGAATTTCCACACAGGTAGATTTCTTCGCCATCTTTGTAACGTGGGATGTGAAATTTATGGCGGTAATCGGCCAATGGGTCCGATCGGTCCATCTCAGCCGCGAACTTGGCATCGGTGCGGTAATTCATTTCATTTCTATCGGGTAGATGATGGGTCGGCTGGGTGCGGCGTCACTCATGAACGCCGGGATCTGCAAGTCCAGCAGGTAGTAGCCATCCTTGACCTGCTCGGATACATAGATCATCTCAGTGATGGTGGCGCGCGGCCGCTTGGCATCGGCCTGGCGCCGGCTGCCGGCAGGCAAGCCCCAGAAGGCACGGTGTGCCGCCAGCCGCCCTTCATCCTGCATGGGATCGAGGGACGGCAGATCCACCAGCAAGTGTTCGACACCGGCAGTCACCAGCAAGGCCACGGCTTCTTCAGTCAGACACGCCGGTGGCACAGTATCGTAGCGGTGTGAGAGTTTTTCTCGGGTGTTGGGCAGAGTGCGGATGATGAAGGCCGCATGCATTTCTTGTAACGGATGATGTTGCAGACTCATCTTTATCAATGCCGCATCGATGAGGTTATGACGCGGCGCGAGCGTCACCAGGGTGGCCGGCAACAGTGAAATCCGAAGCTGCTCGGTCACGGTGATGGCATCGTCCACCACATGGCCGATACATTCCGTGTGCGTACCATTGCAGTGGGGCACCAGGTGGTATTGGCTGACATTGCAACTGCCGCCTAGGCGAGTGTCGCCGGTGAAGCCATCCGATTGCAGAGGTTCGGCGCTGGCAGATGGGGCGGCGAAGAAGTTGGGCTGTAGACCATTGAACTGCAGGGGAATAGCCAGCGACACGCCACGTGCTGTATCCACGCTGCAATGATGGTTGTCGATCTCAAAACGCAGGAGGTTCACAGGTACTGCGCCTTATCGAGACGCAGCCACTCCAGCGCGTTGCCATGCAGTAGCCGCTGTTTTGTCTTGGTGTCCAGCGGCATGGACTCGATGAGCTGGCCCGGGACAGGTTCGCCCAGGGGAAACGGGTAATCGCTGCCGAGTGCGATGCTGTTCGTGCCCATGAGATCGATCATGTAGTTCAACATGCCTGCGTGATGCACCAGTGAATCCACAAAGAACTTGCCGAGATAGTGTGCGGGATTGATGCTGTTGTCTACGGCGCACAGGTCGGGACGCACCTGGAACCCATGTTCAATGCGTCCCAAGGTTGCAGGGAAAGCACCACCCCCATGCGCGAAACATACCCGCAACATCGGCAGACGCTCGAACACGCCACCGAAGATCATCGAGCATACGGCCAACGAGGTCTCCGCGGGCATGGCCACCAGCCAGGGTGTCCAGTATTTGCGCATGCGCTCCTTGCCCAGCATGTCCCAGGGATGCACGAATACCGCCGCACCGAGTCGCTGTGCGGCTTCGAACACTGGGAACAACTGCGGATCATCCAGATTCATACCGTTCACATGCGTGCCGATTTGCACACCAGGAAATCCCAGCTCCTTGATGCAGCGTTCGAGTTCGCGTATGGCCAGATCCGAAGATTGCAGCGGCAGTGTCCCGAGACCGATAAAGCGGCGCGGGTGTTCGGCCACCAACCCGGCGATGTGATCGTTCAGCAGCCGCGACAGATCCAGGGCATCCTTGGGTTTCGCCCAATAGCTGAACATGACCGGTACCGTGGACAAGACCTGTACGTTCACGCCGTATACGTCGCATTCGCGCAGGCGTACCTCGCCATCCCAGCAGTTGGCTTGCACCTCACGGAAGAATTCGCCGTCTTTCAGCAGGCGCGCACAACCGGGACCATGATGTTCCAGCTGCACGAATCCGCCGTAGCCGTATTTTTCCTTCAGGTCAGGCCAGTCGCTGGGCAGAATATGGGTGTGGATGTCTATCTTCAGCATGCGTTATTTTTTCTTTTCCGGCGCTTGCATTACGGCGCCGCAATTTTTGCAGGTGCGATTTTCAAGGTTATCGAAGAACCGGTCAAACACCGGCGGGAAATCCTTTTCGATGCTCTGCAGGCTGAAGTATTCCTCGTAGAGTTTGTTGTGACATTGTTCGCAGAACCACATAAGCCCATCTCGTTCTTCAGGCAACCGTTTGCGCTCGATCACCAGACCAACGGAATTAGCGAAACGCTGGGGTGAATGCGGTACGCGTGGCGGCAGCAGGAATATCTCACCAGCACGGATAGGGTAATCGACCGGTCCGCCATCCTGCATGGTCTTCAGCAGCATCTCGCCTTCGGTCTGATAGAAAAATTCTGGTCCTTCATCGTAGTGATAATCCTTGCGGGCATTGGGCCCACCAACTACCATCACGATGAAGTCGCCGTCATAGATGCATTTGTTGCCTACCGGCGGCTTCAGCAGATGACGGTTGTCGTCGACCCATTGCCGCAAATTCAATACACTCATGTTACTCACGGCGTCCTCCTGATACTTCACTCAATGGTGGCGATGCATTTGAGTTCGATGGCGATGGGCGTCGGCAGCCCCGTCACTTCAACTGTGGTGCGACAGGGCTGGTTGTCCTTGAAGTATTCGGCATAGATCCGGTTATAGGCGGCGAAATCGCGCTGCATGTCCGTGAGGAATACGGTCACGTCCACAAGTCGGTCCCAGCCTGAGCCGGCGTCTTGCAGTATCAGACGCACATTATCGAATACCGAATGGCACTGAGCTTCGATGTCATAACTGAGGACATTTCCTGTGGCGCCCATCTTTACACCGGGGATATCGTTGCTGCCGCGCTTGCGTGGACCCACGCCGGACAGGAACAGTAGATTACCGACGCGCCGCGCATGCGGATAAAGCCCGACGGGCTCCGGCGCGTTTTTGGATTCTATTTTGATGTTCTTATGCATACTTTATGCAGACGTTGCGCGTTTCCGTGAAGAAGCGCATGGCTTCCCAACCGCCTTCACGGCCGCTGCCGGACTGCTTCACGCCACCCATGGGTACTCGCAGGTCGCGCAGCATCCAGCAGTTGACCCAGATGAGACCGGCTTCCAGCTGCGCGGCCACGCGGTGGCAGCGGGACGTGTTCTGGCTCCAGAGTGAAGCCGCGAGACCATAAGGAGTGCCATTGGCGTAACGCACGGCCTGGTCTTCAGTATCGAAGGGTATCAACGTCACTACCGGACCGAAGATTTCCTCCTGGTTGGTGCGGCAATCGGGCGGCAGGTTTTCGATGACTGTCGGTTGCATGAACCAGCCATTGGCGCAGCGGCCAGCTAGTTTTGTAAGTCGCCCGCCGCACAGAATTTTTCCGCCCTCTTTTTGGGCGAGGGCGATGTAACTCAGGACTTTTTGCAGATGTGGTTCGGAGATCAGTGCTCCTTGTTCAGTGGACTCCTCCAGTGGATCACCCTGGCGCAATGCCCGGACGCGCGATACGAATGCATCGCAAAAGCGCGCATACAGACTGCGCTCGACGAGTATGCGTGAGCCACACAGGCAGATCTCACCCTGATTGGAGAAAGCCGCACGTACTGTTTCCGACACTGTGGTTTCGAAATCACAGTCGGCGAATACCAGGGTAGGGTTCTTGCCGCCCAGTTCCAGAGATAATTTTTTGAATTTGTGTGCTGCGCGGGCAGCGATGTCGGCACCGGTGCGGGTGCCGCCGGTAAAGGAGATAGCTTTCACCATCGGGTGTTCTACTAGGGCGGTGCCGGCTTCCGGCCCCAGACCGTGCACTACGTTGAGCACTCCGGGCGGTAGTCCGGCTTCCATGCACAGTTCCGAGAACAGATAAGCGGTCATGG
>Ga0307374_10009871_pt1 | contig 13985 bp, 10 predicted proteins | sample OX3MG_FD_202532 | JGI IMG/M metagenome (GOLD analysis project Ga0307374, IMG submission 202532) | Soil microbial communities from Risofladan, Vaasa, Finland - OX-3 | ecosystem: Environmental > Terrestrial > Soil > Coastal area > Acid sulfate soil | place: Finland: Risofladan, Vaasa | collected... | reverse complement strand
GAGCGCGTCAATACCTCGACGAGATAGCTCTGTGGCCACTGGTTGTCGATCCGGACGAAGCCTTCGGCGGTCCAACCGTCGTCGCTCAGCGTCGCGTCGTGAAAGCCAATCTGCGGGATCTCGACACCGTCCACCGCGATTCCGTCGCCGTTGTAAGAATCGTCTGTAACGTACTCGAACCGGACGAGTATCTGGCGACCGGCGTACGAGCTCAGGTTGACCGACTCGGGGACCCAGATTGCGACGCTTCCTCCAGACGTGCCCGTGAAGCCGTTCCCGTAGCTCTGGCCGTTCGGATTGCTCGTGGTGGTGTCGGACGCGGAAAGGGTTTGCCAGCTCCGCCCGCCATCGGTCGACGCCTCGACGTAACCATAATCGAAGTCTTTCTCGACGTCGTACCAGATCCAGAAGTGCAGCGTCGCCGACTTGACGCCGGTCAGGTCGACGGCGCGGGTCAGGCGCGTGTCGATCGAATCGCCACGGTTACTCCACCACTCGTAGGCAGCGCCGTGTGGGTTCGCGCCAGTCAACTCGGTCCGTGGCGCACCGCTAAATTCGAGAGTAGCCGGGCCAGTCGGCCGAATAGAGTAGTAGTCGGTGCCGAATTGATGCACCGTACCTGTCAACGCCGCGCTCATTGCCGGTCCCGGCGTGATCGACAGGGAGAGTCGCAGCCCATGGTACCCGAGCTGAGCATGGTCCAGCACGGGATCGTCGAGAGCATTGGCCGCGACCCAATCGGCAAAAACCTGATCGAACGTGCGTGCTGGACGGATGGCCTGGAAGAACCGCTCGAAGCTCGCCATGCCTCGGTCCGGCTCGGCTACGACCTTTCCGATCGACTGAAACCCGCCGAACTGCTCGGAGACGTACCGCATGAAGAGGTAAGCCGCCCCGTAATGCGGCGTGGCCGCGGACGGTTCGCTCGCCCAGGCGTTGAGCTGGGTATCGGGATCTCGCTCGAACGCCCCGAGTGCCCCGCTGGCCTCACCGGTCACCGCCTGCGCCGCCAGCTCGGCTGAGCCTTCGTCGACCCAGCTATTCTGCCAACGGTTCACGTTGAACTGAATCATGTGCATGAACTCGTGGGCGACGGTGTGGTTGAAGCCGACGCCGCCTGGACGCACGGAGTCGACGTTAATGTAAATCATCTCGCGCTGGTTGCTATAGGGATTCACCTGTCGGTCGTACTCGTCGGCCGTGCTGTAGTAGCCGCCGACGCCAGGGATGTGCCCCACCAGAATAGTGATGTGCTCGTCATCGTCGATGCCGGGCGACCATTCGCTCCCGAAGAGCTGGTGTTCGGTGCTGTACGTATGCTCCTCGAAGTAGGTGGCCGCGTCGTGCAGGTCCGAGGTCGCCAGGTCGACGCCGTCCTGGACGTACCAGTAGGCGTGGTCAGTCTTGTCGACAATGCGCGCCCGCACGTGGAAATAGCTCTGAGCTTCCTGGTTTGCCACCCAGAACGTCTGATCGGTTCCAACGGCGTAGTTCGGCGCTGGGCCTGTCGTCGGGCGGGCAACGGGCGTTGCCACCGGTTTCAGCCGACGCTGCAAGTCGACCAGATCGCGGGCCGGGGGTGACGGGATGGCAACCACGTGAACCGGCTGAGGCGGCGTCGTGGCCGGCGCGCGGGCCGCGGGGGTAGCTACCGTCGTCGCGGAGGCGAGCGGCACTGGCGTGCCGGTTGGCGGAGCCGTCGGCGTGTCGACGACGGTGGTTGCCAGGATCGTCGGCGACGGCTGAGCCGTGGCGCTGGCGACCGGTGGCGGCGTGGGAGACGGCCGCGTTGGCTGGCACGCGATGAGTCCGGTCGCGAGGACGAGCGCAGCAGCGACAACCCACGCGGCGCGGTGTCGGCTCACGTCGCGAGTCTCACGAGAACGCCATCGATAATTCGTGCGACTGCGGGCACCGCACGGGCCACCGTTGCCAACACATCGTCGTGAGTCAGCGACGCCCCGGGCAGGCCGGCCGCCCGATTGCTGATCACGCTGAGACCAAGGACGCGCATCCCAAGCTGTCGGGCGACGATGACTTCCGGAACGGTCGACATCCCCACGGCGTCGCCGCCGGCCGCGCGGAGAAAGCACACCTCGGCTGGCGTCTCAAAGTTCGGCCCACCCACCATGACGTAGACCCCGTGACGGACCTCGATCCGAGCCTCCTCGGCCGCGCGCTCGGCAATCTGCCGGAGCGCGGGCGCGTAGGCGTTCGTCAGGTCCACGAAACGTGGCCGGCTAGCGCTTGATGCCTCGCCGACGAGTGGACTGAGGCCGGCGAGGCTCGGGAGGCTGAGGTGATCGTCGAGGATCATGACCTCACCTGGTGCGAAGCCAGGGTTCAACGCTCCGGCGGCGTTGGTCACGATCACGTCACGACAGCCAAGCGCGTGGAGCAGTCTAACCGGAAACGCGATCTGCGCGCCGGAATACCCCTCGTAGCCATGGACCCGTCCGGACAGGACGGCAACTGGCCGCCCGCTCAGCAAGCCGACCACGAGCTCGCCGGCGTGGCCCGCCACCGTCGAACGCGGAAAGTGCGGCAGCGAGGCGGTTGAGATGCGAACCGCGTTCTCCACGCGATCGGCAATCGGTCCGAGACCCGACCCCAGCACGATTCCCACGTGGGGCGCCAATGCCGTCCACCCCCGAACGGCGTGGGCTGTCTCCATCGCGGGTTCAGTGAAATTTTGCACAGAGGCACTATATCACTGCGCCGCGACGCCCGCCACGCTCCGGAATCGGGATTCTGGCGGCTCGGTACAGATATTGCCTGGCTCTGCGGTTCCGGCGATGTCCGACTACGTCAAGGAGAGGTGAACATGGCGGTTATCATCGCGGGCATCTTCCCCAGTCGCGATCAGGCCGACGCCGCGGTCCGCGAGCTACGCGATCGAGGGTTCGACGCCTCGGATGTGGGACTGGTCCTGCGTGGCGGCGTGGCGCGAGCGGCCGGCACTGCCCCGGCCCCCGGGCCAAACACGTTCGCGTGGATCCCGGACCATCGCAACGTTACTCTGTCAGGAATCGGCTCCGTCCTGGCCGCTGGGACGATCGCGGACTGTCTCAATCGGCAGCAGCCGAGCTCTGGTCAAGGCAGCCTGACCGATGCCCTCACCTGCCTGGGCATCGAGCGTCCGCACGCCGAGTGGTACGGCCAGGAAGTCCGCGAGGGCTACAATCTGGTGACGGTGCGCACCGAGAACCGCGCCTCCGACGCTCGTTCGATCATGGAGCAGCTCGGCTCGATCGAGGTTCCCAGCGCCGAACGAACTCCATCGGAGGCGCCAATCTCGCCGGGTAGCGCCACCAGAGCTCAAGAGCAACTGACGCGATCAGAGCTCCAGAGCGTCGAGCCGGGTTGGGCGATCTGCGGGTCCGACGGGAAGCAGGTCGGCAAGGTCGACGAAGTCGGGCAGAACTATCTGCTGATGAAGAAGGGGTTCCTGTTCCCGAAGGACGTTTACATCCCGTTTAGCGCCGTCGAGCGTGTCCAACCGAATCAGGTCGTGCTCAACGTCCCCGACGATCAGGTGGCGAAAGAGCACTGGGAGCATCCACCGGCTGCGCTGAGTGCGACGGGAGCGGCCGGCGCTGGCGGTGCCGTGGCCGCCGCAGGCGCTGCGGCCACGGGTGCGAACGCCCCCACTGGGTCGGCACCGAAGGGCGTCGGCGATCTCAGTCAGGTGAAGCAGGGCTTCGACGTCTGTACCAGCGACGGGCGCAAGATCGGTACGGTGCGGGACACGAGCGCGCAGTGCATGCACGTCCTCTGTTGCTCGAACCTCTTTGTCCCGCCGTCGCGGGTCGAGCGCGTCACGGACGACAGCGTCGTCCTGAACGTTTCGGAAGCCGACCTGGGCAACTACGACTGGTCGTCCTGCCATCCCTCGCACCAGGCCCAATACCAGCCGGGCGGCCCTGGCTACAGCGGGCTGTCCCCCCAGGAGCACGAGGGCGGGGTACAGATTCCGATCGAGTCCGGCGACGAGTGATCTCGGATCGATCCAGTGCTTCGTCAGGCGGGAATGACGGATGGTAGGCGTGAAAAATTGGCCCCGTGGGGCCAATTTTTCACGCCTACCATCCGTCATTCCCGCCTGACAGCGCGCTAGCCTACCCAGACCGGTGGACGGCGTGTCACCACGGTTTGCTTCGTACACCCGATCCCGGCGACAGTCGGCCAGCCGGAGATCGCGCCGCGCTTGCGGTCCCGGCGCACGGTCCATTACAATCAATCTTGAATCAAGATAGCATCGAGGGTGTCTGAAAAGTGCGAGTTGGTGGAAGATTTGTACAGCAAATCTTCCACCAACTGACACTTTTCAGAGACCCTCTTGACCAACACTCTTCTGAGCTACGGCCACGACCGCGTTCACGCGTCAAGGAGCGCTATGCAGGCAGATCGTCGGTTCAGCGAGGTCGTCGAAGTCCGGGGGCACATCATCGACTCCATGATTCTGCCAAAGATCCTGGATGGATTGATGGATCTCGGCGTCGAGTTCAACATTGAGAAGGTCGAGGTCGGTCGCCAAAAGCAGGATCCCAGCTACGCCCGGATCGAAATCGTCGCGACGTGCCAGGAAGATCTCGACCGAGCGGTCGGCGAGGCCCGCCGGCTGGGCGCGGCGCCGCTGGGGGTAGAGGAAGTCGATGCCACGCCCAGTCCCGCCGACGGCGTTGCGCCCGAAGACTTCTACTCGACGACGAACCTTGAAACCCAGGTTCGCTGGAACGGGCAGTGGATCACGGTCGAGCACCCGGAGATGGACTGTGCGATTGCGCTTGATGGCGCTCGCGCCTATTGTGTCCCGATCAACGACCTGAGTGTCGGGCAGCCGGTCGCCGTTGGCCATCGTGGCATTCGCGTGATTCCCCTGGAGCGCTCGCGGTCCCCTTTGCCATCCTTCGGCTTCATGGGCAGCCAGATCTCTAGCGAGCGACCCAGCGCGAGGTCGGTGCGAGAGGCGGCGCTGTGGATGCACCAGTGCCGCGCCGCTGGCAGGAAGAACCTGATCGTCGCCGGGCCGGCCGTCATCCACACCGGGGCGCGTGAGTATCTCTGTCGCTTGATCGAAAAAGGCTACGTCGATTTCCTGTTCGCCGGCAACGCGCTGGCAACTCACGACATCGAGTATTCCTTCTTTCGTACATCACTCGGCGTCCCGCTGGACGGTGGCGCTGTCGTCGAAACCGGTCACGAGCACCACCTGCGCGCGATCAATCGCATCCGCGCGGTCGGCGGCATCCGCCAGGCCGTCGCGAAGGGAATCCTGACCAGTGGCGTCATGCACGCCTGCGTGACCCACGGTGTCGACTTCGTCCTGGCTGGTTCCATCCGCGACGATGGCCCGCTGCCGGACGTGATCACCGACGTGATCGAAGCTCAACGAGCAATGCGCGAGCGAATCTACGGTGGTATCCAGGTCGCGGTCATGCTGTCGACGATGCTTCACTCCATCGCCGTCGGGAATCTTTTGCCAGCGACGGTCTACACCGTTTGCGTCGACATCAACCCCTCGGTGCTGACCAAGCTGGTAGACCGCGGAAGCTTCCAGACGATGGGCATCGTGATGGACGCCGGCGGATTCTTGCGGGATTTGATCGAGGAGCTGGAGCAGATCGAGACGGCGAAGGCGCCGAGCGCCGCGAGCCAGATGGGAAGTGGATAGTCGGTAAGGCACTCGATCACTCGCACTTCCCCAGGCTGGTGTGGGGCCAGGACGGCCGTGACGAGGAGCGCGACGCCGTCGACGCCCGCCACGCCCACGCAAACCGACCACTTGGGCGCCGTGTACCTCTGCCGTCGAGACCCAATCTCAGTTGGGCATGCCCCTTGACAGGAGATCAGTTGATCTGTCGTCCTGTGTCCGCACGTCGGTCGACTGTCGCGCGGCTGGGCGGCACGGTGATCTGCGTCGGGCTGTTGATCGCCATTAGCGTCGGGTCGGCTGAGGCCGGAGCAGTTGCCCCGATCGACATATCGGTCACCACCCCGCCGGTCGCCGTGCAGACCATCGCCGGCCAGACGGTAACCGCCACGTTCGTCGTTACGACTTCCGCGGCCGGCCCCGTGGCCATCACCCCCACCGGGATCGGCCGGTCGCCCGCGTTCATCATCCGCGCGCCGACTGGTGCGACCGTGACAGTCAAAGCGGCGAGGATCGCTGGCGTGCCCGCGGGTGCCCCAACGCGGGTGGAGGTCGCGGATCGTGCCGGGCCAGTGATCGCCACCTGCTTCACAGCCGTCACTGCCGGTGGCGCCATCGCCATCCCGGCCGCTTGTCAGGTTCCGGGGAGCCAGATCACCCTCTTCCAGGGCATCTCGCTGCAGATCGGCCTCCCGCCGGGCCAGCTTCCGTTGGGTGGAGGAATCCCAGGAGCTGCGGTCCCGCTCGCCGGGGTGCTCGGCCTCGGCTTCATCGAGGCAGGCATCCATCTACGCCGGAATCGGACGCGCCCCGCCTGAGCAGATCCAGAGGATGCCGGTCCCTGCAAGCCGATCAAGTGTCAAATGCCTGGGCGTCGAGAACCGCCACGCGCGACGACGCTAACCCGGACGGGGCTGGATGCGCTACGCCGTCGTCCGCCCGTTCGAGACGATGATCGGCATGACCGCGACTGTGCGCGATTTCGTCCGAGCCCGTGGCTCGCCCGCGTACACAAAGGGTCAATGAGGAGGCCACCCTTTACGTTTTCTGTCGCGCCAGCTTGGCGTACGTCACTACCGTGTACCAGGCGAGGAGAGACGCCAACGCCATTCCGCGCCAGCCGTCGCGATGTCCCTGAAGCTCGACGAACCGCCGTCGGAACTCGCGATATGGCTGCAGGACGAAGTTATGCGGTCGCGCGCGCTTCCCTTCGCGTGCCAGCCGCTCGGCGTCCAGGGTGGAATAGACCCGTTGCTTCGCCACGAACTGGCCCAGGCAATCGTAGTTGTAATGTATCAGCGGTTCGATCAGGTGGCCGGCAGTCCCGTTCAGCTCAACCAGCTCGTGGACGTCTCGTCGCTCGTCGTAGCGCGCGTGGGCAACGTTCATCAGACGTAGCTGGTAATCGGGGAACCAGCCGCCGTGACGGATCCAACCACCCCAGATATAGTTTCGGCGCGGAATCCAGTAGCCGGCTGGTGCCGAAGAATCGGTGCGCGCGATCGCCGCGCGGACTTCGCGGGATAGGGCCGGCGTGGCGCGCTCGTCCGCGTCGACGAAAACCACCCAGGGGGTCGTCACGAGATCGAGCGCGGCGTTGCGTTGAGCTGGGAACGTGGTAAAGGTTTCAGTCGCGACCCGCGCGCCCTTCGCCTCGGCAGCCTCGGCCGTTCGATCTGCGCTGCGATCGTCCAGCACGACGAGGAGGTCGTCAGCCCAGGCGAGCGTGTCCAGGCAGGCGCCGATGTGACGCTCCTCATCGCGAGCGACGATCGCGGCGGTAATCGTGGCCATCACCACTCGCACGCGGCCCGGTAGATGGCCAACTGCTGTTCGCGGGTGGCCTGGTCGATCTGACCCGCCGTGGCAGCCCGACGGACACGCCGCGCCGCGGCGGCCATGCCCAGCCGCAGAATCGCCCGTGCAGTTTCCGCGAACAGCGGGCCGTAGTGCTTCCTAAAAAAGCGATCACGGCTGCGGTGCAGCTCGACGAGCATGGGGCCAGCGTACTGACTGGTGCTCGACGCGCCGTGGTGAATCACCTCCGCGTCGGGCGTGTACCAGATCTCCCAACCGGCCTGTTTGATCCGGTAGCACCAGTCTACCTCTTCACAGTACATGAAGAAGCCCTCGTCCATCATTCCGACCTGCTGGATCGTCTCCTGCCGCACCATCAAGCAGGCGCCGAGCGGGTGATCGATCTGGAATGGATCGTTGTACCAGCGTCGCGGATAGCGCCCGTTCAAGTGCGAGTTGACGATTCGGTGATTGAACGGGAAGAAGTCGACGAGGGACATCGGGAGCGTCGGAAAATGAAAGCAGGAGTGCTGAAAGGTCAGGTCGGGGTTCAGCAGCCGACCGCCGCACGCGCCCGCGGTAGGATGCTCGTCCATGAAGCGGGCGAGCGCAGCCGGCGCGTCGCCGAGGATCTCGGTGTCCGGATTCAGCAGCAGGACGTAGCGCGCGTCGGCGTCACGTAGCGCGAGGTTGTTCGCGGCGGCGAAGCCGCGGTTCTCGTCGAGCGCCAGCAACCGAGCAAACGAAAACTCGTCGCGAACCAACTGCGCGCTGCCGTCAGGCGACGCGTTGTCGACCACGATCACCCTGCTCCGGCAGCGATCCATCGAGCGGGTCAGACTGGCCTGCAGCGATCCAAGGCAGGTCCGCAGCAGTCCGGCGGTATTGTAGCTGACGACGACGACGACGAGATCGTACCTCAAAAGCCAATCGTCACGTTTACTTGTCCAACCTGGCCAGTGGGAAATCCCACGCCACCCTGCTCGAGCCCGGCGAAGAACCGCTGTGCGTTGACGACTTTCATGTCATCTCCGATCGTGATCGTCCCGCTGACGGTCACTTCCTCACCCGGCTGCAAATCTCTGGTGAAGGTCCCGGAGCCATCCGGCTTTCCCGACCCATCCGTCGTCGTCGTGAGATACTTCGCGTCAAAAAATCCCCAGCGCAGCGGATATGGCTCAGCCTGATTCTGCCAGCCGACGGCGAGCCGCCAGACGCCGCCACGCTCGAAGTACGTTGGGACACCATCGGGATTGTGAAAGGAGGCGTAAGTCTGCGCCGTCGTATACTTGAAACCGGATGGCGGCCCGAGCGTCTTGATGGGAACCGTTCCGGTGTTCTTGACGACGGCCGTCACGTGCAAGTCTCCGCCCACGTCGATCGCCAGTGGGGTGAACTTCACTGTCGTGATCTCCGCGCGTGGCGTCCCGCCATTCGCGATCGCCACGGCGGTGACATAATCGGTGAAGTTCCCGGCCGTGTCGGTGGCTTCGACGTGGATCGCGTACTTCCCGTCCGGCAGGACCGCGCCGCCGCCCTGCGTCCCGTCCCAGACGACGGACTGGAGCGACGCGTCGATCTTCGTCGGGGCCTGGATCAGAAAGAACCCGCCCGACGCGTTCGTCGCGTAGATGCGGACCACGGCCTTCTTGGTCAGCTTGTAGCCGATCGTCGTCGTATCCTTGTCGCCGTCGCCGTTGGGAGTGAAGGTATGGTACTGGACCGAGACGTCGGCGATCTCCGGCGGAGTCGTGTCGGCATTCTGCACCGTGATCGTCGCCTCGCGCGTGACCATCTGCCCGCCAGCCTTCGCCTGGACGACCAACCGGTAGGTCCCGTCGGGGACCACGCGGAGCCAGGTCTTCCCGGGAACGGGCGCCACTCCGCTGAAGGCGATCACGTACTGATCGGGCATCCGCGTTTGCGGCGGACGAATCTGGTACGTCGTCTTTCCGTCCGGTCCGATCAGCGTCGCCGAGACGTCCGCGCGCTTCGCGAGCGAGTACCCGATCGTCGTTTCAGCGTGCTGGCTGCCGCCGTTCGGGGTGATCGTCGTCGCGCTGACGCTCAGCGGCGAGAGAAACTGCCCCGAACCGCAGCCAGCCATCGCCAGCAGCGGCCCGGCCAGAACGACCGATGCACTCGATCGAAGCAGCGAGCGTCTCGACACCATCACGCACCAACCTTCACCACGGGTGTTACCACGGGTGTTACCACGAGTGCCCCATCGCGGATCGGCAGCAACGCCAGGTCCAGGACCTCATCCATGTTGTCGACGGGGATGAACCGCAGGTCGCGTCGCACCCGGTCGGGCACGTCGACGAGGTCCTTCAAGTTTTTGCGCGGCAGAATGAACGTCTTGATGCCGGCCCGGTGGGCCGCGAGCGCCTTTTCGCGCAGGCCGCCAATGGGCAGGACCCGTCCGCGCAGCGTGATCTCGCCGGTCATCGCCACGTCACGCCGCACCGGTCGGCGCAACAGCGCCGAGGTAATCGCCGTCGCCATGGTGATCCCAGCCGAAGGACCATCCTTCGGGACGGCACCCGCTGGCAAATGTACGTGGATATCCTTCAGCTCGTGGAACTTGAGCGGCAGCGCCAGCGAGTCCGCGCGCGACCGGATGTAGCTCAACGCGGCGGTCGCGGACTCCTTCATCACGTTTCCAAGCTGCCCGGTCAAGATCAACTGTCCCTTGCCGTCGAGCAGCGTGGCTTCGACCGTCGCCAGGTCGCCGCCGACCTCGGTCCAGTAGACGCCCGTGGCCACGCCGACTTCGTCGTGCTCTTCCGCCAGTCCCCAGATGAAGCGCGGCGGCCCAAGGTAGCGCGCGATCAGCTTCGCTCCGACCGTCTTCGGAAACCGGCGGCTCGACGCGACGCGACGCGCGACTTTCCGGCAGATCGAGCCAATCTCACGCTCGAGGCCGCGGACGCCGGCCTCGCTGGTGTAACTGCGAATGAGGTCACGCACCGCGTCGTCGGTGAACAGCACGTGCTGATCGGACAGTCCATTCTCGGTCAGTTGCCGTGGAATCAGGAACCGACGGGCGATCTGCAGCTTGTCCTCCTCGACGTAGCCCGGCAGCTCGATGACTTCTAGGCGATCGCGCAGCGCCGGCGGGATCGGGTCCAGGAGATTCGCCGTCGTGATGAAAAGGACGCGCGAGAGATCGTAGGCCACGTCCAGGTAGTGATCGCTGAACCCCGAGTTCTGCTCCGGGTCCAGCACTTCGAGGAGGGCCGCCGTCGGGTCGCCACGAAAGTCCGCGCCGACCTTGTCGATCTCGTCGAGCATGAAGACCGGGTTGACCATGCCCGCGGTCCGCATCGTTTGGACAATGCGGCCGGGTAGCGCGCCCACGTAGGTACGGCGGTGCCCCCGGATTTCGGCTTCGTCGTGGATGCCGCCCAGGCTGACCCGCGTGAATCGTCTTCCCAGCGCTTCGGAGATGGACTTCCCCAGGCTCGTCTTGCCGACACCTGGCGGCCCGACGAAGCAGAGAATCGGCGTCCGCGTTCCACGGCCTCCCAGCTTGCGCACGGCCATGAACTCGAGGATGCGTTCCTTCACCTTCTTCAAGCCGTAGTGATTCGTGTCGAGGACCTTCTGCGCGTGGTCCAGGTCGACGTTGTCTTCAGTTGTCTGGTGCCATGGCAGATTGACCAGCCAGTCCAGGTAGGTCCGAATGATGCCGACTTCTGGCGCCGCGGCTGGCATTCCCGACAGCCTGCCCATCTCTTCCTCGGCCTTCGCACGCACCGCATCGGGGAGGCCGGCGTCGTTCAGCTTCGCCCGCAGGTCGTTCACGTCGCGCGTGAAGGAGTCGACTTCGCCCAGCTCACGCTGAATCGCCCGCAACTGCTCGCGCAACAGATACTCGCGCTGGGACTTGTCCACTTCCTGCTGGACCTGGTTCTCGATCTTCTCTTCGAGCTCCAGCACGGCGAGCTCGTGCGCGAGAAGCACGTTGACCTTCTCCAGGCGCTCGGCCGGGCCGATCACCTCGAGAATCTCCTGGTGCTGTGCCACCGAGAGCTGCAGCGACGAGCCGACGACGTCGGCGAGCCAGCCCGGGTCGTCCGCGTTCATCGCGGCCACGTACACGTCTTCGGACAACTCGCGACTCAGTTTGACGCACTTCTCGAACAGGGCCAGGATGGCGCGCATGAGCGCTTCGAGCGCCAGCGTCTTTTCGACGGTCTCAGCGACCGGCGAGACGGCCGCGTGTAGAACGTCGCCGTCGAGGACGATGCTGCTGATGTGGAGCCGCCGCTGACCCTGGACGAGCACGTTGGTCGTTCCGTCGGGCATCTTCAGGACCCGCCCAATCACCGCCTCCGTCCCGACACCGTACAGGTCGCTGGGGCCAACATCCTCCTTTTCCGGGTCGCGCTGCGCGACGACGACGACCGTTCGGTCGTGCGACATGGCGTCGTCGATCGCTCTCTGGACCCGATCGTCGCCGACGACCAGCGACGAGACCATGCGGGGAAACAGCACGGTATCGTTGGTCGGGAGGACCGGGAGCCGCGAGGTTGGCTCTTCTTCAATATCGACCGACATCGTCGGTGGACGGTAGACGCGGCGGCGCCGCGAGGAGTTCTGGTTAATAGAAGCCTCCGCCAGTTTCTATTTCTAACGTTATACCACAAGCGAGGAGACAGGAGTCAGACGGGGAACCGGGTCCGGTCCCATTTCTGACTCCTGTCTCCTGACTGCTCACTTCCGCCACAATATTATACCCGTAATGGCCGGAACTGTGGTCTGATCTGCTCAAAGACCTCGAGGTTGTGCCAGTGTTCGACGCGATAGTCGCGGCCGGACGACACCAGGTACGCGTCCAACCGGGCCGCGGCGGGACTGCCGTCGACGACCACCACGGCCACGTCTTCGTTTTGATCGGCTGAGATCGCGTATGGGACGTACCGATTGAAGCCCACGTGCAGGTTTTCGTCGATGACACTGGGAATGATGCGTTCGCCACTCTGGAATGCCACCGGGTAGACCAGCCAGTAGTCGCCGTAGATCGCGTGGATTTGCCGCCCGTCGAGAAATCTGGCCAGGTCTGGATTGCCCGCATCCACCACCTGGTTCGCCAGGCGAGGTGCCGCGAGCGCAGGCGCAAAGCTCAGGATGCTGAACGCGTTGAAACCGACGACGGCTGCCAGGGCGATTACCGCGACGCCGCCGCGAATCGACCACAGACGCGACCAGATCGCTCCACCAATCGGTACGAGCGCAAACAGCGGAAGCAGGTAGCGCGGCTCAGTAATGTACAGCACCTCAGATTGGCTGGCACAAAACAGGAGGATCGTGCAGGCACCCACCCAGACGAGCAGGTCCCGCGGCGTGGGCCGTCCACGGAGCGCGTTGCCCGCCGAGATCAACGCCATGAGGACGGCGCCGACCGCGAGCGTCAGCGCGAGGACGGTCGCCACGGCGAGCGGCCACGGACCGTCAGCTTTCGCCGTACTGAACGCCGCGAGATTCGAGCTTCCCTCGAAGAACCCGAGCAGCGTCGGCAAACTATCGCGAACGACGGCGGCCAGATTGTGCCGGTACGCCGCCAGGGACACGGACTGGGAGACGTTCGGACCGGTCAACTGCTCGAGCGTTGCACCGCGCGAGTGGACGTTGGCGATCAGCATGGGCCACGACACGGCGACGAACGCGGCGAACGCGCCAAGCAGGTGCCAATGGACGAGGCGCGCCTTTTGGGCCAGCGCCAGATACAGTCCGCCCGGTACCAGATAGACCACCGCCAGCGGATCTGTCCAGGCGGCGAGGCCGCCAATCGCGCCCAGAGCCAGCCATTTCCACATCCGCGTTGGCTGCTCTTGACCCAGATCGACGACGAGCACGAGGAATACGGCGCCCAGTGCGATCAACTCCGCGTAACCGCCCCGCGCCTTTACGCTCCAGGTCAGCAGGAAGAGCGGCGGAAGGGACAGATACACCAGAGAGGCCACCGCGGCCGGGGCCCCGAAGGCGCGAAGCGCAAACCGAGCGGTAAAGTAGACGAAGACGACGGAATAGATCGCGGGGGCCAGGCGCAGCGCCGTCACACTCGGTCCGAAGAGCCAGAAAGACAACGCGGCGGAAGCCGGCTCCAGCGGCCCCAGGTAGCCCTGACCGTAGTAGAAGACCGGCCGCTCGCCCTGATAAAGAATGTGACGCGCCATCAGACCGACGATTGCTTCGTCGCTCTCGAAGGGAAGGTGGGAATCGAGGATGAAGAGCAAGCGAATCAACCCGGCCACGCCGAGGACGATCAGGAGTACTGCTTGACGAAGACAAGGATTGGTAGCGGGGGTTGGATTCGAACCAACGACCTTCGGGTTATGAGCCCGACGAGCTACCACTGCTCCACCCCGCGACGACAACAAACGCTAAAACCGAGGGCGAATTAGGCTTCCTGGCGGTGACCGATTGTACCGGTGGGTTGCCCCGCCAGGATCGTAGGCGCTGCGGCCTTTCACGACCGTGTTCGGGATGGGAACGGGTGGGACGACCGCGCTGCAAGCACCAGGAAGCC
>Ga0307374_10009869_pt1 | contig 13985 bp, 9 predicted proteins | sample OX3MG_FD_202532 | JGI IMG/M metagenome (GOLD analysis project Ga0307374, IMG submission 202532) | Soil microbial communities from Risofladan, Vaasa, Finland - OX-3 | ecosystem: Environmental > Terrestrial > Soil > Coastal area > Acid sulfate soil | place: Finland: Risofladan, Vaasa | collected... | reverse complement strand
CGCTGCGCCGGGCAAACTCGCCGTTCGCACAAAGCGCAAAGGGCTCACTCCGGCAGGCAGGAAGCGATTGTCGGAGGCGATGAAAAAACGCTGGGCGGAGAAGAAAAAGAAACGCGCGTAGCTTGCGCTCGCTAAGGCCGGTCGCACTCGATTCTTTTGGCGTGGGTCGCCGCCTGAACTTGCCCCGAGTTGGTGGACACCCGGGTTAGGCGGCCAATAGCCGCTGGTTTCGCCGTTCGAATTCAACCGGGCTGAGATAGCCGAGTGACGAATGGCGCCGGCGCTATAGCCTCGCGTGTACGCTTCTTTGGTTGCATCAGGCCCCTGGGGCAGGAGCTTCTCGATCTCCCGGATGGGCTTCTCTGCGGCCGCCCGATGTGCGGCGCTCTTGATTCTGGCAACGGTCGCCTCCGCCCGCCGTAGAGCCTCGGCGATGCCAATGCTTCGGCCTTCGGTTTTCTGGCTTTCCGGCCAAGCAGCGATGCGCTGTTCGAGCCGGTGCGCCGTGCCCTTGTCGATGATGCCGGAGTCCCACAGGGAAGCGCCTATTTCATGGGGGGAGAGGATGTCGCTCATGCGGGGCCCGGTGTGAAGATTCGCGCGGACGTAGGAAATGTTCGAACGGATTTCGCGGGCTGGCAAGACGCGGATTTGGTTGGGGTTGCGGTTTGTCCGGGAATCGGTGGTTCTGGGGACAGACCCTATCGTTCTGGCAGATGCTTACTCGTATCCAGAGAATGTTGTGGCGCCTATGTTCTCCAGCATGGGTTTCGGTGATACGTTCGCTCAAACGGCACGCTGGAGGATGCGGCTTACGCGGTGCCGCAAAAAGCGGGGAGGGATTTTTCGATGGCGCTGGACCTGCCTCAAGCACTTGTTGATGCTGTCAAGGAAGAACGAGCCGTTCTTTTTCTCGGAGCGGGAGCAAGCCGCGGTGCTTTGCATCCTGGCGGTCTTCAAATTCCAGACGGCAATGGGCTCCGCGATTACCTCTGCGACCGGTTTTTTGGCGGTTCTCTGAAGACTCGAAGTCTACCCACTGTAACGGACCTCGCCACTAACGAGCGCGGCCTTCTCGATGTCCAGGCCGCCGTCGCGGAACTGCTGAGGGCCTTCGATCCCTCGGATTTTCATAAGCTAATACCGACATTTCGCTGGCGTGCGCTCGTGACCACGAACGTGGATCTCATCGTGGAGCGCGCCTATAGCGCTGCGACGAAGGTGCACCAGCAGCCGGTGGTCTTCCTAAAAAACAACCAGCAATTTGATCTCGAGATGAAGAAGTCTGTCGACGGTGTGCCCTTTCTTAAACTGCACGGCTGTATCGATCACATCTCTGATACGGAAATTCCCTTGGTGCTTTCAAACGAACAACTGCTCCAATGGCAGCTCCACCGCAAGCGCTTATTTAACTTCTTTGCAAACCTTGGCTACGAGCACTACCTTATTTTTTGCGGCTATGCTTTTACTGATTTCCACATCAGAACAATCCTCTTCGATCTCACGGACCCCGCAATAAATCGACCGCAATACGCTCTGGTCGACCCATCTCTAGCCGATGCAGAGTTACGTTACTGGAACAAAAACCGCGTGACGCCTCTCAAGGCCACGTTCGCAGATTTTCTGAAAGCGCTAGACGGATCGATTTCAGCTATAGCGCGCGCGATTCCGAGACGTTTAGCGGGCGGAACCACTTCGCTTAGTCGATTTTATCGGATTAGCAATCCCACGGAGAGCCAGGGCCTGCAAGAATTCTTGGACCAAGACGTCTATCACATAAGATCCGGTATGCCAGTAGGCGCCCAAGAACCGCAGGCATTCTATCGCGGTTACGACTCGGGCTGGGGTGCGATTAACCAGAATCTGGACGCGCAACGTAATGTGACCGACTCGGTTCTAGCCGATGCCGTCCTCGCCTCTGAGGACGAGCGAAGCAGCAAAGTAGACCTCTTTCTCATCAGTGGTCCCGCCGGTAACGGCAAGACAATATGCCTAAAGCGATGCGCCTGGGAAGCCGCACATCGCTACGACCAGCTCGTTTTGTACCTTCGGGAGGGTGGCTCTCTCCGCGCCCAAGCCCTTGACGAAATCTATCGCCTTACGGACAAGCGACTATTTCTGTTTGTCGACCATGTGGCGCTGATAGCTACTGAGATCGAAGAGCTGATCGAGCAGTGCAAGCGCGGCGGGGTTCCCCTAACGCTGGTAGTAACGGAGCGAGATAACGAATGGAATACCCGCTGTCAGGCCTTGGACCGATATGTTGTGACAGACTTTCCCGTCCGATATCTGAATGAGGCCGAGATTCGACGTTTGCTTGAGCGTCTGGAGGCTAATAATTCGCTTGGAGAGTTGAGACATCGCAGTCTCTCGGAAAGGGTCGAAGCGTTTCTGAACAGTGCTGACCGTCAACTTCTCGTGGCTCTATACGATCTGACGCTGGGAGAGCGGTTTGAGCAAATTGTTTTCGACGAATATCAGCGGATACTGCCTGAAGAGGCAAAAACGCTCTACTTAGATGTGTGCACCTTAAACCGGCTCGGCGTGCCTGTTCGCGCAGGGCTCATATCTCGGGTCAGCGGGATTGGCTTCAAAGACTTCAGGGATAAATTCTTCTTGCCATTGGATCGTATCGTGCATGTCCGCCAGGACCGTTATACCGGAGATTTCGTTTATTCTGCCCGCCATCCGCATGTAGCTGAAATGGTGTTCTCACGCGCACTCGAGGATCCAGAGAAACGATTCAATCAACTGGTACGCGTTATTAGCGGTATGAATATTTCATTCAGTTCTGACGACTTTGCCTTTCGAATGCTCACGCGCGGCCGGAACGTAGCCGATACCTTCAAGTCTCAAGAGCTTGGAAGGCGTTTATATGATACGGCAGCGGAGCTCATAGGGCCTGATGCTCACCTTCTGCAACAGCGAGGGATTTTCGAGATGGCTCACTCTGGAGGCAGCATTGAATTGGCAGAGCGGTATATAGATAGAGCACTTAGTCTGAGACCGACCGATCGTTCTATACTACATTCTCAAGCTGAGCTTTTAAGGCGACAGGCGTCCGAGTGCACAGATCTTCTAGAGCGTACGAGACTCCGACGGCGGGCTAGCGAGAAAGTAGCACCTTTGACCGCGCGGTTTCGCGATGACCCTCATGCTTTTCACACGAAGGCGCTCTTAGCGATCGAGGGGTTAAGCGACCTTCTATCGGAGACGGTAGATGAAGGAGCTGAGAAACTCAAAGAACAGGTATTACTTCAGAGTGCTAGGGAGGTCGAACAGACAATAGAGGAAGGGCTTCAGTTGTTTCCAGACAACGAGCGGCTGCTGAGTGCCGAAGCGCAATTTCGAGACCTTGTTAATCAGAGCGACCGTGCGGAGCGGGCGCTGAAAAAGGCATTTGCACTTAATCCGCGCCAGGACTGGATCGCCGTTCGTCTGGCAAGAAAGCTGATGTCTAAGGGTGATATTCCAGGTGGTCGCAAGATTTTAACTGATTGCTTAGACGCGAATCCGGGAAGTAAATGGGCTCATCTGGAGATAGCAATGTCATATATAAACAGCAGCGATCGGGCAGAACGCTCGCTTTGCATTGAGCATTTGAGGCGTTCATTTAGCGAAGGTGATTCCAACTTCAACGCGCAATTCTGGTTCGCACGCGAATTGTTCCTCGCAGGGGAATACCCGGAAGCTAAGAAGCTGTTCCGGCGTCTCAAAGATACACCTGTTCCACCGAATCTGAAGCGCAGAATCAGGGGGATTGTTTTAGATAAAGATGGAAGAGCGGCGCAGTTTGCCGCAGCCGTCATCAAACGAGAGGATACGTACTGCTTACTTAGGTCCCCATCATTTGGAGAGGCGTTGCTCCTTCACGTTTCCAACTTCAGTGAAGACTGGCAGAAGTTGACCCTTGGTACAGAACTCGAAATAGCTGTTGGCTTCACGATGACTGGAGCTCAGGCAGCGGAGGCTAAGTTGCGTGTGAAGAGTTGAGGCCGAGAGGAATTCAGCACGCGCCGTCAGCTTGTAGAGCTGGCTCGGGGCATCGACGCTGAGGCCGAGTGTGGATAGACTTGACCGCAAGGATGAACGTCATCCCTGATTCAATAGGAGAGTCGCTCGATACGCTGCCGCCCGAAGCTATTTCGTTTTTCGTGGTGTTCTCGCGTTTCGCATTAGCGCTGAAGCCGACGGGATATGTCAGTGTGGGTAGAAGCAGCCGGGCAAAACAAGACTGGGAAGGAGTCGCGGGTGACCTTGGGCAATCATTTTTTGATGAAGTGCACAGGTCTGGCAAAGCAGTAGCCCTTCTTACGGTACCGCTAAGGTGACAGATCGTCACTAGCGGTCGTCTCGATTGGCAAGGTGGTGACGGAATCACGGACGCGAAGAAGCTGCTTGAGACGGTCCGTTTGGTTCGGAACAATCTATTTCATGGCGGGAAGTTTCCTTATGCTACTGGAATCGTCTCGGATGTCAGCCACGATCGGCAACTGCTTGCTCAGAGTCAAAGGGTACTCGAAATGGCTCTGGAAAAGAGTCCAAGGGTCCATGTGGCTTTCTACGAATAGGGGTTCTAGTCGGCCAGCGTGAAGTAGGCCCGATGCCTTTGGACTTAGCGCGAGGGGCGTCTTCGAGATCTGTGCGCCAGCTCGGACGAAATTTCAATGTGCGGCGTCGGATGATACGGGCTGTGCCAGAGCTTCCCCGATGGTTTCGTGGTCAGGCGCATCGGGACGGCCTCGACAGGCCAGCGCGGGTTAGCCGCCCGCCTCCGACCGGTCTAGTACGTCGCGGGTAACTCGCCGCGTTCCCGAAGCGCGAAGTAGCAGTTCACGATTCCGTCGGGCTTCGTGTTTGCTGGGGCTTGCTTAGCCCGGAGGTTCGGCAGATTTTCAGGGAATCCCATATATTCTCGGTACAGGCCAGCGTCATTTGTCCTGAGCGCTTCGAGAGTTCGAATCAGTCGCGACCGATAGCGCACGTTGCTTACACTATCTAATAGCAGGACTTGTCTGAGCTTCTCGCCATCATCATTTAGGGCCTCGACGCGCCCGTTTTCGAGCTCGCAAGGAAACACGTTCCGTAACTCACTACCCACGCTCACCAGCAGCGCGTGCGAAGGAAACAAGCTGAAGTGATATTTGTTGCTCCCGAACTGCCGCCCCAGACCGACCTTCTTCACCATCGAGAATTCACGAAGACGCTTTAGTACGGCGCTTTCGTCCGCCGGTGTCGGAAAAGCCTCGGCGTGTTCGATCACTCTGAAGTCGCAGATCAATCCGCCGGCCTTGGCCTCAGTTAGATCCCCGACGATCCGCGCGTGAGCGCGCTCCCCACCGTCGTCGCTCAGACGTTCCTTGCGAAAGTAATAATCGATGCTGGGTAGCGCTGGTCCCGCCATCGCCTCATCCTCCTCATCTCAATTCCTGATTTCCCTATCATCCTAGCCCCGCGCGCAAACCTCAACGTTCGCATCATCAGCAGGCCGCAACTACAGCCAATGATGGCATCATTTTTTAACCCAATTCCTGATCCCCAAATCCTGATCCCTGTTCATGGCGTTCGCTCCGCTAGCACGCCGCCCCAGCCCTTAAGGGCCGCTGCGCTCTGGCACGCCCTGCCGCCCGCTTCGCTTTCCCGCAGCCGGAGTTTCCGAATTGTTCGTCGCCCTCAGCCCTGGGTGAGAGGGACGACGGAAAAATTCCCCTTTTTGGGGACAGGAGAAAAAAATGGACGTGTACCAAATCGTAACCGACAAGATCGTTGCCATGCTGGAGACTGGCGTTGTGCCATGGCGCAGGCCGTGGACCTCTGCGGGACTGCCGCGCAATCTTGTGAGCAAGAAGCGGTATCGCGGCTTGAAGTGTTTCCTGCTTTCGGCATCGAAGTACGTTTCACCGTTCTGGCTGACGATCCGCCAGGCTAACGAGCTTGGCGGCCACGTCCGCAAAGGCGAGGAAAGCACGTTGATCGTCTATTGGTAAGGTCGATGACGTGAAGCAGAGCACGGAAGACCTTGACGCCGGGGAGACCGACGAGAAGAAGACGCGCCGACGGTTTCTATTGCGCTACTATAGAATCTGGAATCTGGAGCAATGCGAACTTCCGCAAGCCGTGCTCGACAAGCTGCCGAAGACCGAAACGCACGAACACGATCCGATCGAAGCGGGCGAACGGATCATCGCCGCAATGCCCAACCCGCCCGAAATTCAGTACGCTGGGTCAAAGGCGTTCTACAGCAGCATCACCGATCGGATCACCTTGCCCCCGCGCGAACTCTTCTCGACCGCCGAGGAATTTTACGCGACTCTGAACCATGAGATATGTACTGTCGCAAGTGTACTCATGCCAGAGTAAACAAGCGCACGACACGGAAGAAGCAGTTGGCTGCTGCGAGGGCGGTGTCGCCGGCGCTCGTTAGCCGCCAGTCAACGTTCGACCGCCATACGGAGCGCCGCCGGCCCCGATGAAAACAGTAAGGCTGTCGTTGCTCTCGTTGGTGACCCACACATTTCCAAGAGCGTCCACCGCAACGCCGTAGGGCCGGTCGAGCCCAATTCCAGGAAACCCGGATGATGGCGATAGCACGTCGACCTTGAACAGAGGTGCCTGCCCCGGAGGGGCTCCGTCCAAGCAGGGCGGACTGCTGATCGGTCCGCCCGGATTCGGCAGGTTTCGCAGTTCAGTAACACTGTCGGCGTGCTGAGCATGGTTGGCGATCCACACGTCGCGATCATTGTCGCAGGCGATTCCTTCGGGTTCGGCCAATCCACCGCCGCTAAACGGTGCTCCGGAGAAGGCCGTCGGGCACAAGTAATAGTAGAGCGCGCTCACGCTCGCCGATCGATTCGTAATCCAAACGTCAGCGGGAAATGGGCACGCGACTACCTGGGCCGGCCCGGCCAGAAGCGATGCGGGCGCAGCCGATCCGAATGGAGGCTTTAACCGCGCGACTATCCTGGCATCTTCGCACCCTGCTTTCGGCGGATTGACCACAAGCAGCTCGTCCGCGCCGGTGTTGGCAATGAATATTCTGCTTCGAAACATAACGAGATTGCCCGACAACCCGTGCGCCCGTTTCAGATCAAGGCTGCTGAGGGCCGAGGCGCAAGCTGTGCCGTCGGCGTTGAGGAAGAGGAGTTTGCCGTCGGCCAGCCATACTGAAGGCTTTGCGAACCAGCCCGGCGGTTGCGGCCTGGCCGGGGGGCGTTCGAAGGGTGTGTCGTGCAACCGCGCAAACCAGAAATCGACCGGCGCATGCCTGACCGGGACGGGAACCCGGCGGGTGCCCAGCAACGGGTTGGTGAAGTCCCTGGGGTCGGTGCTTAATTCGGTCAGAGTCTGATTGCCGCTGTTCAGAATCCAGAGTGTGCTATCACCCTCGTCCGCGAATATTGCGGTTGGGCGCTGCAGGCCCAAGCCACTGAAGTTCAACGAAAGAAGCCATCCGGTAGGAGCGTGCGGGAGGACAGGCACGTACGGTCGACCGGGCGGGAGCAGTTGGAAAAGCGCCGAGTTGGTGCGCCCCAGCTTGGACACGATACTTTCTATCGCGATCAGCGTGTTGTCGGGCGTAAGCTCCCAAGGATCAGGAAGGCTCGTTGCTTTGAACAAAGAACGGCAATCAGCAAAGCCGGGGCCGCGGGAGACCACGCATGCGTGAAGAATATCGGCCAAGGTATTTACCACCGCAGGACTGTTCGCGCCGCGAAAGAATACTTGCCCAAGGCGGCCCGTGAGTGGGTCCACTAGCTGACCAGCCAAGACAAGGCTTTCCTCGCTTGGCGTGGAGCCTTCGACCTTCAGATCGTGGCCGCGCGAAGTCTTAGATGTCTGAGGAAGCCGAGGCAAGATCGCCATCGGGAACCTCGCCGTATAGCTGTTATCAGAGTTCCATTCAGCGCTCAGATAACCTACCGAAAAAGCCGCGACGACCGTGGTCAGCTCATTGACAATCACGCGACCCTCAGGCGGAGGGGTTCCTAGTGCTGTCGCCAGCATGATGGCCGGATTATCTCCTCCGCCCGCGTCTCCGCCTCTGGCAATCACGTACAAGGTACCAGGTATCGGTGGCGGCTCCTCTTCCACGAGCGGGCCTTGTAACTGCCGCGGAATCATCAGAGTGGCGTGCGCCTTTGAGAGATCGAATGAAAAACGACCCTCGGCGTCCGTGCGCGTCTCAGCCACGGGCTCGGAATAAGTAGAGGCGAAGATGGGTGTATCGTGTAGGACAGTCCCGAAGAGCGTAATAGTTGCATTCCTGATAGGTGTGCTGCCGGCAAGCACCTGCCCGGTGAGCGCCTGCTGATGCGACGCCGCATTCGCCTCGATCGAGGAGAAGCCCAACGCGATGGCAAGGAGAAGCGCGAGGGTGCGAAGCGGGGCTGTATGATAGGTAAATTTCGCCACCGCGTAACCCTCACACTTACGGTTAGGTCGAAGCAATAGGACGTGACTCTTGAGACAGTTCGCTTCTCTCGGAGTTCGGCGAAAGCGCCGCTGCTCGCTTTTGTACTGCGACCTCGCGATCGCGAGCGCGAAGCCGATCTTCGGCCAGGCGCGCGCGATAGAGCAGCGACAGGTTCTCGGTTGCGAGATTGCGCTGGTCGATCTGCAGCTGGCGAATGATGGCTCGCAGTTCGGCGTTGATTGTTTCGAGTCTCGCGACGGTCGCGGCAAGATCGGCCGCCGGCGTTGGACGAGTTGCGGCCTCTTCGATCTCGGCGAGTAATGCGCGATGCGTGGTGTAGAGCGGATTACGGCTGCGGCGTGCTTCTTTAGCGACCGCGGCGGAGTGATGCGCACCGGGCGTCCGGCGTAATCGGGATGAGTCGCCTTGCCCTCGATCAGACGGTCGAGCGCGGCGAGGTAGGCGCGGGCCGCGCGGTTGCGCCGCCTGTTCGCAGCAGTTTTGATCATCATTCTCCTCCAACCGGGACAGCACACGGTCACATTGAGTGATCGCCTCATCCAGCGCGGCGCGAGTCATACGCGACGCATTCGGCATAACCGCGCGGTTGCGCTCGCGGCGCTCGCGCCAGTACGGTGCGTGCTTCGGTTCGACGACGAAGTTGGCGCAGTCGAGGCAGACTGCGGGGCTGCGCGCGGTAGGATCGGGGGCCAGCTTGCCGCCGCACCGTGCGGTCTCGGCCTGGAACACGCACCAGCCGTACTCGCAGGCATGGATGCTTAGATCAGTCTCCTTGAGTACAAACTTTATATAGTCGCGCCGCACTTGCTCGCCGGCGCGACCGCGGAAGGAAGCGTTGCCGGCGGCGATGCGCTCGCCCATCTTGCCCGCGAGCCGATCGCTGGAAAGAAAACGGTCGAGCGCCGTGGCCGTTTCGATCTGTCCTTCGTGGTCGACCAACTGTTGCAGATCGAAATCGGTCCCGACGTAGCCCTTGGCGGTCATCGCCACCGATACGTGCTTCAGATGATCGGCCAGGGCGAGCAGCTGCGAGCGATCGCGCCGGGCAATAAAGCGGGCGAAGGTCTTGCGGAACTGATGCGTCGAGAAGCGCCATGGCTGTCCGCCGTGCCGGCGCACGTTGTTGAAGGCCGCGAACTCGCGGATGCGGTCATTGATGTGCATGTTGGTGATGCCAACCACCTGGCCGTACTGCGTGACACGCGTCAGGAAAAGTTCGTCGCGGCCCGAGGCCATGCGCAACGGTTCGCTCACGCGCTCCAGCACTTTAGCTGCTGTGACAACCGGGTCCGGGGCCAGCCAACGTTCGAGCCGCCCACCCTCTTCGGCGGTCTTGAACAGGCGCCCGACCACGTAAGCCTGGCTGACTCCGGTCGTGCCGAGTTGGCGATACTCGATCGCACCAGTGCTGATCGAGAGGATCTCGCTCGCCCGCATACCGACAAAGCCGGCGATCACAATGAAGCAGGCATCGGTAAGGTGCTTGAGGCAGCGATCGAGATCATTCTTGGTAGCAATGCACCGCCCGGCCGGCATTGGCGCATTGGGCTCCCGCTGGCGCGTGCGTAGGGAATCGCAGCCAAGCTTGCCGCAGTAATGAAGAGTTACCCCGCGGCTGCGGGCCGTGTTGAATACGCTCCAGAAGCGGTCGCGCTGTTCGAGAATGCCGTCGGTCTCGCGCTCGACCCAGTGCAGCGCCTTGGACATCAGATCGAGTGCAACGGCATCGGGAATAAATGGAATTGCGCCGCACGTGGCGCGGCTGACGCCGGCAACCAGTCCGGCCGTGGTATATGGAAACGGATCGAAGCCGAGCGCGTCGGGCAGCTTGGAGCGTTGGCGGTAGAGATCTTTTAAGACGAGTAGATACCCGGCCACGGTAGTCGGGCTGGTCTTGCCGGACCGTGCGCCACGGCGGCGCTTCAGGAACGCCTGGTAGCGCTCCACGGCTGGAAGATCCAGCGAATGGAACGTTATAAAGCCCTCGCTGGTCATCCACCTGATTAGCGTGAGTAGATTACGGGCCCTGGTGAACAAGGTGGACTGACAGCTGCGCCTGCGGCCATCGGGCGGGTCCACCGCCATCGACCACACGAAGCGGCGCGCAGCCTCGAGCAGCTCGGCGTGCTGCGGATCGGTGAGGCGCGACCCGTCCGGCAGCGCGACGCCCCAACGCAATCGCTTCTGATCAGCGCGCCGTCCGGCGACGTCGATATCGAGTTCCCAGACCGGATCGCTCCAAACGCTGCATCGCGATACAGGTCGTGTGGAGTTATCGGTATCTGAGACGACGGAACTGGGCGAAGAAACCACGGCGCTCATTCGATTGGCGGTAGTGGAGCGAGTCCGTTCATCAATCGCCCCGCTTCGGTGGTCAGCTGGTCGGTAAAGCGCGGCAGCACATCGCGTTCGAGGATCTCAAGCTTCGGCGCGTAAAGGACCCGCCAACGCTCAGCGCTTACCGTTGCGTGCGAGTCCCTCAGCGCCGCGCGCGTTTGGAGCAGACGCGCAAGAGTCTCTGCTTCGAGCGGAATCACCGCGTTGGGACAGGTGAAGCAGCCGAGCCACGCGGTGCACAGGCGCCCGGGCTTCTGTCCCGGTCCGATGCCGGCAAGCGGATTGGCGCAGGTGAATCCACTGGCGGTGGCGTTGCGCCCCAGGGCGATATCGACGGCCACCTCTCTGCCCACGCCGAGTTCACGCGCGACCACATCGGAATCGCCGCGCACCCACGAGACGAAGCGGCCCTGCAACCGCGCGAGTTCGACCTCCTGTGCCGCGCGAACCGCGGGCCGCTCGACATAATGTCGCGTGGTATCGGGCGAAGCGTGGTTGGCGAGCGCCTGGGTCTTCAGCAGATCGTAGCCGAGCGCCTCGTGCGCGAGTGTGAGCCCTGTCGCGCGCAACGCCGCGAGATTGAGCTTGAGCGGCTTGCCATCTGCACCGCGCAGGTCGTGTCGCTTTACGAATCGACGGACGTGGACGCTCACCAGATAATCTGGAATGAGCACGACGCGCCGCGTGGCCATAACCTCGCCGCACAGAAACAGGCGGTCGCGCTCGGCCTTCGGAGCATGCGGAACGAGCACCTCGGTGAGCGCGAGGACCCGGTCGATCAGGTTGGGCACCGAAAGCGTCCGATCGCGCAGGAAGCTGCGCCGCTGTACGCGTGTGGCGCGACCCTTCGACCAACTCACGACCACGCGCCCGTCAAGCATCAGATGCTCGCTCATGCAGTCGCGCCGCAAGTGACGGAGCGCCTCGGCGTTGGCGAAGGTCTGAGCCGCGATCGCGATCATGTAGGGAATCAGCATAGACGGATCGGCGTGCAGGTAGCGGCTCACCACGCCCGTGCCACCGCGACGCTGGATGGCGTGCAACATCGACGAGTGTCCGGCACGGCGACCAACGAATGCGCGTTGCAGCGGTACCAATGCGCCGAAGCGATCATGGAGCACCGCCAACAGCACGCCCAAATGATCGAGGTTGAGTCGGTTTAGCGCGAATCCGGCGATTGCGGCGCGATCGACCTTCGCGAGAGCCTCTCTCCCTTCGCGGAAGAACGCCCAACTCGATTCGATATCCTGTGCACAGGCGGCTAGGACCGCGTCGAGCTCCACGCGCGATAATGCTTGGCGCGGACGCGCCGCCGCGTTCTTGCGTGGAAAGGGATTGAACGGAAGCTCGAGTTCGGGATGCACTAGCTCCGGGCGGTGGCGCTGCAGCCAGGCGAGCAGCTGCTTGAACGCCGACCAGCAGGTGTAACGCGTTCCGATCCTGTATGGGAGGCGATCGAGCCAGGCGATGAACTCGCGCAGCAGCGCCCGATCCACTTGGCGCAGCGAATCGATTCGCGGCGCCCAGCTTTCGCGCTGGGCGAGAAAGCGTAGCCACTTGCGGAGGCCATTCATGGTCGTGGCGCCCACCGACGTGCTCTTGTCCGCGAGGTGGTTGCGGAAGGCGAGCGCCAGCTCCATCGCCATCGCGGACGGCGCACTCAGGGCGCCAAAGTCGAAGCGTTGACTAAGCTCGCCGCGTTCATTGAAGAGCTCTACGGTTAACTCTGAGTCGGGTGTTCACGATGGCAGCCGAGCCGGCGCGATCCGATAATCCTTGCGCGATCGAGCATTGGCGCTCACGCCAATGCCTCATACAAACCGCCGAGCGCGTTCTCGATCGCGGTCAAATCCGTGGCCAGCATCCGCAGATAGATCATCGTGGTCGACGGATCGGCATGACCGAGGATGGTCTGCAGCGTGAGCAGCGGATTAAGCTCCGCAACGCGCTGTGTCTGGCGCTGCAGAAAGGCCAGCATCGCGCCGGCAAATGTATGACGCAGAGCGTGGAACGTTCCGGCCACGCCCGCGCGCTGGCACGCTTCATTGAAGATCGCGCCGATGCGACGCGCTGCGAGTGGACGGCCGTCAGCAGTGAGAAACAGCGCCGGCTCGGCTTCGCCTCGCTTGCCGCAGCGCACGGCGAGCGCGCGTTCCTCGCGCACGTACGCGCGAGTCCGATCGATCAGCGCGAGCGGCGGATAGATGTGGCGCGGCTTTGCGCCCTTGGCGGTCTCGAGCCGAATCGGAACCACTGGCTGATCGTCGCTGCGCGGCGAGTCCGTAGCCGGAAGCTGTACGAGCTTGAGGCCCGCGATCTCCATGCGTCGCGCGCCGGTCATCAGCGCCCATTCCACGATCAGCCGATCCCGCGCGCCCATCCCCGTCATCACTCGCCGGATCTCCGCGATCGGCAAGGCGCGCGGCAATGGCCGCGTATGACTTACCGTCAATTCGTTGACCTTCTGCCGGCCGCCGCGCGCATCGAGGTGTGCGAGCATCTGCGGCGCTCGCGCACGGCCCACCGCAAGCTCTCCGGTGGTGAAAGGCACGGTGGCGATCAGTCCGCGCTGCGCACACCAGCCATAGAACAGCGCGAGAATACGGAGACGGCCGTTGATCGTGCTGCGCGCGTACGGACGCCCGGTCAGATCGCTCGTGCCACTCAGCATCCGGTTGCGGTACGCCGCGACTTCCTCGTAGCCGATGCGATTCCACTTCCAGCCGTTTGCCTCGCAGGTCTGCCACCAGTCGTAGAGCGCTTCGGCATACGTCCGCCAGGTTGCCGGACTCCGGGTCCGACCCTGCACCAGTGCCAGATGCAGAAACCACGCGCAGGCCGGCTCGATCAACCGCATCCGCGCGTCGAGCAGTATCGGAACATCCGGAGTACTTGATCCAAAAGGACGAAACGAAGAAGTAGAGAAAACCAGCTCCGCCACCACCACACCTCCCATCCAGATCCTCACGACGCAACGGACCACGACGGCACCTACACAGAGCGGCGAGGGGGAAAATCCCCCTCGCACTCCCCCTGATCAGACAACGATCCGGCGTGTCATTCTACACGCGTGAATCAGGACACAACGTACACATCGGGAACAGAACCTAACACGAGGCATCGCACGCAGTAGGGCATCCGAAGCGGCTCAACCGCACTTCGATCACGGAAGCCGCGCCGTTCGGTTCGCCGACATATGCCGCCGAAGAACTCG
>Ga0307374_10009866_pt1 | contig 13986 bp, 10 predicted proteins | sample OX3MG_FD_202532 | JGI IMG/M metagenome (GOLD analysis project Ga0307374, IMG submission 202532) | Soil microbial communities from Risofladan, Vaasa, Finland - OX-3 | ecosystem: Environmental > Terrestrial > Soil > Coastal area > Acid sulfate soil | place: Finland: Risofladan, Vaasa | collected... | reverse complement strand
ATCGATCTTCTCACACCCGAGGCCCCGCAGCGGTCCTTACAGTTCTCCTATTTTCCGTTTCCGTTTGATGTAGTCTGCCGCGCGCATGGACAGCGCCATGATGGTTAACGTCGGGTTCTTTTCGCTGGTGGTGGTAAAGCAGCTCCCGTCTGTAACAAACAGGTTCTTTACGTCATGCGACTGGCAAAAGCCGTTCAGCGCCGAAGTTTTGGGATTGTTCCCCATCCGGATGGTCCCGACTTCATGGCTCGCGAAGCCACCGGGACCCGCGCCGAAATGCGGAAACACAGTTCCTTTCAGCCGGGAGCCGATCTCCAGCATGCTCTGCTCCATGGCGCGGGTCAGGGCGCGGTCATTCTCGCCAAAGCGAAAGTGAACAACCGGGATTGGAATTCCGTAATCATCCACTCGCGCGCGGTCGACGCTGACGTAATTTTCCGGGCGGGCGAGAACCTTGCCGAAGCTGCCGAAGAAGAGAAACCCCGGCTGCATCTTGCGCACACGTTCCTTGAAGGAGGGCCCGTAGCCGGGAAGGTCCAGCGCCGCGTGAGGAAACATGTAAGAAGCAAAATTCATCTGAATTCCCCAGCCGCCGGCATAATCGCTCTTCCCGAAAAGTTGATTGTAACGCGGAATATAAACGCTATCGGTCGCTCCGTCCTGGTTGAACGGCTTCACTCCCTCAAGTTCCTTCAAGTAGACGTTGAGCCCCACGCCCAAATGCCCGTGCAGGTAGCGGCCCACCACCCCGCTCGAGTTCCCGACTCCGGCGGGATGCTGCGGCGATCGCGAGTTCAAGAGCAGCCGCGCCGATTCCACCGTGGCGCAACACACCACAATGATCTTTGCTTTCACCTGCTCTTCTTGCTTGGTCCGCCGGTCCACAAACGAAACCGCCCGCGCTCTTCCTTCGCGGTCCGCCAGGATCTCGCGCGCCACAGCGTTCTGGCGGAGCGTAAAGTTTCCTGTGGCGCGGGCTTTGGGCAGCATGCAATCCGGTGAAGAGAAAATAGCGGAAACGTCGCAGCCATCCATGCAGTGGCCGCAATAATGGCAGGGCGGCCGGCCATCGTAAGGCCGGGTATTCAAGGCCTTGCGCACCGCGATCAAAGGAATCCCCATCTTCCTGGTGGTGCGTTGCAAAATGTGCTCGCTGCACCTCCAGGGGATGGGAGGCATATAATGCCGGCCGGCCGGCAGGATTTCAAGGTGGTCGTCAAGGCCACAGACCCCGATGATCTGTTCGATGCGATCGTAGTAAGGCGCCAGATCCTCGTAGCTGAGCGGCCAGTCTTCCTCGATTCCATGGAGCGACCGCTCCCGGAAATCCTGTGGCGCGTAGCGCAGGCAAACGGCGTTCCAGTGCATGGTCCGGCCGCCCAAGACCCGCACGCGATCCACCCCCACCTTGTCGCTGTTTTTGTACCACACGGCCGAAATGTCTTTGGGATAAAAGGGCGCCTGCTTCTCAGCTCGCAAACCGCGGTAAGGCAGCTCGTAGGGCCACTTGTGGGAGAGCAACTGCGAGGGATGAACTTCGACTCCGGCTTCCAGCAGAATGACTTTGGCGCCTCCTTCGCAGAGTTCTTTGGCCATGGTCCCGCCCGCGGCGCCCGACCCTACGATGCAGACATCAAACTCCTGCATGATGAATCCTCCTCCCCACTGATTTCAGAAAACACTTTTCGATGCCACGCAGGTCGTGGTCGGAAGATCTTGCGTCGTTTGACACGCCATCGGCAGGTTGTCGGTGATTGAAACTGAGGTCCACAATCCGTTTACCGGCGAACGGCTCAGGTTGCATGTTGCGGCCCCTACTCCTGGAAGAATTGAGGGCGTAGTTTATCCATCGACCCGGGTGATGTCAAGCTGCGGTGAAAGCTGGTGTGCGGTACTACTGTGCGGTACTACTGGCTTTCCGGCAAGCGGATTCCTTCTGGTTTCAGGTTTGTCCAAGCCGGAATGTCCTGCCGGTCCTCTGCGGGCGTGAAGGTCAGGCATCAGGGAATCATCCACTTTAGCCAATAAGCCTGTGCGAATGCCAACACGCTCAAGCCGAGGGCCAGCATAACGCTATACCAGAAAGTTGAGCGAAGCACTTCGCCTTCGTGTCCGATCAGGCCTACGGTTGTAACTCCCACCGCAATGTTCTGGGGAGAAATCATTTTTCCGGTCACAGCACCCGAAGAGTTGGTGGCGGCAAGCAAAATGGGGTTCACGCCAATCTGGTGGGCGACCGCCACCTGCAGATTGCCGAAGAGCAAGTTGCTGGCAGTGTCGCTCCCGCTCAGAAAGCAGGCAAGCCATCCCAGGTAGCCGCTGACGAATGGGAAAAAGGCACCCAGACTGGCGAGCGCGGCGCCCAGGGTGTATGCCATGCCCGAATAGTTGTAAAGGAAGGCTAAGGCGACGATCAGAACCACGGTCAGTCCAGGCAGGCGGAGTTGCTGAAAGGTATTCCAGCCCGACCTCAGAAGAACCCCGGGAGACGCCCGCAGGATCAAAGCCGTGATCAAGACCGCGGTCAGGGCGGCCGTTCCGGCCGCGAGAGGTTGAATCTGATAAATCGCTTCGTATGGTCGATGGTACAAAGTGATGAAGACGGCATCATCAAGAAACGGCACGTGAAGGGTGACCTGAGCTTTCTGGAACAATTTGAAATAAGACCAAACCACCATCACTCCGGCCAGAATGACCCAGGGGGTCCATGCCATCACAGCTTCTGAGGCAGAAAGCTTTGGACTCTCCTTGACTGTTGCAGGCGGAGCGGAAGAGTGCTCAGGGCTCCACATTCGCAGGAAGGCGACCATCGCTGCAATCGAACCCAGGGAGGCGAGAATATCGGCGGCGTAAGGACCCCAGTAATTCGAGACCGCGAACTGCACAAACGCGAAGCTTCCTCCGGCGACCAAAGCCGCCGGCCACGTCTCCCGCAACCCTTTCCTTCCCGCCGCCACCAGGACTAGGAAGGCTGGGATGAGGAGGGATAAGAAGGGAAGCTGGCGGCCTACCATGGCCGAGAGCTTCATCTGATCGAGCCCCGTCACTGCCGCCAGCGCCACAATCGGGATGCCCAGGCCGCCGAATGCAACCGGCGCCGTATTGGCCAGCAGCGACAGGGTCACCGCCTTTCGCGAACTGAAGCCCAGACCGACCAGCAGAAACGCCGCCACCGCCACCGGCGCTCCAAAACCCGCCGTCCCTTCCAGCAACGCTCCAAAACAAAAAGCCACCAGGATCGCTTGAATGCGCATATCGCCGGAGGCATGCTTTGCCATCCAACGCCGGAGAAGATCAAAGTTTCCTGTATCGACGGCAAGGTTGTAGAGCCAGAGTGCGGCCAGCACGATCCACATGATGGGCCACAACCCGTAAACCATCCCGTAGATCATGCTGGAGAGCGCCAGCTTGACGGGCATGCGCCAGACCCCCAGGGCCACGAAGCATGTCGCCACCAGCGACCAGGCAGCGGAAATATAGCCGGACTTGCGCAGCCCGCCCATCATGAAAAGCAGCAACAACATGGGAACCGCCGCCGCCAGGGCGGAAAGTCCAATAGCATGGAGGGGGTTGAGAGGCTGTGCCCAGAGGCTCAAAGGGTGAACTCCTTCCCGCCGTCTTGCGCAGGAATCGAATGCCGCCGCGCACAGTTGAGAAGCACCTTTACTGCACGCGACGCGTTTGCCCCGCCCAGTATTTCTCCCGGAGAACCTTCTTCAGGATCTTGCCCGTCCCGCCTTTGGGCAGGCTTTCGACAAATTCCACCGATCTAGGAACCTTGAACTTGGCCAGGTGTTCCCGGCAGTGACTTAAAATTTCCGCCGGCGTGGCTTGGTGGCCCGGTTTGGGGGTGATAAGGGCTTTCGAAACCTCGCCCCATTTACAGTCGGGCACGGCGATCACCGCACATTCGAGCACCGCCGGATGCGCGTATAGGACCCGCTCGACCTCCGCGGAGGCGATGTTCTCGCCGCCGGTCACGATCATGTCCTTGGTGCGGTCGACAATCAGAACATAACCCTCTTGGTCGATGGTGGCCAGATCGCCCGTGTGGAGCCAGCCATCGCGAACAGCTTCCGCGGTGGCCTCCGGCTGGTTCCAGTAGCCCTCCATCACCACATCACCGCGGACAACAACTTCCCCCACTTCCTCCCCGTTCGGCTGCACGTCCTTGCCATGAACGTCCACCACACGGATTTCGGTTCCCGCCAGGGCAAACCCCGCCGTCGCCTTGCGCCGCAGTTGATCTTCTCCGGACTCGCTCAGAAGATGGTCCTTGAGGTGAGCGTGGGAAATGACGGGGGAAGTTTCCGTTAAGCCGTAACCGCCGATCACCACACAGCGGGGCATTTTTTCTTCGACCTCGCGGGCCAGGGAAACGCTCGCCGGCGCTCCCCCGATCAGCATTTGCGTCACGCTGGAGAGATCATATTGCGAGAAATCGGGATGATTGATCAGCCCTCGAACCATCGTGGGAACCATCTGAAGTTGCGTGACCCGCTCGGCCTGGATCAGCTTGAGCGCCTCCAGGGGATCAAACTTTTTGAGGATGACATGGCGGCCGCCCCTCAAGGTGAGGAGGTGGGGCGATCCCCAGCTATTGACGTGAAACAACGGGATCGTGTAAAGCCCCACCATGCTGTCGTTGCCTTGCTCCGATTGCCCACGATAAAAAGCGTGCAGATAAAGATTGCGATGGGTCAGCATGACTCCCTTGGGATAAGCCGTGGTGCCGCTGGTATAGAAAAGCTCGGCAACCGAATTCTCGTCGATGCCGCGGTAGTCGATCTCTTGCGGCTCGGCCTTGGCCAGGATTTCGTCGTACAGCTTGGGATAAGCCCAGGCGGGCCTGGTTCCGTGCAGCGCAATCAGGTATTCGACGGGATGGAGATTGGGACGCAACGCCTCCACCAAAGGATTAAATTCAGGATCGAAGAAGAGCAAGCGCGGCGTCGCATCGTTCAGAATGTAAGCCAATTCTTCTGAACCCAGCCGAATGTTCAGAGGCAAGAGGACGGCTCCGATCTGAGGCACGCCGAAATAGCCTTCCAGCAACCGGTGGCAGTTGAAGCTCAGATAGGCAACCCGATCTCCACTTTTGAGCCCCAGCCTGCGCAGGGCATCGGATAGGCGGTCGCAGCGTTCATTGAATTCCCGATAGGTCAGGCGAAGCTGGCCGCAGACCACGCCATCTTTGCGCCCGAAGATGCGGGCCGCATGGCGCTTCAAACGCACTGGGGTAAGGGGAAGAATCATGATTGCCGCACGTTGCTCAAACTTTAGCGCGCCCGCTAATGTGCGAAGGAGGAAGCGAAGCCGCGATAAGGGCAACTGCTGGTTCGTTATTGAATAGCGCCGAGCCCTCCACACGTTAACACGCCGCCGGCAACTCGGGCTTTAGAACTTGCCGGGACCGGCCGCGCCCGCGAAGAGGCCTGCTTATTCCGCCGCTTGAAGTTCATGGGGAGACGGCGGCTCCAGTTTGCCGACAACGAGCCAGTAAGACAGCAGTCCGCTGACCAGGATCGTCGGCGCCAGAACAAAAGCGGAAAGAAAAGAACCCGTCCAGGCAATCAGGAAGCCCGTCAACAGTGGGGCCACAATCCCGCCGATGTTTCCGGCAAAGTTCTCGAAGCCGGTCCAGACCCCGATTTCATCCGGCGGTGCACACGATTGCACCATGACCAGCAGGTTCGCGGAAGCAAGTCCCACCAGGCCGGCGCACATGATCAGTGCCACGGCCGTTCCCGCGGTCCGGGCGAGCGCTGCGGGGATAATCAGCAACCCGAACATGAAGGCAAAGGAAACGATTCCTTTCCGGGTGCGGGTTTCGTCCCATCCCCGGCGGATCAGCCGATCTGCAACCCAGCCGCCGAAGGGCTCGCTGAGGCCGAAGACCGCGTAAGGTATGGCGGCGAAAATTCCAGCCTTCATGATGCTCAAGTGCCGGGCTTCATACAGGTAGTCCGGCAGCCAGGTCAGCATCAAATACCAGAAATAGTCAAAGCAGAAAAAGCCCAGGCAGATGCCCAACAAGTTGCGGTTAAAGTGGACGAGCCGGAAGCGCCGCCGCGCACCCTCCCGGGGCGATTTGAGTGCCCTTTCCCTTCTTTTTGCCAGCTGGGATGGGAACACCGCAATCCACGGAATCAACCAGAGGAATGCTGTCAATCCCACCAGGACAAACGTATCCCTCCAGCCGTAGTGAACCAGCAGCCAGGGAACCAGAATCCCTTCCATCACCAGGCCTGTGCGGGTGCCAAAGTCGAAGATTCCGGTGGGCAGGCCGCGTTCCGCCCGACCAAAGAGATTGCTGACAATGCGAATGCCGCCCGGAAGGTAGATGGATTCTCCCAGGCCGAGCATGATGCGGAGCAAGACCAAAACCAGCAGGCTGCCGGCAAGTCCCGTGAGTCCCTGCGCCAGTGACCAGATCCCAAAGGCCGCCGTATAGATCCAGAGCAGGTTCCAACGGTCGACGATCAGCCCCATAGGCACCTGCATCAACGTATAGGACCAGAAGAACGCGGAAAGCAGCAACCCTTTCGTTTCCGGGCCAAGATGCAGGTCGTGGGAAATCAGCGGCAGGGCAAAGGAAATCGTGGCCCGGTCAAAGTAATTGATCACGGAAGCGGCGAAGAGCAGCCACACCACCGCCCAACGCCGGGCATTGCTAACGCCGGAAGGTTCCGCCGTCTGGAATTCAAAGCCTTTTGGAGTTACCCCTGAAGACCCCACTCGTCTTACCTCCCCTTTGGAAAAGGCTTCGGCAGGATACCGCAATTCTCGAAGAGGTCAAAGGAAAGATTGAACGTGGCTGGGTTTGCGGCCGCGTGGGAAGCTCAGGGCTTCAAACGAGGCGGGGCGGCTCAAGGCACATGAAGCTATTCAGACGAAAAACATCTGAGATCGGCAATCGCTAAATCACCAATGAGTGTTGGGAGGATTATTCGCCGCTTTTCAGGCAAAGGGATACATGATCCATCCCAGAAGCAAAGCGATTCCCACAAAGGCGAGAAATACCTTGGCCCCGTAAATCAATTGGTCGCGCAGATTCTCTTTGCTGAGGATGGCAAAGACCACCGAAACGATGAAGGAGAACAACACCAGAGCCGTGAAGTGAGAAATAACCATTCATTACCTCATGCCGCAGGCCGCGAAGGCCTTGCGGGACGCGAATCGGACCTCCCGCCTGCCCTGGGGCTCTAGGGTTTTCTTCCCCACGCAATGTCGTAGGCGTCCAGCACGGTCAGCAGGTTCAGCATGCCGGCGCCAATCAAAAAAGCCGTCCCGTAATCGGAGCAAACAAAGAACGTGTCACCACCCCCATAGCCGAAAAAGGTGGCCGCCCGCATGGGGACCCCCACCGAAAGCTCTGCAAAGTAGCCAAGCGTGTGAAGGTAGGAAGGCGCACCCAGAACAAAATACTGACCCTGCATGGCCAAACCCAGCACAAACATGCCGACGATACAAATAAATAGAATGAGGGCACGCCACTTGCGGCCCAGCAGCAGGTGGCCCAAGCCTGGGATGAGCCAGGCGGCCAGGCAGATGGCAAATAAATTGCCGGTGGTGGGATGAGGCCGGACAGGCTTGCCCCCGCCAGGAGCTATTTTCTCGTCTTCTTCGGCGATTTTTCTGGCCATGGGCAGGGCTTGAAGGGTTTTGACGGGCTCAGACCCCAATAAGGCGTGTGAAGCCCGCGCGTCTCCAGCCGATAAACATATCATAGGGTCTGCGCCGGCAGCAAGAAACCGGCCGAACGACAAATCTGCTTGACCGGAATTGCCCTTTGGTCAAGAATGCTCTAGGGTGTTGGCCACATGGATGCGACATCGCCGCCGCCTAACCCCGAACAAGGACATAAGGTCGAGGTCGAATGGACTACTGTTTCTTACCGGACCATAGCCTTCTACACGATTCTTGGGATCTTGATCACAGGTTTTATTTTTTACCTGATCGCTCCTAACTACTTTGCCAAGAAGGCTAAAAGCGCCCTCAGCATCCTGACGGTCGGCATGGTTCGGGGTGGGGGGGCAACGGTCGCCACTTCCAAGCGGGAAGCCCATTTTGTCAATCTCGATGGCACGGTCCGGCTAAAGAAGGCACAGTCCTCACAATGGCTGCGAGCCGATTATAATACCAGCCTGGCAAGTGGGGACTTTGTCCAGACCGGCAGTGACGCCGTGGCCAGGATCATTTTTGCGGACGGGACGAATTACGTGTTGAAACCGGACTCGCTGATCGTTGTGGAAGAGAATGGTGAAGATCCTGTGACCAAAGCCACGCGCGTGGCAGTCCAGGTGACCTCCGGAACCGTGGACCTTTCCACCGGGAAATTTGAAGTTCCCGGTTCCACCTCCAAGGTGGCTTTTGAAGACGCGGTAGCCAGCTTGGGCGAAGAGAGCCGGGCGGTGGTCCGGAACGATCCCAAAAGGAACGTTCACCAGTTGACCCTGGACCATGGCGACGCGCAAGTTACCCGCGGGTCCACGACCGTGCGCTTGGGGCAATACGAGAAAGTCACCTTTTCGGCCGACCAAGCCGGAATGATTCGAGGAAGGGTCATTGCACCTCCCTCTCTGGTTTCCCCTGCGAACATGGCCTTGACGGTCAGCAAGGACCCGCGCTCGGCTCCGGTCGAGTTCAAGTGGTCAGCGGTTCCCGGGGCGGAGGCCTATCGTCTGGAGGTTTCTCCCTCCGGCATGTTTTCAAACCTCGTGGTGGACAAGAAGGTGAAGGGGACCTCGACGGAAGCAACAGGTTTGGATGAAGGCATCTACTATTGGGTGGTCAGCGCCATCGATCAGCACGGAGGCCGAAGCCAACCCTCCGCGGCCAATCGGTTCGATCTGGTTCAGCAGGTTTCGCAAGACCACCAGGCCTTCCTCGAAATCACCAGCATCATTCAGCACGGGCGGGTTGCGGAAGTGGTGGGCCGGACGGAACCGGGCTCCACGGTGATCATCAACAATCAGCAGGTCTTCAACATCGCGCCGGATGGGACTTTCCGCCACTTCACCTCACCTTTTTCCAAGACGGGTTCGAATCAAATCACCATCACGGCGCAAGATCGGAAAGGGAGCACCAAAACCATCCGCAACACGGTCGTGATCGAATAGGAAAACACAACCTGATTTTCCTCACATGAGTCTAGGAAGGGATTTTTCAAAGGAATGAGTTTCCGTTCTTTATTCAGTGTTTTTTCATCGGATTTGGCGATCGATCTGGGCACGGCCAACACGCTGGTTTTCGCAAAGACGAAAGGGGTTGTTGTCAACGAGCCTTCCATTGTGGCCATCAACAAGCTGACCGGGGAGATTGAGGCGGTGGGGCGCGAGGCGAAGGAAATGCTGGGCCGCACTCCGGGAAACATCGTGGCCATTCGCCCCCTGAAAGACGGCGTGATTGCGGACTTCAAGGTCACGGAAAAGATGCTCAACTATTTCATCCAGAAGGCCCACAACCGCAAGATGTTCGTGCATCCCCGGATTGTGATCGGTGTCCCTTCAGAAATCACGCAGGTGGAAAAGCGCGCCGTGCAAGACTCAGCCTTTCGTGCAAAGGCCAGCGAAGTTTATCTGGTCGAGCAGGCGATGATGGCCGCCATCGGGTCAGGCTTGCCCATCACCGAACCTTCCGGCAGCATGATCGTGGACATCGGCGGGGGCACGACCGATATTGCGGTGATTTCGCTTTCCGGCATCGTCTATAGCCGTTCCGTGCGGGTGGCCGGCAACGAGATGGATGAGGCGATTACCGCTTATCTGAAACGCCGCTATAACCTTCTGGTCGGTGAGCGCACCGCCGAGCAGATCAAAATGGAACTTGGTTCTGCCTATCCTCTCGAAAAACCCCAGACCATGGAAATCAAAGGGCGGCACTTGCTGGAGGGCGTGCCCAAAACCATCACCATCGACGATTCGGAAATTCGGGACGCCCTTTCCGAATGTGTGGCGACCATGATCAATGCCATCCGTGTGGCGCTGGAGCGGACGCCTCCCGAACTTTCCGCCGACATTTCCGACCGGGGCATCGTTCTCACGGGGGGTGGCGCGCTCTTGAAGAATCTGGACAAGCGGATTCGAGAGGAAACAGGGTTGCCTGTTTCCATCGCCGAAGACCCTTTGGCCTCAGTGGTTTTGGGCACGGGACGCATGCTAACCGATTTCAACTTGCTGCGCCGGGTGGCCATCGAATAAAAAAGAGAGGGGATTGATCGAGTTGGGTTAGATTAGGGGCGGGATGCTGTGTTAATCTTCTTTAGTTTGGAGGGGGGAGAATGGTACCTTGTTTGGGTTGTAAATGCTTGATATAAATGGTGGGTCTTGAAACTCCTGGCACGTCCACACCTCGGCGGTAACCCCCGGATGCCCGCTATTGTCCTCCGGCATCCATCCTTTTTCACACTTCTCGGAGTGCTCTTAGCTCAGCTCCTGCTCCTTTCCGTCCAAATCACTCGAAATCAAAATGTTAGGTTGATTCACGTGTGGGCCGCCACAGCCTTCAGTCCGTTCGAGCAGGGTTTCCACAATGTTTTGGAAGGTACAGCACAAACCTGGGACGCAATCCACGTGTTATGGGCGGACCAGGAGGAAAACCAGACGTTGGGCTCTCAATTGGTGGTGGCGCGCGCGCGCATTCAGGAACTTTCCGAAAAAGCTGCCGAAGCTGACCGCCTCCGGGCCTTACTCGATTTCAAGTCGCAACTACCTTATCGGAGCTTGGCGGCTGAGGTGATCGCCTCCAGTCCGGGCGTGGGTTCGACGGTTGTCTCCATTAATCTTGGCCAGACCTCAGGAGTTACTCCCGACCTGCCGGTGGTTACTCCAGAAGGAGTTGTCGGCAAGGTTGTGGCGGTCTATCCCCATACCGCTCAGGTTCTGCTGATCACCGATCCCTCGTGTGGGGTAGGCTGCATGTTGGAAGCCAGTCGCACCCAGGGCGTCTTAAAAGGCGGGGGCCAAGACCAGTGCCATCTGGACTACGTCATGGACGAGGAAAACATCCCCAAGGGTGAAACCGTTCTCACCTCCGGCCTCGACCAAATCTACCCAAAGGGTCTGCTGGTGGGCTATGTCGTCGGGTCAGAAGATGGCAACATTTACAAGCATATCGTCGTGAAGCCCGCCGTTTCCTTGAGTCGTCTTGAAAATGTCCTGATTCTTCTTAAATCCGGTGCCAGCGAGCAAAGACAAGCAATGATTCTGGGGCATCCCTGAGGCCGGCGAACCTCTCTCCTGCATGACTTCAACACCGTGGTGTGATTTCAGGACCTAGAAACAATATGCTATGGACATCTACCGTCACAGACCCAAGGAGGTTTTCCGCGTCCATCCGGTGGTGTTGTCGGTCATTGTTTTCATCTCACTTCTGCTCCAGGTGACGCTTCCCCCGACCCTGCCCCTCGCCCACCTTTTCCAGTTTCCTTTGCTGGTGGTGGTCTATTTCTCCATGGTGAGGGAAAATCAAACCTTCGGGATTGCCTTCGGGACCGCCATCGGATTGCTGCAGGACGCGCTCTCGCATGGTTACCTCGGACAAATGGGCATGGCAAAAGCGCTGGTCGGGTATCTGGCGGCGACAGCGGGCCTGAAGTTCGAATTCGACAACCTAATAGTCCGAGGGCTCTTGATCGGAATCCTGGTTTTGATCCACAACGGTTTTCTTTACCTCCTCATCCATGAATTGCTGGGGCTGCCTCTTCCCTTTGAACTTCTCCATCTTCTGGCCAGCATCCTGGTCAACATCGCGATCGGCTTAATCCTGTTTCCGATCCTTGACCGCTTCAGGCTGCCAGCATAGCGACGATCAGCGAGGATTGGGTTGGCTCTTCTCCTCTTCCCGCGCTATAGTGAAACTTCTCGAAGTTGCCACCGCCTTGGTGGAACCGCTTTGCCGCCGGGCAATGCACAGGGAAAGTCATCTTTGCTCATCTTGGCAGAAACAACGCCGGGAACAGGATGAATGCCATCGAAAGTTGGGGTGACTTGGATTGATGCACTTCAGCAGCGCAATCGTTCAACTTAAAAGTCTGGTCGCTCGCCTAGCTCTTGCTTCGCTTTCTTACCTGACTGCTCTCAGCCAGGTGACCCTTGGATTCCTCGCGAATTCAGCAGCCAATCTTGCGGAGAGATGTGGCTACCTTGCCGCGGTTGCCACGTTCCTCTTCATGCTGGCGGCGGCATCGCAGCCCTCGCTTGCCGCCCCTGTGCATGCCAACGCCCGCTGGCCATGGATGAACAAATCGCTTTCACCGGAACAGCGCGCCAACCTGCTGATCCGCGCGATGACTTTGGATGACAAGATTGCCTTGGTACACGGTGTCTCGCCGAATCCCGTCAAGGCTTATGCCGGGTATGTCCCGCCCAACCTACGGTTGGGTATTCCCGCCCTCAAGCTCGCCGACGGGCGTGTAGGGGTCGGGAACGGCGCCAAGGACGTCACTCTGCTGCCCGCCCCCATTGCTGCGGCGGCAAGCTGGGACCCGGCTTTACTGAATGCCTATGGACGGGTTCTTGGCGAAGAGGAGTGGGGAAAGGGCACCAATGTGGCGTTGGGTCCTACCATCGACGTGGTCCGCGTACCCGAGTGGGGACGGACCTTTGAAAGCTATGGAGAGGATCCCTATTTGAACGGCCGGATGGCTGTGGCGGAGATTAAGGGCATCCAGAGCCAGGGGCCCGTCGCGGATGCCAACATGTATCTGACCATGAACCAGGAAACCAATCGCGGCCACATGAATTCCGTTGTGGACGAAAGAACCCTCCAGGAGATTTACCTGCCGCCCTTTCAGGCTGCCATTCAGGCGGGAGACGTCGGGACCGTCATGTGCGCCTATGTAAAGACCAACGGTGTCTACTCCTGCGAAAAACCCCACCTGCTGAATGGCTTTCTCAGAAAGGAACTGGGTTTCCGCGGCTGGGTGATGAGCGACTGGGGCGCTACGCATTCCACCGTTGCCGCTGCCCTAGCCGGGCTCGATCAGGAAATGCCTGGCGACCGCTACTACGGCCAGGCCCTCAAGAATGCTGTCGAGAAGGGCCAGGTGAGCATCGAGAATCTGAACGCGCATGTCCGCCGGATCCTTGTAACGATGTTCCGCCAGGGACTCTTTGACAAGCAACAGCGTGGCGACTGGCAAGCTGACGTGCGCACCGCGCAACACGCGCTCTTTTCGCGGAAGGTCGCGGAGCAAGGCACGGTCTTGCTGAAAAACGCTCACAACATCCTCCCGCTCGCGGGAACCTCCTCGATCTCCATCGCGGTGATCGGTGCCGCTGGCGGAAGCGAGCCCAAGCCGGAAGGCGGAGGCAGTTCCGGGGTGATTGCCCCCTACGTGGTCAGCCCGCTTGAAGGCATTCGCAAGCGCGCGGGCGCGGGGAGCCGCGTCTTCTACGCGGACGGCAGCAACCTTGCGGAAGCGGCCAAGGTGGCGCGATCGGCAGGCCTTGCCATTGTGTTCGCGAGTGCGATGGAGGCTGAAGGGACTGACCGGCCGAACCTCGAATTGCCCGGCAATCGGAACCTGCTCATCTTCACTATCGCTGAGGCCAACCCCAACACCATCGTGGTGCTCAACACGGGCGGCCCGGTCTTGATGCCCTGGATTAGCCAAGTGCGCGGTCTCATTGAAGCTTGGTATCCCGGCCAGGAGGATGGAAACGCGATTGCTTCCATCCTGTTTGGCGATGCCAATCCTGGCGGGAAGCTGACCCTGACCTTTCCGCGCACCGCCACCGGCATCCCCACCGCAACTCCCCATCAGTGGCCGGGAGTTGACGGCAGGTCCATTTACAGCGAAAAACTCGACGTGGGTTACCGTTGGTACGATGCGACCGGGACCGAACCTTTGTTCCCGTTTGGTTTTGGCCTGTCGTATACGACGTTTCAGCTTAGCCATCTCACCGTCACACCTGGAAGGCTGAGCACTACGCCGGACCGGTCCGATCAGAAGGAGCTTGCGAAAGTCGATGTCAAGAATAC
>Ga0307374_10009865_pt1 | contig 13988 bp, 26 predicted proteins | sample OX3MG_FD_202532 | JGI IMG/M metagenome (GOLD analysis project Ga0307374, IMG submission 202532) | Soil microbial communities from Risofladan, Vaasa, Finland - OX-3 | ecosystem: Environmental > Terrestrial > Soil > Coastal area > Acid sulfate soil | place: Finland: Risofladan, Vaasa | collected... | reverse complement strand
GCCTACCAGGGCCAGCTGACCCGGGGGGTCTACACCCTCGACCTCCAGCGCTCCGGCGACCGCTCCCAGTGGTTCGATGTGTCCAGCGTCACCTCGCTGACCATTACTGAGGCCATGAACGCGGTCGCCCTCACCGGCGCCAAATTCCAAACTGTTTACGAGTTCTTGCAGCCGTCGCCGCTGGCCCAGCGGTGGTTCCAGCAGGCCAGCAGCAGCGTTCTCAAGAACGTCCAGGGCGCCTAGTGGCCCAGGCCGGGCGCCTGGTCGGCGCCGGATCCAACCCGTTCGTATCGCCAGCCCAGGCCGCCTGGAATCCCCAGCGCTACATGGCCCAGGCAGCGGGTCCCGCCGCGGCTGGGCCGCCCCCCCTCGCCCACGGCCTGGTGGTGGTCCTGCTGCTGATCGGACTGGTGGCCCTGGTCGCCTACCATCGCCGCGAAGGGCCATTCAAGAAGAAGGGCTGACGCCGTGAAACCCCTCTCCGCCGTGGTCGGCGGGGTGATCGTGTTAATGGTCATCGTGATGTTTCTGAATAAGGGCTCGCTGATCCTCGGCGCGAGCCCCCAGGGCGCCAAGTTTTACGGGTCCTATTGATGCAAATGGTCATCGTGGGCGCCGTGGTTTTCCTAGTGGTACTGGGGGTTTTCGGCGCCGTCTTCAAGTCCAACCTCACCACCGGGACCGCCTGATGGGAAAGCGCCTGCTGATGGCCTTCGGCGCCCTGCTGGCCGGCCTGGTGATTGAGTCCCGGGTCACCGGCAAGACCTTCACCCTGGACCTGCTCCACCCCACGGCCAAGGTCCCCTAGTGGCGGCCGCGGTCAAGACCCGGGCCCCCAAGCTCGCCGTCACCGGGGCCCAGGTCCACCCGCCCGCCAAGACCGGGGCAAAGCCCAGGGCCACCAGGCCCCGGACCGCGGCCAGCAAGCCCGCGCCCCAGCGGGCGGACTTCAAGGGCAAGGGGACCCCCCCGCCCGTCCCTCCGGCCGGGGCCGGCCAGCCCGGCCAGGTCGCCGCCGCCCCCAAGACCTGGGGGGAGCGAATCTCCGGCCTGCTCAGCGACCCTAAGGTCTGGTGGGGCCTGGGGGTCGCCGGCGGGGGATACGTCGCGTGGAAGCTCTACCAGTCCGTTTCGGGGGCGAGCCAGGCCGGCGGGACCGCCGCCACCGGCAGCGGGAGCGGTAGCGGTAGCTCCTCCGGGAGCGGATCCGGCGCCACGACCGGCGCCATCGGGCACCTCCCCGGCATCCGAGTCGGCGGCGGCGGCACCACCACGACCCCGCCCGGCACCAGCCCCACCCTCACGACCGGGGGCGGAGGGGGCGGGGGCGCCCTGGGCAGCCCCGGACCAGTCGGGAGCGGATGGGGCGGGGGAGTGTCCCCGGGACTGACCACCGTCCAGGGGGGCGCCGGGCCCGTCAACGTCAACAGCAACGGAGGGGGGGCCGCCAAGCCTGTCCTGGCCGGACCCGCGGTGCGGACGGTTGCCAAGCCCGCCCCCGCCGCCGCTCCCTGGCGAGGGGCCTTCACCCCGGCCCGGACCCCCAGCGCCCAGCAGGCCGCCAAGACCGAGGCCGTGGTGCGGAGAGTCGCGCCCGCCTTCTACCACCCCACCCGGACCAAAAAGCAGCAGGCCAAGACCGAGGCCAAGGTCAAGCAGATCGCCCCCGGGTTCTACATGGCGCCCCCCAGAAAGGCCGCGGTCAAGAAGCCACCCGCCCGCAAGGCCGCGGTAAAACGCCCCGTTTCCAAAGCCCGCATCCGCCGCTGAAAAGGAGGACCCCTAGATGGCCAAGCGCCGCCGTAAGACCCGGGGACACCGCACCCCGGCCCGCAACTCCAAAGGCCGTTTTCTGAAGAAGGGCCGGCGCCAGAAGTGATCTCACCCAAAGAGAGCCGAAGCCCGCTCCGGGTGGGGACTCCCCCGCGCCTAGACCGGGACCGGGAGCCCCCGGACGAACCGCAGCGGGGCAAGCCCAGCCCGAGCGAGCGCGGACGCGGGGGGCCGCTGGCCACCGAGGATCCAAACGCGGACCAGACCACCCTCCTGGAGCGGACCCTGCTCCAGGGCCGGCGGGACACCAGCTGGGCCGGCCCCGAGGTCAACTCCCGGGTGGTGGTGGTGACCGCCGAGCTCGCCGTCCGGCTGATCGAATACAACCCCAACCGGCTCCGCTGCCGGATCGCCGTGGTGGTCGGCTCCCCTGGTAGCGCCGCCTTCGGCCAGCAGGGGGTGGTTTTCCCCGCCGCCGACGCCAATCCCGGCGACTCCCAGGCCAGCGCCGGCGAGGTCATGGCAGCTGGGGAGCTCCCGCTCGACCTGGGGCGCCACGAGGCCCCCGCCCGAGTCTGGGCCATCGCCCAGCCCACCCTGACCGCCCTGGTCAGCATCGTTGAGTGGTTCCGGGCCCCGGAGACGTCGCCCTGACCTAGTGAGCATTAGCCTTCCGCCCATCGCGCTCGCCTCTGGCCAGGTCCTGCCCGTCCCCCCCTCGCCCAACGGCCAGGCCCTGATCGGGGTGGTCCTCTCCAACCTGAGCCCCTTCGCCCTGGAGGTCCAGGTCGGCCTGAACTTCGACTACCTGCAACCCTTCACCGCCGCCCCCTACCCGCTCGACCTCTCCGGCCAGATTCCGGTCGTGACCGCCATCCCCATCCCTGGCAGCGGCAACCCCGGGACCGCCTCCCTGCTGGTCACCTACTACTACCCGGGCGACACCATGCCCCAGGCCGCGGTCACGTTGGTTTCGGCCGCCATTAGCGCAGCGATCACCGGGGCGGTATCGGTGATCGGCGGCCAGGGGGGAGGCCTCTCGGTCCAGGTCGCCACCCCCCCCAAGCTGCTGGGAACGGTGACCATCCTGGCCGGCCAGTTCCAGGGCCTGGCCACCTTCTCCCTGGACCCCAACGCTACTGGGGTGGCCGCCCTGGTCAGCGTCCCGACCGCGGCCGGCCTGGTGACCGCCACCATTCAGGGGGCCAGCTCCGGCTTCAACTACGCCCAGGGCGAATCGCTGGGGGCGGGACTTAAGGACCTGCTCCAGGCCGTGGTCCTCAGCAACGTCGAGCAAATCACCCTGAATATCAGTGTCGCGACCGCTCCCGTCGCCAACACCGCCGTGTGCACCGTTTATGAGACCTTCGGCGCCCAGGCCAGCACGCCGGTTAACTCGCAGCTCCAGCCCCTCGCCGTCGCCTTCACCCAGCCGATTCTGACCAACCCCAACCCGCCCGGGGGGCTCTCCTCCGTGGGCGCCGCGATTACTTCCACCGGGAGCGTCGAGATAGTGACGGGGGTGGCGGGGATGCGGGTCTCTCCCAGAAAGGGCATCCTGTGGAGCAACACCAGCACCTCGGGCTCCTGGGCCCTGAGATCCGACAGCGGCGTTGTGCTGCTCGCGGTCGCGGCAACACAAACGGGAATTCTGCCTCTCGACTTCGAGCGATTCTCGCTGCCCTATGGCGACGGCGTCCAACTAGTGGGGCTAACCCTCGGAGCGACCATTTACGTTTCCGGGTACTTGACATTTGACCAGGCCTAACCGACCAGCCCACCCCCGGAGTACCATCCGGTCAGCACCAGCCCCACGGAGTCCCAACCCATGCTAGATCCCGCCTCCCTCCCGCCGCCCGAGACAGTAGCCCCCACCGCGATCCCCGCCGCCGGGCCCGCCTTCGACCAGTACCATGGGACGTCCTACCATGGGCCGTCCACCGGCTGGTCGGCCGCGCCGCCGGCCTCTCTGCCCGCAGTGGGTCGAGTCGGGACCTTCACCCTGGGAGCGGTCCACGTGGGCCTGATTCAGGGCGCAGCCGAGCGCCTGGGCATCGGAGCCGGCCATCCCAAGGAGGGGGAGACCTACCCGGCCATCGTGACCGCCGTCAATCAGGGCATCCCCGCCAGCGCCCCGAGCTCCGTCAACCCGGCGGGTGATCCCGGAGTGCCGGCCAGCGTCACGGTCGAGGTCTTCGGCCTGGCCGAGCGCCTGGTCACCCAGGCCGTCCCGGACTCGACCGAGGCCGGCGGGTTCTCTCTCGGGTGAGCACCACCCCCACGGTCCCGACCAGCGTCCCCTCGGCGCCGGCCTCGGTCCCGGCCGCCGGCAGCTCCGCGTCCAAGTCGACGTCGACCGTCGACCCGCTCCAGGGCCTGCTGGGCGCTCTGGTCCCGGCCGCGGCCGGCGCGGTCTCTTCCAGTTTCTGGAAGGGCGCCGCGGTCCTCTTCGCCTCCACCGCCGCCTTCGCCATCGCCGTGGTGGACCTGAAGTTCCAGCTGGGCCTGGGCCGCACCTTTGACGCCGGCCTGATCGGCGCCGGCCTCTCCGCCCTCCTGGGCAAGGCCGTTTCCCTCTAGGGTGTCCATGCGAAACGGCTACTCGCTGAAGTTCCACAAGAGCTATCACCCCAAGGGGCGCCGTTCCAAGTGCCGCCTCTGCTACCCGAAGGGCGCCAAACGGAGGGCCCCCAAGTGACCTCCCGGATGGTTGATTGCCTCTACCCCCCCACCAGCGAGGCCGAACTCGCCGCTCTTTCGCAGCAGACCGGGGCCAAGACCCTGGCCGTCTACCTCCCCGGCTGGGGGGCGACCACCACCCTGGGGGCCCCGGACCCGACCGCGATCTGCAAACTGGCCCTCTCTCTCGGGTGGCGGGTCCACCTGATCGGGGACCCCGAGCACAACGCCCTGGGCCAGCTGCTCCAGGCGGGCCCCCAGGCCTTCTCGGTCCTGGTCGAGATGATGCTGGAGTGGCTGGCCAAGATCGGCGCGGACACCTCCAGTCCCGCCGGCGCGTCGTTCGATCTGGAGGAGGTAGACTTCTCCGCCGGCCCCGCCCTCTGCTCCGAGCTGGCCAGCCGGTTCTACCTGGCCGGAACGGGCCACGGAATTCTCCCGGTCCAGTACGGGAACCCCAACCTGCTCGCCTCTCTGGTCCAGCTCCCCCCCGGGCAGCGTCCCGAGGCCGTTTGGATTGCGGACTACCCCGCCGGGATGACCGCCTGGCCCGATGCCACGATCTACAACGACCCCGAGCTCGCCTCCCTCCAGGGCCTCTGGACCTTCCCCGGCCAGCGCGGCTGGCAATGGCACGGTGGGATCGACATCGGCGGGGTGAATGTGGACCTATCGGTGATCGACTGGCCCACCTGGGGCGCCGCGCCGGCGCCGGCCCCCGATCCAACGCCCGCGCCGGAGCCGGCCCCGGCCAACCCCGCTAGCCAGCTGGAGAAGGGAATCGCCTACCTCACCCCCAAGGGAGACACCCTCACCCTAAGCTAAGAGGGTGTCCCGTCCCTCGCTGGCCGACCACGAGCTCAGGATCACGATCCTGGAGGGGGAAGACCGCCTCTCGGATAAGGAGCTGCTGACACTGCGGGTCCTGCTCCGGGCCGAGGCCGTCCGGCTCAAGCGCCGGGCCGATTGGGCCGGGCCCCGCCGAATCTGGGGGAGCCTCAGCCGGGGCCAGAAGTGGGCCGGCTGGGCGATTGCCCTGGGCGGCCTCGTGACCGTCGCCAATGCGCTGGCCGGCCTGGCCCGCTCGCTTGAGGGGGGGGGGCACCCCATCGCCCACCCATGACCGACGTCACCGACGAGCTCGGGGCGGTGTTTCGCGATCTGGGGATGACCCAAGAGCACATCGACCGCGGACTGGAGACCGTGGGAGCCCTGATGGCGATGAGCACCCCCCAGAGCGAGATGGCGTTAGAAGTCCTCATGCGGGCCAGCCCCGACGGCGACGGGCGGGAGATGGTCAGACGAATGGTGTTCGGTTACGTGAGGGCCTACTGCCGGGCCTACGACGTCACACCCGAGGAGCTGTTCCGCCAGGTCTTTTCGGAATAGCCACGCCGCGGGGCCCAGCTCGCCGCCCCGCCGTGGACCGGATCCTCGGGGTCCTCTGGGACCGAGGGGGCCCCTAGCGGGCCTTAGAAGCCCGCACAGCGTCACGGAATTCCAGGTCCTGGCCAGAAACCGACCGGCAGCGGGTCGCCAAGTGCGATTCCCAGCGCCGGCGAGCCTCGGACCGGCTCCAGGGCCCGGATGCGTGACGGCCGCAGCTGCACCCCCAACCCCAGCCGGCGCCGACCTGGGCGAGCTGGTCCAGCTGGTGGTCCAGCAGCGCCTCCCACGCCGTCAGTTCTGGAGCTCCCGCCCGTCGAGGCCCACGATCCCCGGCCGGCGCGGGGCGACCACCTCCGCCTCCCGGGCCGCCTCCGCCGCCATCGCCTCCGGGTCCGGGAGGCCCCGGTTACTCACTTGATAGTGACCCCAACACACTCTGTGAAAGTGGTGCTCATAGCCATCTCTTGGGTCGACGTCGACATAGTCCGCATAATCGATCTGCGACTTGGGAACCAGCTTGTCACACATGGGACACGGCTGCCGAGTCTTCATGCCAGCTCTCCCGCCAGAGCGGCCCGGTTACTCACTCAGTCACCCCCGTTTTTCGATAGATCGCCAGCCCGCATTGTGAGACCTCCCGAGCGTGACGGCCGAGCGACCGCGCCGCTGACCGCCGGTTGAATCCCCCGAGCTCCGTCCCGCAGTTCGGGCACTTCACCACCCACGCCCCGAAGCGATCCTCCACCGCCAGCTGGCCCAGGGTGATCGCGGTCACTTGCGCCGGCGCTCGGCCGTCAGCAGCGCCACCAGTAGGCACCCGATCAGCAGGCCCAACCCCAGCGCGGCCAGGACCCCCAGCGACCCCTGGAACACCGCCGAGAAGTAGGGACTCAAAGCCCCAGGACCACCCGCCGGATGGTCGCCTCCGCGCAGTCGGGCCGCTCCCGGAGGTGGCCCTGGAAGCGGACCAGCAGGGCCCCTTCGTCACGGTCGAAAAACGTATACGTGCAACCGGGGCAGCTCAGCCCGGCCATGGCCGGCGGGCCGATCACGTGCTGCAAATTCACCAGGCCGACTATGCCGATTTGGGCTGCGCTCATTCCTCACCCCTTGCGGCCAATGTGGCCGCCGCCATCGCTGCCAGTATCCGGTCCCGCTCGCCCGGGAGGGGGGAGCGGTTCGGTCCCAGAATCTTCCGGCTGGCCGCCCGGTAGCACCTCACGAACTGGGACCCGTATATCTCCCGCAATTCGTCATAGGTCAGCCGCCAGTCCCACGCGGCGCCCTGGCCGTTCTCGACCCGCCAGAGCCAGGTCCTACCGAACGCTCCGTGGAAGACCGCCCGGCGGAGTGACCAACCACGCTGGAGCCGGCAGGCCTTCGCCGCAATCCCCAGGGCCACGGCCCGGGCGGCCGGGTTCTCACCGAGCGTCACTCGGAGGGATCCGGGGGGACCCCGCCCGGGTTCGCCCGCACCCAGGCCGCCCGCCAGGCCTCGGTCAGCCGGGGCAGCTGGGCGAGCGCCCAGGCCTCCAGCTTTGCGTCCCTCACCCGGGGGGCGGCTCCGAGTTGCCAGTCCAAGGGAGTCCCGAACCGGGCCAAGCGCCGGCACCCCTCCAGCTGCTCCCAGGCCGCCCGCTCCCGGGCCCGGGCCAGCTGCTCCGCCACCAGCTCCGCCCCGATCTCGCCCGCGCTCAGTCCCAAGTGGTCACCAGCTGGCCCTCCGGGTGGTGGGCCCTGGCCCAACCCTCCGCGGCCTCCCTGGAGGGGAACTGCTGAAACCGTCCCCGCTGCCACGGCTGGCCAGTCCGCGGGTTGATTGCCCGATAGGTCACGAGCCAATCGTGGCCCGACCGGGTCCAATTCTCCCCCCTCGTTTCTGGGGCCGGCGGGTCGATCCGGTAGACCGCGTACATCTTGGTCGCCGTCACCGGACCACCACCGCGAAGACGGCCAGCCCGACCGCCCAGACCGCCGCTAGTTCCACCGCCACCCGCCATGTGTTTCGACTCATGGGGACAGAAGTTAGCACCGCCCCAGGCCCTGGGGACCCCACCCGCCCAAATCGTGACGGGGCCTTCAGGGGGTGACTTTTCCGTAACGGTAGACGGAGGGGGTGGTGGAGACCCATCATCGGCCCGGATGCAAAACCTTCCGAGAGAGCCCCCACCACCCAGGCGAAGGAACAACTGGACCCTAGCAGAAAAGGGCCTAATGCTGGAGATCGGGGTGGAGGGGGATCTCTTCCACCCGCACCTCCCGACCCCCATTTGCCAGTCCCGGGGATGCGTTCCCATGCCCGCCGGTTGGTCGGACCCCTGGGCCCCCCGGGACACCCCGGGGTGATCGCGCCGGCCGAACTCGGCGGGAGTTCACTTGATACCCTGGAAACAAAGACGCATATATTCGCCCTCCAGAAACTCCTCTGGACAGCCCGCCGGCGGGACACCGAGCGAGTGGCCAAGGCCTTCCTGGCCAGCGATAGGCCCGAGGAGGTCCGGGTGGGCCTAGCGGTCCTGGACTGTGGCCGCCGGATCCGCTGGGCGGAGCGGACCTGCCTATGCGAAGACCGGGGGCAGCGCCGGCTGATCGGGGCGATCACCTGCAAGCTGCGCCTCTGTGGGATCTGCGCCCACCTTCGGGCCCAGACCTGGGGGAAGAGACTGGCCGACCGGATAACCGGGGGAGGGGCCCAGGCCAGGGGCGCTCGCCTGGTCTTTCTAACCCTCACGATCGCCAATCGGGACCGGCTGGACTCCCGGGTCATATCCGAGCTCTGGGCCGAGTTCCGGGAGCTTAGGCGGACGACCCTCTGGCGGGGGATCTCAGCCTGTGCCGCCACGATGGAATTCACCAAGGGGGAGAACGGCTGGCACCCCCATATCCACGCTATCCTCCAGGTCGAGCCCGGGGTCTGGTTGGCCGACCAGTCCGCCTGGTCCACCGCCTGGGAAAGGATCTCAGGGGCCCCGATCATGGACATTCGCCCGATCAGGCCGACTAGGGATGGAATCGCCGGCGCCGTCCGGGAAGTGGCCAAGTACGTGGCCAAGTCCGCCCAGATCAAAGACCCGCTAGACCTGCTGGAGCTCCACCGGGCCATCCGCGGCCGGAGACTGGCGATCACCACCGGGGAGTGGAGATCGGTTAGGGAGCCCGAGACCTCGGCCGAGCTCCTGGAGGGAGAGCCCCTTCTCGACCTGGCCGAGTGTCAAGGGTGCGGCGAGATGCCCACGGTCCAGCTGGTCGAATGGTTCTGGTCCCGCGGCCGCTACCTGCTGGAACAGGTCCAGGAGGCCAGGATCCGGGGCGACCGCCACACCCTCTGGAGAGCCCCACCCCGGCACCGCGGCGAGCCCTACTTCCGAGTCCTGGCCCGGTTCCGCTCCCAGGCCGGGAGAGCGCGGGAGCTCGCCTCTATCGCCCAGCTCTTCCCCGGGTCGGCCACCCGAACTAAACTCGGCGGGTGGCCAACACACGCAAGCGCCTGTTTCACCAGACCTGTCGGGGGTGCGGCCACCACATGGTCACCCAGCCCAACGTGGGGGCCGGGCAAACCGTCCTCTGCCGATGCGGCCAGCTCCAGCCCGGGCTCCCCTCCCTCTGGTGGGCCTGGGACCGAGTAGAAGCCCTCCGGGCCAACGAGCGCGAGCGCTATAAGCGGGCAAAGCAGAAGAGCGCCGCCGCGGCCGTGGCCGAGTGACCGCGGCGAACCCGACCGAGGCCCAGTTTTTCCAGGCCGTCCTGGGGTATCTGGGCGCCCCCCAGACCCCGACCAATCTGTCCGTCCTGGAGAAGTGGTCGGTGGGGGAGAAGCCGGCCGGTTACTGGAGCCAATGGTGGAATCCGCTCAACACCACCCAGGGCGCCGCGGGAGCCGTGAGTGAAAACAGCGTGGGGGTCAAGTCCTACCCGACCGCCCAGGCCGGCGAGATCGCCACCGCCCAGACCCTCCAGAGCGGATACTACCCGGCACTAGCCAGCGCGTTTCGGACCGGGGGCCCGCTCTCCGCCTTCCAGTCCTCAGCGGTAGTGACCGAAGTGGAGAAGACATGGGGAACCAAATCGTACGGGCGGCTGGTCGGGTCGAGCGCCGTGGTTTCCCAGCCGGCCCCTACTCAGGCCGTCCAGGCCGGGAACGTGGTGGCGACCCCTAGCACCGGGCCCGACCTGAACCCGCTCGACTGGATCGGCTCCGCCTTTGGGGTGGCGGGGCAGGCCGCCGGCACCGTCGCTGGCGGGGTCGCCGGCGGGTTCGTAACCGGGACCGCGGACGCCCTCGGGGGAGTCTTCCGGGGCCTGCTCACCACGGCCGGGGGATCAATGGTCGCCCTCGCCACCGCCCTGGTGATAACCCTGATCCTGATCGGCCCCAGGGGCGCCCAGAAAGCGGTCGAGACGATCACCGTCAATAACCCCGCGCCAGAGCCAGGGGCCCAGCAGAGCTCCCCCGACCAGGATGAGGCCGACCTCAGCGACGAGGAGGAGGCCGAGTACCAGCAGGCATATCACGAGTGGCAGCTGGACCAGGGCCAGCAGACCGCCGAGAATCGGGCCGCCGGCCGCCAGGTCATGGCGGGAGTTCGCCGCAAGGCCAGGTCCGCCCGGAGCTCCGCCGTCGCCGGCGCCGCGTTCGCAAGTTGAAGCCTGAGGACTGGCCCCCCGAGTTGGTCCGGGCCGCCGAGCGGATGCTGGACTCCGCCCTGGGCCTGCTGGGAGACCTGGACCCCCTGGAGTGGCCCCAGAGTTGCGAGGCAGCCGAGCAGCTGCTCCGAACCTGCGCCGGCCTGTATGCGGACGTGAAGCCCTGACCCCCGTCAAGGCCGCGCCCGCCGCCTCCGCCCCCTCCGCTCCCCCGGCCGCCCCCCCGGCGCCGCCGGCGCCCAATCCCAAGCGCCGGCCACCGGGGGACCCCGGGCCGACCCAGGTCCCGAGTAGCCCGGAGGGGGCCAAGGGGCCCCAGCTCGCGGCCTCCGCCGTGGGCCCCAACCCCTGGGCCGAATTCTGGACCGACAAACGCTCTGCCCTGGTGCTCTCCAGCGTTCGCGCCGACCTGGCCAACTGGACCGGAGACCCGAGCCTCAAGCCCAACGCCGTCACCGTCAACTTCTGGGGGCCAGCCCTGGGCCGGATCCTCCGGAGTGCCGACCTGGGCGACGGCGCCGGCGGGGTGGTCGGAGCCGTGGCCGCTCGCTGGGTGATGATCGGCCTCGGCCTGGTGGTCGTCTTCGTGATCGCTCTCCCCCTGGCCCTCTCCCTCAGCCGGCGCCGGCAGGCCCAGAGACAGGGGGCCGAAGAGCAGGCCGCCCCCGCCTCCAACGGGCTCCGGATGGTCGGTGACGGGCAGCTGTAAAGGAGACCACTTGGAAGAGTTCACCCCCGAAGAGACCAAACAGATCCTGGAGATGGCCCAGCACGGACTGGGCGCCCAGCTCGACTCCCTGCTGGGCGAAGAGCTCCAGCTCCCCGAGGGGACCCCCCCGGTGACCCCGGAGGAGCGTCAGCTCGCCTTCGACATAATCCACATCCTGGCCCCCGAGGGCCCGGACCCCTACTTCGCCGCGTTCGGCATCCCCCAGCAGTTCCAGGGGTTCCTCCTGGAGCGCCTGGCCGCGGCCGTGGACCCGATAGTGGTCGAGATCCGCACCCCCGAGGCCCGGACCCAGGCCGGCGAGCGGTTCCTCGGGGTGGTCGCCGCCTGTGGGCGCCATTGGGGGTGGAACGCCCAGGCCGTGGCCGACGTGCTGGCCGCCTCCGGGCCCTGGGACGAAGCGCCGGAGGAGGACCGAGAGCCGGAGGACCTGGATGTGGAGGACCAAGCCCCATTTGAGGAGCCCGAGCTCCCCACCGAGGGCCCCCTCTGGGAGGGGCCGCTGGACGATTCGGACCCTTCCCTGGAGCCCTGGCCGGAGGGCGCCTCCCACCCCGACCTATCGCCGGGCGAATGAAACGGCGAACCCGCCGGCGGATCCCCGGGGCCCTCCCCCGGCGCAACCCGGCCGGCGAGACCATCGCCATCGACGGCCGGCGCCACCTGGGGGCCTACTCCGCCCCCCGCAAGGGCAAGACCACCCTCCTCCGGGGCCTGGTCCTGGCCCTCCCCAAGGGGTCTGACTTCGTAGTGATCGACACCGCCCAGCGGGGGGACTGGAACGATCTAGGCCTGCCCACCACCAGCGACCCGGACGCCCTGGGGGACCCCGACGCCTATCCCCAGGTCATCTGGACCCCCGACATCGACGCCGTAAACCGCCCCGCCAAGGATGAGTCCGACCCCTGGAGCCGGGGGTGGTGGTATCTCTGGAACGTGCGCGGCGAGACCGACCCCCTAACCAACGTCCCCACCGCCGGCTCCACCATCGTTGTGGACGAACCGACCGATGGGGTCAGCTTCAAGGTCATTCCCCTGATCCACCGGACGGCCACCCAGGGGGAGGGCCGGAATCTCCCCATCTGGTGGGGGACCCAGAACGTCCAGTCCGTCTACTGGCGCCTCCGGGGAAACACCCTCCAGCGGTTCGCGGGGATCCTCCCCACCGCCCAAGACCGGGGGATCCTGGCCGCCGACTGGGGGGTGGAGCTCCCGGTGCTCAAGCCCGGGGAGGAGGCCCCCTGGGGGGAGTTCTACTACCACGCCCCAGGCCGGGCCCTGGACGGGCCCTGGCCCATCCGGGACCTGCTCCCCGAGCAGGCCGCCAGCCGAACTCTCGCCATCGCGGAGGCCCAGCGGCAGGGCGGTAGGTAGACTGGGGGAGCCATCCGAGCCGGGCCGGCGGGGGATGGTGCCTAACCAGTGGGGCGAGGACCCGCCGGCCGCTCACCTCCAGTTTCAGGCCTATTTTCGCGGGACCCTCTGAGATCGGCTGGGCGACAGTCCGAGATCAACCGGGGAAGGTTGCGCGGGGACGGAGCGCCCCTGTATACCCCGGACCGTGAAGAACGGCCACATCCTGACCACCGTGCTCCTGATCCTGGTCGTCCTGGCCGTGCTCCACTTCGCTGGGACCATGCAGATCCCCGTCTTGGACAAGATCGACGAGTACACCCTCGGCTCCCAGAAGGCCGCCGCCTAGATGGCCGGAGTCAGTCTCAGCTACGCGCCCCTTCAGCTCCCGCCCTCATATAAGCGCTATCTGAAGACCGAGGGGAGCATCCCCTATGCGAGCTCCAATCAGGTCGCCCTGGACAAGGACGGCCTCCTCCTGGGGGTGATAATCCGGTTCTCCGGGACCGTCACCACCGGGGCCACCGCCCCCGTCTTCATCACCGGAGTGTCCGGCGCCTCCAACTCCCCGGCCCCCTGGAACATCGCCAGCCCAGCCCTCCAGGTCGCCGGGCCTGGGACCCCGATCGGAGTCCCGGGGGAGATCGCCAACATCTTCGCCCAGCTGGCCAACCCGCTCTATTCCGACCAGACCACTTGGCTCCCCGCCAGCCCGGCGGCCAGCACCGTCTATCCGGTCGAGTTCGGCTACTACCTCCCCATCTGCGTTCGGGACGATGAGTTCTACGGGGAGCCGGCCGACCACGTTGGGGCCATCTATACCGGGGACCCTTCGATCACCGCCTATATCGGCCTGACCCCCAACCCCTCCGCCCTGGCGACGTGGTTCACCGTCCCTGGCAATGGCACCCTCGCCGGCAACTGGACTGTGACCTCAGTCAAGCTGGACGCGCCCCAGCCCAGCACGGACCCCTCTCTCCTGGCCGCGATCAGCTGGTATCACGCCCTCCAGCTGGACATGAATAATCCCCTGGTGGCAGTCGGCCAGCAGGTCTGGACGCCGACCGTTAACACCGTCCGCACTTACTTGCGCCTGGCCACCTTTTTCCGCAATAACGCTGGGTCCGGCGACGCCTCGCTGGCCTCCGCGGCCTTTACTGGCGGCATGATGGCCACCCTCCTGGCCCGGGCCGAGGGAATCGTCACGTGGTGGGACACCATCGCAGAAAACGTCCAGCTCGCCTACCAGGCCCTCGCCTACCAGGGCCAGCTGACCCGGGGGGTCTACACCCTCGACCTCCAGCGCTCCGGCGACCGCTCCCAGTGGTTCGATGTGTCCAGCGTCACCTCGCTGACCATTACTGAGGCCATGAACGCGGTCACCCTCACCGGCGCCAAATTCCAAACTGTTTACGAGTTCTTG
>Ga0307374_10009862_pt1 | contig 13989 bp, 15 predicted proteins | sample OX3MG_FD_202532 | JGI IMG/M metagenome (GOLD analysis project Ga0307374, IMG submission 202532) | Soil microbial communities from Risofladan, Vaasa, Finland - OX-3 | ecosystem: Environmental > Terrestrial > Soil > Coastal area > Acid sulfate soil | place: Finland: Risofladan, Vaasa | collected... | reverse complement strand
GAGTCCTGGCAGGGAGAGGACGACCTTGGCGTCCGGGTGCTGCTCAAAATGCTCCGAGAGCGCAAATGAAACCGAACCCATGAGCAACAGGTTGATGTACTCGGCAGGCCGGCTGGGAACTTCTCGATGAATTGGGTGCGCCGCATCGGCGAAAGACAACCAACGACCCACAGCAGCCCCGGAAAATGCTGGCCGGTGTGTTGGATGTGGTGGGCGACGCACTGGGTGACACGTGCGATACGTCCATGGTCACCTTCGACGTTCCTCGCGAGGGCAATGAGCCATTCGCGGGGTTCTCATCTTGAGGCAAAGCGCAGACTGAACGTGTTGACCGCATAGACGCAGCAGGCCCTCCCGCAGGCGGGCACGGCGTACAGATGGGCGAAACCGTATGCACGCCATGCCGAGCAGCGCGGCCCTGCGGTGTGATCGTCGGTGCTGTGGGCGAACATCCCACCGCGGGTACGGAGCGACCTGGTCCGAGACGGAAATGGTTCGGACGATCGCTCAGGGGAACGTGACCCCCCCTGAATTGATGGCAGGGGGCATAACATCCATCGCCCCGATGGTCAATAATGGCATCGACACCAGGCGCGCCGGGTGAAGCCCGGCACCGCGGGCTCGACGTTGTCCGTGCCAGGGGGACGACCTGGTGGGGTACCCGGAACCACTCTGGGCGCAGTTGGGCGAACTGGACCTCATCGGGCTCCTGCTGCCGAGGAGTATGGCGGATCGGGCATGAGCGCATCGAGGGCGTGGCACTCTACGAGGAGCTGGGTCGGGCTCTTGCGCCCACGCCCACTTCGTCAGCGCAGTCATCAGCGCTGGGGTCCTCGCTGCGGCGGGCAACCCGATGCAGAAGGCCCGGTGGCTGTCACCGATCCCCGCCGGCATCGCCATCCTCACGCCGGCGTGGTTGGAGCCTGAGAGTGGTTTCACGTCTCGCGGCGTCGAGCTTCGGGCGGTGCCATCGGACGGAGGTTTCCGTCTCAACGGCGTTAAGCGACAAGTGGAGTCTGGGGGGCCGTCGGGACTCGTCCGGGCCGAGGCCGACAGATCAGAAGCCGTACCAGCGGAGCGGATAGAGTTCTGAATGCAACCCCACAGCGAATTGGTCGATCAGGCGGAGGGGAGAGATGCTTCGCGCAGAGACGACGTCGTCACCCGCGACGAAGCATGTGGGATCTCCTGTCCATGGAACAATCGCGTCCCCACGTTCGCATGGGTCATCGTGGATGGTCCCAACCGCCACTGTGATCGGCTATGCCATTCCGGCGGTCGCCTACCTGTGGATGATCCAAATCTACGGGGTCAACGTCATCTACTGGGACCAATGGGACGACGTGGCACTGATCGGTCATGCATCCTCGGGGACCCTCCACCTCTCGACGCTGTGGTCACAGCACTACGAGAACCGCATCTTCTTTCCCAATCTGATCGTCCTGGCCCTCGCATATACCACACACTTCAACGTGGTGACCGAGGAATACCTGAGCGCCCTCATGGCGGTCGGAGCCACGGCGCTTATCATCTGTGCGCACAAACGCCGGTCACCGCAGAGGCGGTGGATCTGGTACTGCCCGGTGGCGTTCCTTATGCTCTCGTTCGCCCAGGCGGGCAACGCCCTGTGGGGTTTCCAGATGGCTTGGTACCTGGTGCTCCTCATGGTCGCCCTGGCCTTGTTCCTGCTGGACTACGAGCCGCTGCGATGGCCCGTTTTCGGGTGCGCCGTTGCCGCAGCCGTCGTCGCGAGCTTCTCGTCGCTGCAGGGCTTGCTGGTGTGGCCGGCCGGGCTCCTGCTCATCTATTTGAGACGCCGGCCCCGGCACCTCGTCCTTGTCTGGATCGGCTCCGCCGTCCTGGCCGTCGTGCTCTATTTCCTCGACTTCAACTTCAATGATTCACAGCGCGCCCGAACCAACCCCACATTCCTGCTCACCTTCTTCGTTCGAGTGGTGGGCGACATCGTGGGCGAGGCCCGCCCGGGCGTCCTGGTGACACTCTTCGGTTCTGTGCTGATCGCGACCGCGATCTGGGTGTTGGTACGTTTCGCAATCCGCGAGCGCACCAGTTCCGGAGGTCGTCCCTTCGCCCTCTCGTTGGTCCTTTTCGGGGTTCTCTTCTCTGCGTTGACCGCGTACGGCAGATCCGGGTTTTACACCGTAGGAGTCGACGTGGAAGATCGCTACACGGTCTTCGCCATCTTCGTCCTCGTCGGTTTGTATCTCGGCCTCTTAGACCCAGCTGCAGCCTCAGAGCCGCGATCGCCGGAACATGGTGCTCGATCGCCGACGCGAAGCCTTGGCCGACAGTGGCACGCCTTTTCCGACCTCCCGTTCACTCTCGCTCGAGGCGTCGGCGTTGCGGGCATCGTCCTCACCGTGACCTTCGGGACCGGGAACGGCATCTCCATGGCCCGAGAGATACGCCAGACACGGCTATACGTGGGACAGGTGACTGTCAGGGCCCGTCAATACCCCGACTCGGTCGTCGACTCCCTTTATTTCGGGAAATCGGCCCAGTTCATTCGCCCTCTGATTACAATCGCCAAGGACCATGACCTGAGTCTCTTCGGCGGCGATGACGCGGCGAAGTACCTGGGCGAAAAGCCGCTTCAGATTCTCCTCGTTCCGCTACGCGCGGCGGTGGCCATTCCCCAAAACCGGTCGACGGTGCACGGCGAGCAGCTTCTCGACGTACTCGGCTCAGGTTCGTACGACGTTACGAGGGTGGACTTCTCCCTGAGCGGTCCGGGGCTTGCAAGGGCCTCGTTCGCCACTGGTACGAGTACCAACTACGGCTGGATCGCCGAATGGAACACCTCAACCGTACCCAACGGCAGCTATACAATCGAAGCCACCGTCGATGACTCGGCAGGTCGATCGGTCAGGACCTCTCCGATCGAGGTGCGTGTGGAAAACGTAGATCGTCCTAGTTCGTGAACCGCGCCATCACGGAGGCCGTGAAACGGGCGCAGGGTTGGGAAGCCGATTCGACAACTGCTGAACATAAGCAAGCGGTCGTCCGTTTTCGCCTCGATCCATCACGCAGACCCATATCAGCTCGCCCCACTTGGGGCTTGAGAAGGCTGCGAGGATGCTCGACCATGGGCTCTTGGGTCTCCTCGGTTGTCAGCGTGTAAGTACTCGTCTGCGGCGACGCCGGTCCGCCGAATCTGTGCTCAAGTCGGGACGAAGGTGACGGCTCGCTATTTCGTGAGCGCACGCTTGAAGCGTGCGTGACCGGGCCCGGTGCTCGGCATGCGCCGTTTCGGGCGCCGGGATCGCTGAGTACCGCCCGGCCGTCACTGCACCGTGTCATCCGAGGACGTGGCGCTCGGCGATCCGTTCGAATACACGATCGTCGCCGCGATAGGGACCGGATTGCGAGGGATGATGCAGCACGAACTGGTCGAAGCCCAGCGACTCATAAGGGGCCACGAGTTCGTCGAACTGGTCGACAGACTCGACGATCGTTTCCGTCCACGTCCACAAAATGGTCCTGCCCAGGCCTGCCGGGTCCCGGTCGACCGCCCGACACGCCTCATCGAGCTGCTCGACCTGCCGACGAACCGATTTCAACACCAGGTCGGGCTTGCGCGGACCGTTTCCGGTCGGGCCGATCGTCACCAAACTCCGACCATACCTGGCGGCCAGTCGGAGGCCCTTGGGGCCACCGGCGGCGATGGTGAGCGGGGTGGACGCTGGAGAGCCCCCGGCGTGCTCGGCGCCTCATTGGCGATGTAACGGGTGGTCTGGATCGACGTCCGGGTGGCGGGTGCGCTCTCGACGATCGGAGTCAAGACTGGCAACAACTCCTCAATGCGGGCCAGTCTCTCGGCCGGGCTCCACGGCGCTTGGCGCAGCACGGCGGCGTCGAATCCCTCGCTCCCGGGGCCTAACCCGAGGTCGAGCGGGCCGTTGCTCACGTCGTCGAGGGCAAAGGCCAGCGTCACGGGAGGGCGGAAATTTGGAGTGGCTCAGACCAGGGTCTCGCTGGGATCTGGGATCGGTGAGACAAAGCAGCCGGCCGAGCGTTCGGCGGCGGCGCCGCGGTTACGGCAGACCTGGTCTCAGATTAGGATTAGGAGGAAGGGCACTGGCCAGCGCTGTTTCGTGACCACTACCCTGAATGCCCATGGATCCTAAATTGGCGAAGGGTCACAGAAGGCGGAGCTCAGCGGTTCTCCACCGCGTGGCGGTCTGTCTGGTGGCCTCTGTGACTGCACTTGCGATGCTCCTGGTCCTCGTGTCGGGGCCGCCGTCGTACTCCGCGACCTCTCACGCGGTGTCTCCAGCCAACAAGGCGAGTACGAGCCCCAATACGGCCACCGGTTACTTCTCTGTCGCACAGAAGCCGGGCGGCGGCTGGACCCTCGTGACCCCGCAAGGGCAGCCGTTCTACGCCTCCGGTATCGACACCGTCTCGCCCCAAGGCTCGGGAACGGACCGTGCCACGGGGATCTGTCCGTACTGCGAGTACGTGGCGAACAACTATCCGAGCACGGCCGCCTGGGCCAGCGCCACGGTGTCGCAGCTCCGTTCGTGGGGCTTCAACTCTCTGGGCCCTTACTCCGACGACACCGGGCTGGGATCCCAGATGCCCTTCGAGGTGCAATTGTCGATGGCGAGCGGCGACGACTGGTTCGCACCTTCGTTCGTCACTAATGCGGACCAGGTCGCCGCGGAAAACGTGGCCCCCTTGGCGAACGATCCGAACGTCATCGGGTACTTCACCGACAGCGAGCTCGATTGGGGGCCGCTCCTTGGGAACGACAACAACGGCGATTTCCTCGAAACCGCCCTACAGCAGTATCTGCAGTTGCCGGCAGGTTCGCCCGGTCTGGTCGTGGCCCAGCAGTACGCCGGCAATCCGAGTGGATTTCTGACGGCCCTGGCGACTCGCTACTTCTCCGTGACCACTGCCGCGGTTCGCATGTACGACTCGAACCATCTGATTCTGGGTGTGAAGGCGGAGGGGCAGGAGATCGAACCCCAGCTACTCGAGGCGGCAGCGCCCTACGTCAACGTGTTCAGCATCGAGGACTACATGCTCGTCCCGGGTTTCGACCAAGCTGTGACCAACACCTGGCCTGCGTACCTCCCGGTGCAGCAGAACCTGGCCGACCTGGAGGCCATCGCGAACGTCCCCCTGATGATCGGCGAATACTCGTTCTCGTCCACGGTGAACAGCTCTGGCGATCCTGATACGCAACCGTCGATCTACGAGACAGCGAGTTCCCAGCAGCAGCGCGCCAGTCAGTATGAAGACTTCATCGCGCCCCTGTACGAGGACACGCCCAATCTGGTGGGCGATGATTGGTTCCAGTACGTCGACGAGCCACCGGGTGGGCGCACCGGGGACCTGGAGAACTCCGACTTCGGGATGGTCGACGTCAACGGCAATCCGTACCCGACCATGAATGCTGCCGCGCTGCTCATGCACAATGTCATTGCCGACGAGACGGGAGACAACGGCCCGGTTTGTGATTCGTGGGCGACTGGTAGCTCCGGGGTGCAGTGTACGGCTTACATGCCTTCATCGGCCTCGTCCCCACTGACGATCGTCACCATCTCCTTGCCGGCGGGCAACGTCGGCGCGAGTTACGGCTCCAGCTTTGCGAGCAGCGACAACCTTTCCGCCGGCGTCTACGCCGCGGGCGGGACACCTGGCTACACGTACTCCGTCACCCGGGGTTCGCTTCCTCCAGGCCTCACACTCAACACCTCGACTGGCCAGATCTCAGGAGTGCCGACCACCTCGGGCACGTCATCGTTTACCGTCGAGGCGATGGACTCCGCCGGGTCGCCGCCGGCCTCACAGGCGCTGTCCATCACGATCGACCCAGAAGTACCTGTGAGGGTGGCAGTACCGTATCCACCGGGGAATCCGGTCCAGGGCCAGCCCTACCAGTTCGTGTTGAACGGGTCCGGCGGCTCCGCCCCGTACACCTGGACAATTGTGTCCGGCGGGTTGCCGCCCGGCCTGACGCTGAATTCGCGCGGCTCCATCAACGGGAATGCGACCGAATCGGGCACGTTCCACTTCACGGTGGAAGTCACCGACTCGTCGAGTCCCCCCCAGCAGGCGACTCAAAATTTAACATTGAATGTTCCTCCGACGACAAGTGTGTATCTCCCAGCGTCCGGCGCGACCGTCCAAGGCGACACGTGGCTCGACGCCGGTGCCTCGAGCCAGAACGCGATTGCGTCTGTCCAGTTCGAGATCTCTGGTGGGTCGATCAGCGACAAGGTGATTGGAACCGGCGTCCCGACGCTCTACGGTTACCTCCTGTACTTCAACACGTCGTCCGTACCGAACGGGTCGTACTCCATCCAGAGCGTCGCCACCGACGAGCAGGGTCTTTCTGCGACGAGTGCCTCCGTCGCCGTGACCATCTCGAATCCGCCGTCGACCAACGTTCTCCTCCCCTCGAACGGAGCGACGCTATCCGGGTCGTTGGTCGTTGTGGATGCCTCGGCTACGAATGCCACGAGCGTCCAGTACTTGCTCTTCGGAGGCTCGTACGGTTACGACGCCCCGGTGATCTGCACGGCGACCCCGACTCTCTTCGGATGGATCTGTGAGTGGAACAGCACCGCCGTCCCCGACGGCCAGTACGTCCTAGTCTCCGTAGCCTCCGGACCCACCGGAACCGCGTACAGTTCTGGTGTCAGTGTCGCCGTGGACAACCGATCGGCACCTGGCTGACGGTCAGCTGACGAGGGTACCGAGCGGGGGGTCGCCCGTTCTCCTCAAGCCCGGCCGCCAGCCGCCGCCGATCGTCGTCGGTCAACCGTTCGAAGCGGACTTCGGAACTGTCGAGCGGTCGCCACAAGACCGGCTCGTCGCAGACCCATGCCTGGGAGCGCAGCCCCACCTTCGTGACCTTGCCGGTGGCCGTCTGGGGCAAGGACGACGAGACGCGGACGTAGCGGGGGAGCCACTTGGGACCGAGATCCGGCTGGGACAGGAGCCGGGCTGCGAAGCCGTCGAGGTCGAAGGGACCTCCGGGCACGTTCTCCAACGCGACCATGACCTGGTCGCATGCGCCCGACGCGGTGTCCGGGACCGGATAGACCGCCACCACCGCCAGGTCGGGGTTTAGGTTTTCCCTGACAGGAGGGCACGTACGCGGATGCGCGCTCTTCAGTTCAGGCGGTTCCGTGAATGATCGGAGCTAGCAAAGAGGAACTTGTGGAGCACCGGTCTCAACTGGAAGAGCTGCGCTTGACCATGTACACCGACGCACACCCGAAATGGATCGTCGCTTGAAGGTCCGAGCCGAGCAAAGACGAAAGGTTCTGTGGATGGCTGCAGTCCGACAACACGAACTTGGCGCCGGTAGATCTGACAAATGACACCGCCGAAACCTTCGTCATTTGACCCGAAAATAAGCGGGTTGCCTCATCGACTCTCTCAGCATATGCCGGAGTAAAGGAGTAAATACCTACCCACGTGGGTCGCCCCGTCTCTGCGGGAACTATCTGCCCAAGATACACCGTCGATAAGACCGATCCTGGTTCGGGAGATTGCGCAAGGTAGCGAAGAGCATCGGCCTCTGAGGACCGAAGAAAGAAAGGAGCCGGAAAGAAAATACTCGGATCGCCAAGATTCTCAATCAGGAGCAGTGATCAGTCCTGCCACGAGAATCGCAACAAACAGGGTCGAGGACCGGGAATGGATCGCCCCAGGGATCGCAGTGACTCCGCATACAGCCAAAATTGAAAGGGGCACCGCTAGCCCTTGAAGAGCATGTTTTGGAAAAGTCCCTACTCCGGTTATAGCAATCATGTACAAAACCGCGACTGCGCAGATGGGCCATATCCGAGCTGTCAAAAACTGGAATCCATCCTGATATCTCCAATAGGCGAGGGCAGCGAAGATCAGCAAGGGAAGTAGTGAGAGAATAAGATCATCAATCGGCAGTGATGGCAGCTGCTGCGAATCTGCTTGGTCTGCCAGCTTCCAAGAGGGGTCGAAGTGCCCAAGGAGAAAATAGTAGAAGAGCGGAAGTGCACCGGCGCCAAGAGTGATTCCTGGGAGGAGAAGTTGTGTTGCTTTTCCAGTACGAAATCGCAAGTAGAGCTCGCACCCGAGCAAGATCACGATAAGCGTCGCGCCCTGCCACGGCTGTAACCAAGCGCACAGGAGAGCGCACAGGGGTGCTCCCAAACGCAGGCGTCGCTCGTCGCGTGCGCGCTCGTAGTTCAGCAAAGCTCCGATCATCGCTGCGACCGCAATGGCGGTGAGCGGATAGCCCCAGAGATAGTTGATCGGCCACATTTCCAGCCCAAATGACTGAAAGAACAGAACCTGGTTCCAATGGAGAGAGCTTGCTATGAGCGACAGTGGCGAGAGGTAGAAGAGTGCCAGTACTAAGGCCATTCTTCTAGCGGCTGTACTCGTAACTATTCGATGCACGTATAACCGCACCGCCACAGCGAAGATAACGGCCGCAATCGGGGTCCATATTAAATAGGAGAGCCATGTACTCATCCCAAGGTCGACCAAGATTTCGGAAATTGCTAGCCCTGGATTTAAGAAGTCATGAATGCCTCCGCTTGTAACATATGGATTGCTGATCAGTAGGTTTGTGTGCGAAGAACGAATCCAACCGAGATACTGCATCTGATCGCCCAGGTAGAGACCGTTCGTTCCCGTCCAAATGTGGTCAGGTCCCGTTCGGATTGCCAGGAGAAAGGTTGTCCAGATGGAGAGACAGATGAAGACCACGAAAGTGGCAAGATCGAATAGATCTATGCGACAGAAAGAAAGAGGACTTACTTCAAAAGCGCCGCGGTGTGGGCGCTTCTCGGCGGCATGATTTGCCACGGCACCGGACGAAGGCACGCCAGACAATACACTTGCGAAGTCCCAGAGGGACTGCCTGTTCCGGAGGGATTCATTCTTGGCTGAGCGATCGACTAACCCCGGCTATTCACGGAGCCGCGTGAGCTGACCTGCCCGCGTCCGCGGAAAAGCCCTCCATGTAGGGGAAACTGTTGTTGTCTACGCAACAGCACCTCAAACCAGGAGGGCACTTCCAAAGTGAACGGTACCAGCACGCGTCGCGTCGTTGTGGAACCCGGCGGAGCCGGTGTCGTGGCCCACGTCGGACTGCACGCTCTTGGGGCTTTTGCCGACCGGCTGGGACTCGGTGATTCGCTCTCGGCTCGTATCCCGCCAGCGGGAGAACGCCTCCCCCTCCACGATCGGGGCAAGGTCTTGGTCCAGACCTCCTTGATGCTGGCCGGCGGCGGCGAGAGCTGCGCGGACATCGAGCACCTTCGACTCCAAGAGGATCTCTTCGGCTCGGTGCCCTCTGACACCACCGTCTTTCGCACCTTCCACGAGATCACGCCCTCGACGAGGATCGGGATCGCCGACGCCATGGCCGAGGTGCGGTCAGAGGTCTGGCGTCGCTCGAGTGCCACGACGGGAAGTGATCCAGTGCTCTTGGACATCGATGCCTCGTTGGTCGAGATCCACTCCGAGCACAAGATGTCCGCGGCCCCGACCTTCAAGGGCGGCTATGGCTTCCACCCGATGTTCTGCCTCGCCGATGCCACCGGCGAGGCCCTCGCCTCGCTGTTGCGACCGGGCAACGCGGGCGCCAACACCGTGGCCGACCACGTGCGCGTCCTCGACGACGCCGTCGTGCAGTTGCCCGAGAAGATCGGGGCTCTTGCGCTTCCCCTTCACCAGCTTCGAGGCCAACACCAACTGGATGATGGCAGTCACCATGGCGGCCGATCTGCTGCGCTGGTTCCAGCTGCTCTGCCTCGATGGTCCCTGGGTGCGTGCGCGGCCCAAAGCGCTCCGCTGGGGCGTCTTGCACGCGCCGGGTCGCCTCATCCATCGCTCCCGACAGCGCGTCGTGCGCATCATCGACGGTTGGCCCGGCACCGACGCGTTGCTCGGCGCCTATCGCCGCATCGCGCTGATCAGCTGAACGAACTCACTTCCCGCCAGTCGGCACCACGTTGACGGTGCGCGCCCCGAAGCCCCCGCCAGGTCTTCTTTGGCCCTCCAAATCGGCCAAATGACAGGGGGTCCGGACTCAGCGACGCCCAAATCACCACCGCCAAGACTCTGCAGCCCGGAAAATGGCGAGAGCTCCATCCCCGGCATTCTCATGAATGGCTGGGGCTAGTGAGGACGCCATGGACTCCCCCGCCTCGGACTCTTAATCCGTAGGTTTCGGGTTCGAATCCCGAGGGGCGCACCGTGTGTGAGCTTGACCCCGTTCGGCGGTCCACACTTGCAAGAGTTGGATCGTGCGCTACCAGGACGCAGCTCAACGGCGACGACATGGCCCCAGAGCCTGACGCGGCTCTGCCCGAAGTCACGTACTTCGTCAGACATGCGCGCTTCCGAGTATCTGGGATGGGTCGGTCGCAGGAAATGACCGATCGTGGTCTCCGCAGCAACTGGGCCGGAAACGTCGACTTTGGCGCCGCCCGCATACATGAGCCGGAGTCAATCGACGCCCTTCGTGACATCGTCGAGAGCAGCCGTCGAGTACGTGCCTTTGGACGTGGCCACTCGTTCAGCAGGATCGTTGGTACCGGCGATGACCTCGTCCTTCTGGAAAGTCTCCCGAAGATGCTCGAGGTGGATTCCGTCAATTCGATGGTGAGGGTCTCGCCTGGCATGACCTATACCGAATTCGCCGAGGGATTGCACCGAGCGGGCTTCGCCTTGGCAAATATGGCCTCCATTCCGGACATCTCCATCGCCGGAGCATGCGCAACCGGTACCCACGGTTCCGGTGATCAACAACGCGTTCTGGCCGCGTCCGTCCGAGCAATACAGTTTGTCGCCGCCGACGGGACACTGGTCGAGCTACAGCGGGATGTCGATCGAGACCGTTTCCCAGGCTCGGTTGTCGCGCTTGGAGCTCTCGGCATCGTGACTCAGCTGACCTTGGACGTCGTGCCCACCTACAAGATGTCGCAACAAGTCCACCTTGGCGTGCCTCTGCAACTCCTAGAGGACCGGCCGGATGATGTCTTCAGCGTGGGCTACAGCGTCAGCGCCTTCACCGACTGGAGGAGTGATGCGGCCATGGTATGGGTCAAACGCAGAACTGATCAGCCGGCGTCACAGTGGACAGCCGGGAAACCAGCCCGGCACGGAGTCCATCCGGTTCCCGGCATGTCACCCGAACTGTGCACAGAGCAGTTGGGCATTGTCGGACCTTGGCATGAACGGTTGACCCATTTCCGCCCCAGGGCGACCTTGGGGGCAGGGAACGAGTTGCAATCAGAGCTCTTTCTGCCACGGACTGTCGCAACACAAGCCGTTTCTGCACTTCGTGAAATCGGTGGCCTTCTTGCACCGGTTCTACTCGTCAGCGAGATACGTACGATCCATGCGGATGATCTCTGGTTGAGTCCCGCTTATGGTCGGGATACCGTCGCATTTCATTTCACTTGGACTGCAGACGAATCAGCGGTGGAACCCGCCATCGCAGCCATCGAAGAGCAACTCCTGCCTCTCGACCCACGGCCTCACTGGGCCAAGCTCACGACCATGAACCCGCGCCAAAGCGTCTCGGGCTACGAGCGGGCTCCCGATTTCGAAAGGCTGATGGTCGCGTACGATCCGACCTTCAAGTTTCGCAACGAATTCGTCAATGGCTATTTCCCACCAGGCTGAATGAGTGATGTGCCGGCAGATCGGACGGAGATCAGCGGCTCCAGTTGATCGATTCTGTCTTCCCTCAACTGGTCGAGGTCACCGCGCTCGCGGTCTGGCTGACGGCTCCCGGTCCCAGTGATGAGGAGATCCCTCGGTCACGACTCGAGATGACAGCGCCGCACGTGAACATTCTGCCGGTACGCTGCCAGACCTGTGACCCTGATTGCCGCCGTTCACATCAGAACCGTGATGCAAGCCAGCCATCCGATGTTGGACCCGGCGCTTCAGTTCTGGCGCAATTCAGAGGGGCACTCTGGCCAAATGGAGGGTCCGGCTGAATGATGCCTCGCAGCAAGAAGCAGGAACAGGAGGATGCGTCGCCAGAGATCGTCGAGGTGGCAGCCGGCATCTTGCGCCTTCAGCTCCCGATCGACTTCACAGGCCTCGGACATGTCAATACGTATGCGCTCGAGGATGACCGCGGATTTGCGCTGGTGGACCCTGGACTCCCGGGGGAGGCGTCGTGGACTGCATTGCTGGAACGTATGAACAATGCAGGCATCCCGCTGCGTCGGGTCCATACCGTCGTCATCACGCACTCGCACCCCGATCATTTCGGAGCTGCAGGCCTACTGGCGGAAGAGAGTGGGGCCGAGATCGTGGCGTCGGACCGATTCCGCACGTTCTTCGACGTCGTCGACCTCGACGATCGTGAACTGCAAGCCGCCGACGACATCGACGCTCGCGACAATCCCATTCCGAGGCTGAATTTCGATCATCCGTCGCCGTGGGGCGGCTCGACCCTCGGGCCACCCCCCAAGGAACGGGCACAGCTCTTGGCGGACAGGGAGGAGTTCGACCGGTGGTTTCTTGCGCCCCGACCTTCACGACGGGTGGCTGATCTGGACCACATCACCTTGGGGCGAAAGGACTGGGTGGGGCTGTTCACTCCCGGGCATACCGACGACCACCTATGCCTCTACGACGAAGAAGGCGGAGTGCTCCTCTCGGGGGACCAGGTGTTGCCCACGATCACCCCACACATCTCGGGCATCATCCCCGACGATCCCCTGGCTCAGTACATCGACTCACTCGATCGCCTCGCTGCGCTGCCCCACGTCGAGACCGTGCTGCCGGCCCACGGCCAGCCATTCTCCGACCTCGCCGGCCGCACCGCGGAGATCAAAGTCCATCACGAGGATCGACTCGAGCAGCTGCGCAAGTTTTGCGATGTCCCGGATTGGACCAGCGTGGTGGACCTCTCCCACCAGCTCTTCGCCCCTCGGTCGTGGGGGTCGATGGCCGAAGCGGAGACCTACGCCCACCTTGAACGTCTGCGCACCCTCGGACAAGTCAAGTCACGTGAAGAGTCCGGAGTCATTCTCTACCGGGTCTGACGCAAATCATTCCCCGACCGAGGCTTCTTCCGCAGGATTCGGGTCCGAATCCCGAGGGGCGCACCAGAATTTTTCCTCAGACGTGCCGCAGCGTGTGATCTGCTTCCCGCGCTCCACCGTCGTGAAGTCGCTGGAGCCCGATGACCCCGAGGAGGGCCAGCGCATCCGCGGCCGGACTCCCGGCCTGTGCCGAGTAGACGATCATGCGCTGATCACTGTCGGGCAGGTGCAGGGAGTCACAATCGAGGACGATGATGCCGAGTTCGGGGTGCTGGACCGTCTTGGTGCTGCTCCGTCGCTCTTGTGGCCGGGATGCCTCCCAGAGTTCGACGAACTGCGGAGACCCTGATCGCAACTGGTCGATCAGACGGCGAAGGCCGAAGTCGTCCGGGTAGCGAGCCGCCACCGCTCGAAGACTGGCCACCGACTCTGCCGCGGTGCGTGCGCTCTCTTCGGCCGAACCCGAGACACGAACGTCCTGCCCGAGGAATCGGTGCCAGACGATGTTGCGGGTCGGAGGCTCCCACGTCGAGAAATCACCGAGCAGGGCGGTGGCCAGCGAGTTCCACGCCAGCACATCGCCCCCGCATGGTGCTGGCTCGAATGACGCTGTCGATCTGCCCCGGTCGTGGCGGGGCCGAACCGGCGAGGTGAAACAGGTGCGCCCGTTCGTCGTCGCTCAGCTGCAACGCGCGGGCCAGTGCGGAGAGCACCCCGTCCGAGACACCCGTACTGCGCCCCCGTTTCAGCCTGACCAGGTAGTCGACCGAGATGTTGGCCAGCTGGGCTACCTCCTCCCGGCGTAGGCCCGCGACGCGCCGTCGGGTGCCGGCAGGGAGTCCGACGTCAGCCGGGGAAACGCGTGTCCTGGCCTGACACAGGAAGTCGGAGAAATTCTCGGGTTCCACGAGTCAATGATGCACGGTGTCCTGCGCCGGTGCCTGGT